>OCTX012212090.1_pt1 | contig 50586 bp, 38 predicted proteins | sample 1539691 | NCBI WGS metagenome assembly OCTX01 (sample SAMN02144231, study PRJEB22623) | gut metagenome | biome: sheep rumen | host: Ovis aries | place: New Zealand
GCCATCATTGCCGCCAAAGCCATCATTGCCGCCAAAGCCATCATTGCCGCCAAAGCCATCATTGCCGCCAAAGCCATCATTGCCGCCAAAATCGCTATATGTATTCACGCCCAACGGTGTAAACTTAAGCGAAATTCTTAAATCTGTGCTTTGATAAGCAGTACCAAACAAGTCAAAAACACTTTTACCGTCACGTAGTTTATAAGTCTTATACTTCGTTCCATCCGGAGTCTCTTCCTTGCGGATAACAAGTTGTCTGGTCTTAATCGCATTTTTATTCTGCAATGCTGATTCAACAAGCCCCTTTTCGTTATAACTCAGATTTCCTCTGGACTGCACCTTATTAATGACAGTCTCAACAAGACTCCAAAGGCTGAATTTTTTCCCTTTCGGATATCCGGATAAGTCATATTCTTCATATGCACCTGTCGCTGTATTTTCTATTTTAATCGAAAAATGTCCATCTGCGTGATCCAACTTATTCAGAAGGACGAATATAAGTCCTACGCACAGAAGGAGACCAAGAATAATCAGTATGATTTCGTAAAGGAATAATCCGAAAACAACTTTTACAGTTCCTGTTATTTCCCACGGATTACCAGCTCCATCGCTTGCTTTCCCTATAAGTGCGGCATCTCCGGTCTTCTTTCCTGTTAAGGTAATCTGGGTCGTTCCGGTTGCTTCCGCGTTCGCACACGGTTTACCACTGTTTCGAAGTTCAACTTCAGAAAGAATCAATGATAATGTAGGATACTGCTCTACGATATCAATGACCTTCTTTCCGCCGCGTTTTACCGTTATCTCTCCCAAATCGAAGGTATACCCACCATTATCAAGATGTTTGATTGGCGTATCTGCCTCAAGAATACAGACAGCCGTACGGTTCATATTAGGTGTGGACATTGTTGCCGTTACAGTATAATCACCTGCGCCTATAATCGGGAAATACCCTACAAAAGCCTGTGTGTCCGAATCAAACACCAGATTCTCTTTTTCTCCGTCATCCACAAAATAGCTGCATTCTGTAACACTGTTGATAAAGCTGTCCTTGACATACGGTTCTCCCTTATAAACAGGTGTTACTTGAACCTTCCCGACATAAGGTGTCGTGATCGCTGGATCATATGAACTGTCATTATTATATAAAGTCGTTGTCGCTTTAATTTCTACAGCATATTTTTTAATCAGCATTTCCTTCAGGGCTGTTGGATCATCCGTAACAGCCTGAACAGTGTATTTCCCGAGTGCCGGTGACACAATCTTTATAACTTTATATGAATCTGTCCCCGTTACCGAGAACGTCTGGCTTTCCTGCATTGCGTTGCCATCCGGATCCAACACATTGATAGAGCTAATCGAATCTTTAGAAGATATAATTACTTCGGCTTCAACGATTTCCGGTGAATCTATTTTGAAGACGCCATTTTGGATTTCTTCTACACCAGATCCGGTCATACTTGCATGAATGGCGGTATAGAAAGAACGCACGGAATTCCAGTCATAGGTAATAAGATAATTTCCGAGTGCTTTTTGTGCAGTCTTATCACCCTTCATCACTTTTTCAACACCATCGCCGATCTGTGCTGTATTCGCAATATGCTGAATTTCTTTTATTCCCTGATCCGGAATGGATTTTCCTCCGTTATTCCAGCCAACAACGAAAATTTCAGCCCCGAGTTCCTTGGCTGTCTTGAACCCATTTTCAAGGCTCTTCGCTGAAAGACTCTTGTTCACAACATTTTGTGACCATCCGTCAGTAAAAAGAACAATCATGTTCTTCTCGCCTTCTCCTGCATGGGCATTCAATGCATTCGCAGCCGCCTCGACAGCTATGCCAAGATCCGTCCCGCTTTTACCGGAAAAATCTGAAGGATCATACTTAATTCCATCAATCATTGCCTTGGCATATTCTCTGCTCTCTTCAGATTTCATACTGGAAAATTCAGCAACTTTATCCGCCTGAAGGTTAAATGTCATAATTCCAAGATCAGTGTAGGATGCCATCTCCGCATTATCTGTCGACGCAAGTTCATCAACAAAAAGCTTTGCCGCTTCAATAGCCTGACGATCCTTATCAGAACCATTCATTGAACCGCTCTTATCAATCAGCATCATTACATTCCACTTTGCCGACATCGCTGTGCTTTCTCCGTCCGCACTCATCTGGGGTTCTGACGACGTCCCCCACACAGGAATACTCATTATGCCGATCAACATAGCCACTAATAATAGTAGAGAAACCCCAAAACGTATCTTCTTCATATCATCACCCTCACAGTCTGTAAACATATAAAAATATAATAAAATCTATCGCTAATCTTAGCAAGCCTTATCCGCAAAATCAACAAAAAATCCACCAATGCTCGCCTGCAGTTATTAAATTTTACTACTCAATTATACGTCTTGATCTCAGAAATCGCACATCCGTCACCTGTCGTTTTTTTAACTCGGAAGCTTAGCTCTGAAGCTTTTACACTTTCGGAAAACACAATATACTGTTCTGTCATCGTATCAGAGAATGCCAGCGGATATACATACCCATCTATTTCCATCTCTATTAACTGAGGCATACCGTACTTCTGAAAATCAGTTTCAGAAGACCATGCGCCTATACACATTTCTATAATGCCAATCTGCTTCTCTACTCCAAAGTCCAGAGTTATGACAGGATTTTTACTATCCGGGTCGGATGCCCAAAAAGTCTTCCGGTCATTGTCGATCAGAAGATCTGCACTGTTTTCACCGAGCCCACTGTCCGCACTGACTTTGCTGATAGCAGATGTCGCAACACTTTTCTCAGTAATAGCAGGAGGTTGAATACCTGTAACAGAAACAGATATATTACTCAAATCATATTTATGACTGACAGTCACTGCATTAGGCCTAACTTCTTCAACTTGGGAGTTACTTTCAGGCTCAGCGTACGTACTTTCGGGAGTCACAGTTGATTTCGGACCATCTTGGGAAACACTCGAGTCGCTTCCAGGCCCGATTGGTATAACGCCGGTGGCTACAAGAATAACAAGAGCAACTGCCAGGCACAAAACTCCTGCTATTATTCCGAGAATCAGCAGCTTCGGTCTTCCTTTTCCCCCCGTGGCACTATTGTTTTCGCCACCAAAAATATCGCCGGCGTCGTTTCCTGTGCTAAAACCGCCACCGACATCATTGCTGCTGCCGAATCCGTCTCCCGGATCATTGTCGTTTCTGAATCCATCGTCGGAATACTCCCCTCCGAGTCCACGACCGGATTCGCTGCCACCCCCAAAAAAGTCTCCATCTGCAATTCCCTGTCTCTCCCAACTGTCCGGATTGTCAAGATCCTGATTCCAATAATTCTGCTCGTTACAGAATCCGGAATCTGCGCCAATCGGCTGATGACATCCGGGACAGATGGTTACACCTTTATCCAGTTTCATTCCGCAATTAGGACAAAACATTTTCATACCCCCATAACATTTCAGTCTTTATTCTTTTTACCGAAAATGCCTTTTAATTTCCCAAAAGGTTCTGGTCTTTTCATCGTAACATCTGGTCTTGTCGTAGATGTATTGTTCTGAGTTAAAATCTCACTTAATTTTTTTTCATTGGCAGCTAAATATCCCAGCCATCTTTCCTGCTCAGCATCCGTGCTGAAATTACTTCCTAAGTCCTGATTGTCTTGAGAAGCAAAGATTGAAGATGATTGTTGTTGATCCACTGACCGGAAAAAAGACTGTTGCTGTCCCACTGCCGGACTTTCCGGAGCTTCTTGCTGCATCTGCGACATCTTTATGGAGGCCGACGGATTCTGCCAATCAGACTGCTCTGCGGAAGCCGACGAGTTCTGAATAATAGGCTGCTCAGTGGAAGCCGATGGATTCTGCCAATCAGACTGCTCTGTGGAGGCTGACGGATTTTGCCAACTGGGCTGTTCTGTGAAGACCGACGGGTTCTGCCAGCTGGACTGTTCTGTGAAGGCCGGCGGGTTCTGCCAGCCAGAGTGCTCTGCGGATTTTGGCCGGACACGCCATGTCGACCCCGTTGTGCTTTCCAGCGGTTTTGTCCACTCAAATGTTCCCTGTTCTTTTTGATCTTGTTGATTATTAAGGTTCCTTCTTTTCAGTTGCGCCCGCAGATCTTCACCGGTCGGTTCCTCCATAGAAGAGTTGCTTTGTGCCTGCGAAGACGGTTGCGTATAAGCAAGAAACGGATCCGGATTTTTCGGTTTCAGATTATCTATTTCTGCAGTTATCGTATTTTTCACGTTGTTGCCACATACCGGGCAGTAGACAGATATTTGAGGTATTTGCGTATTACAGTGGGGGCATATCTTATAGTCCTGCTTAGAATTAATATGTTGGCAGATCGGGCATTTGATTTCTCCTTCCATGAGTTCTGCTCCACATACTTCACATCGTCTTCGAGTAATTTCCATTTCTCTACCCTCCGATTATATAATCAATAATATATAGTGTACCATGTATTATATTAATTCTCACCTAAGAATCTTTTTTTCAGATGATTAAATCGTCATCATACAGTCCATATCGATTATCATCCAATCCGATGCAAATTCCATAGTTGATTGTCCGCTCCCGTGACCACGAACATATTCACAGGCGTACCATCTTCCACAGAAGCATAATCGACATCCAAACAAGTACCCAGTTCCGACCGAATAATGTATCTTGTACGGTCGGCAGATGGCGTAATAATCCATCGCTGTCCCTGTGTTGCATCATAGGTGCGCATCTGAAGATGCGCGCCGGATTCCGGAGACGCATCCAATACATCTAAAGAAAGACCACCGGTCGCATCCGAGAGAATGCGGTATGTCCCATCCTCATTATCTCCAATAAAGAATGTAAAGTATTCTGTGCCTTTCTGTTTATACATAATTTCCAGTTTACTGCCCTCTGCATTGCTTTCACCTGCAACGTGCAGAGCTTTCTGATCATCCATAGCACTCGTAATCTGATACAGACCGGATTCTACCGTCTCGTCTACCCGGGCTGTTCCGCCTGCATCCACGCCTTCCACAGATAAAGCTGCCATATCTCCGAGTTTTAATCCTTCTGGGAGAAGAACCCATTTCTGATTGGGATTGGCGTTAAACTCACACATAAGAATTGCATTTCCGTTCTCCATTCGTCCATTAGGATCATCAACGTATGTACCAAGCGGTGATGAAATACAGAAATATCCATCTTCGGTAATAACAAGTTCCCACTGTTGCCCGATTGTTGCACTGTATTCATTAAGAGACAATTTAGCGCCGTTTTCTGCTGACGCATCTTTGACAGACAACGACTTTGACATATCTGCAGTTAAAATCTCATAATATCCATCTGACTGTATTTCAATATGATAAAGTTGTTTGTCATCGTTTTTGTCTTCCAGAACAATTTGGGTATCATTTTCCAGATTTCCCCCTTCCGGCACAATGACCTTATTCAGATTCAGAGCAGACGCAATCTGATAATTCCCCGTCCTCAAGCCGCTGGATTGACTGTACACCCCATTTCTGTACAGGTTCCACTTCTGATTCAGCCCTCCGTTATCATCAATCATAAGGATCTCTGTACCATTCTCATGTGCACCGCCCGCGCAGTCGAGGCAGGTTCCCAGTGAAGACGCAATGGTGAAATAGCCTTCCTCATCCGCTGTAACACTCCACTTCTGTCCTTTTGTACCATCATATGTCCTGTGTTGAAGTTTTGCCCCAGACTCAGCAGAAGCATCCTTCACATCGAGTGACAGCTGTGAAGCAGTATGAATAATTTTGAAAAACCCATCTTCCTGTTTCTCAAAATAATACACTTCATTTATCAGATCTGATGTGTCCCAAAGCTCCGCTCCGGTCCCTTCACCTGCAGAATCCTTCTCAGGATGAAGCATTTCAGTATCATCGATCGCGCTAGCCAAGGTATAATAACCATCCGGAAGTACCATAGAATCTTTGTTACTCTTTTCCAGTACAGGTTCCTCTATATTCGAATCGGAAGTATCCTTTGCTGTCTCATCGAATGACTCTTCATCCGCGTCTTTCTCAACAACCACTGTATTGATTGTTGGCTGGACATCCTCATTATTACTCTCATTTCGTTTCATGAAAAATAATATTGCTCCAAGCAATATAATCAGAACAACTACGGAACTAATGATAATTAAGACCAGTTTCATTGTTCGAGATTTTTTCATATGTTGATTATCCTCCGTTTTTCCTTATTCTTCTGCTTCGCGAAATACAAAACAAGCATATTCTTTCTCATTAGTCGAAAGAACGCTTCCCTTCAACCGGACCATTTGCCCATTCCGGGCAAAGATCCTATAGTGGTCCTTTTCAAGATATTGGACAGCCCAGAATTGTCCGGCCTCCCCAGTAAATGTATCTGTCGTTACCAAGTATCCTTCTTTGTTAAGGCTCCAATATCCCCAGGTATAGGTTGAAACAATCGTATAATAACCGTTCTTTTGTCTGGTGAAATAAAATGTCTGGGCTTCAGTATTGCCAGATATAGCGGCTGTCGACAAGTCTTCTGAATTCGGTAATGCAGTAACCGCTTTATCATTATCCACCAATAATACATATCTCCCATCTTCAATACATGTATATTTGTTATCCTTGTTCTCAGTTATTATATGCTTCTCACTCACAGCCATAAAACTGATCCAGAAAACGATAAGAATAGCTGCTGTCATCGGCCAAATCAAACTTCGAATATTAAGAACTGGGTGATTTTCCGATAAAGAATTCTCTGTTTTTATCATGAAATATCTGTCCATATTGCAATAAATAATAATCATATAAATCCGAAGGCAGCGAACGAATTTCCTCTGCTCTACAATAGTTTCCATCTCCAGTAAGATAGGCGTCTCCGGCAATTACAGGATACTTTTCTTTCAGATCGAGAAGATACGACTCATATGGGCTTAAGCGAAGTCCCATTATACTCATCAGGTAGCTTCCCAGATAATTCACACTCATATATAGATCATCATGTGCAGCCTCCATCATATGATAATTTGCCCAAATTAGTACCGGAACCTCATAAGTCTTCCATCTCTGGGATAACATATCGGTTGAATACGGCTCCATATTCGTCAACGATTTCACAAATTTCTTACTCAGATCCGGATAGTGATCCCCAAAAATCACTACGACTGTTTTCTCCCTTCGCCCTCTAAGCGATTCTATCAGATATTCAAGCGCCTGGTCACTGCGATTCAGCAACGTCATATACTCGTTTACGTCAGCAAAGTCATCCGCTTTCAAATAACATTCAATCGGAATCGTATTGGAAATATAGTCAGAGTGATTTTGCATCGTTATATTAAAGATAAAATACGGCCTGTCATCTGATCTTTCGTTAATCCAGCCAAGCATTGAGGAATAATCTCCATAGTCAGAGACAACCCCCCGTAAGCGATGGGCATCCGAAAAAAAATTATCGCTGGACAAAAATGTTTCAAAACCAATAGCCGGATAGACCTTATCGCGATTATAGTTGGAGGCTTTATTCGGATGCATTGCAACCGTCTCATACCCCTGTGCCTTTAATACCGAGGCAATAGAGTAATTCAGATAACGGCTGTACATAGTATAGGGTACTCCCTCTCCGCTGAATAACCCCAATGAGTGTCCCGTTAAAAATTCATATTCTGTATTTGCAGTTCCCCCTCCATAAACAGGGACTTTCAGATATCCCGTAAGGCTTTCACCCTTAATTGAGTCCCAATATTTCCATGGCGAATCAGAGATTTCGAATTCGCCTAAATGTCGATAGTCCGCCAGCGCTTCGTTCATGATAACAATGATGTTCGGTTTCTCGTTCTTTAATTCTCCTTCTTCCCTGACGGTTATCCTACGCATGGCTTTTTCCACCTTCGAATCAGTATATCCAATATTTGGCTTACTAAGTACCCTGCCGTAACTTATAAAAGATGGCAGAAATCCGGATGTATCATAGGTCTCACTTACATTCCAATAGGACGGTTCCGGAATCAGAACATTCCACTCCGTACGATATGTCAACAAAAAAAATATAATAATTGATATGACGGCTAAGCACTGACCAACTATTGCCGATTTTATTTTTCTGAATATCTTCAGGCTGCTAAATCCTACAAGCATCGCAATAAAAGCCAGCATAAATGATACCGAATAAATCAAATACCTGTCGATTCTATAATCATAATGCCCTGCAACTGAAAGAGCGGTTCGTACAGAAAAGACGTCAGAAGGCTGAAGCTGCTTTGCCCGGAACATGAGTAAATAGTGATTCACTACTCCCAGAATACCCATTCCAATCACACATGCAATTAGTCCGTTCCTAATTGAATTCAGAGCTATAGATGTTACGGCTCCCATCAGCATTAGGAGCACAATATTTCGAACAATATTGCTCTGAGACATCTTTGCCATTTCATTATTGCCGAGAAACTCGACACAGACAAACACAATGACGGCCATTACAAAAATCAGAATAACAGCTGTGAGAAAACCGATATATTTTTCCCGTTCCTTTCGAAAGAGCCATCCTGAAAAAAGGGTACCGACCCAGATGATGAGTAGGATTCCCAACCCGAGCCAATGATTCGAACTGACATCCGCAGACACTTCATCAAGACGGACATTATCCTTTTTATCAAAGCATAGGTCATACTTTGATGTCCCGTCTGCCATGACAACTCTCTGCTCATCAAGTTCAATGGCAATATGGTTTTCCGACTTGATAACAACACGTCTAATCTTTGTGAACTTTCTTGATCCATCATAAAGAACACGCTCTACAGCCAATGTTTCAGGAGTCACCTTGCCTTCGAATCTCACATCTATAGCGTTCATATGCATGCATTCGGAAACAACTGATATCCGATATTTCATAAAATCGATATCATTTTCAACCTGTCCGGGATCAAACTGGCATACTGCTTTTTCTCTTGCAAAAAGATGATCCCATCCATGTATAAGCATTAAAACATTTACTCCGAAAAGACAGACAATCAGAATGATTTTAACAGGAAAGACATTCCTCATGATGTTCCTCCTTCCGGCTCCGATCTTCCTGACCATCTAAGAATGGCATCATCAGGAATTTTATACATCTTTTTCATATATCCCAGAATAAAGTCATATCCAGGCATATAGGGCATCATATTACCAAAAGTATCATCCTTATTCTTTTTAAGCAGAACATACAGGTTATCATCCGCATAATGCTCAAAATTCTGCAATACATTCATATTGTACTCAGCCGGTGAGGCATTTTTATAATAGCCGTACATTATATAATGATAATTAAGTCCTGCGAGCGCTGTTATCACCGCCAGTAGAACTGCGAACGCCTGTATCTTCACCCCTTTCATTTCTGCCGCAAAATTCACAATGATTTCCCCCATCACCACTATGATGAGCAGCAATGCAGGAAGTATCATACGTCGGGAAACATCCGGAGAAAAAAACGATACTCCGATAATGACCGTTGCTCCCGACAAAAACCATTTATATACCCGAAGTTTATGGTAAAAAGTATACCAGATAAACAAAAGGGCCCAGCTTCCGACCAGGTATACCGATAAAAAGACGTTGCAAAAATCATTAAGCCGTTCAATACGTAGCAGACGGAATATGGTCTGCAGAGCAGTCAGCATGCCATAACCACCAAAAAGCATGATCAAACCAAGAATAGCTCCTGCCGCTGCAAAGGCGCCGGTCAGCATCTTAATCATTTTGCCTGTGGTTTTACGCAGAATTGTTACGGAAACCATATTGACAACTATCATAAGTGCGATTGTCATATACTTTGTAGAATCCGATGTGATAATATGCAGAGAAGTATCTATACATTCGATTATACTCTTCCGCATCATGGATTCCTGAAGTCTTATATAATTACCCGGAGCAGCAAGCAGAATTGCACATCCAATCCAACATGCAACATTGGAAGCAATCTGGAAAAGCTCTATTTTTCTTCTCTCCAATACATATTCGACTGTGGCCAACATAATTATTACTGTGGCACAAAGACCGATCTGCTCCTGAGAGCATGAAGCCAGAAAAAGAATCGGACAACAGAGAATTCTTGCAGCCGCAGACCGTCTCCAAATGACCGTCTTTCTATCCTGGAAGCTTTCCTGATAAAAGAGTATCACTCCTAAAAGCAACCAGGGAATAGGAAATACATATAACACGGCAGCCGTAAACCAGTAAGCGCCGTCCCGCAGGAAATCCACTTCAATCAGCGCATACAGCAGAGCCGGCATTGCAATGTCCAATACCCCAATATGTCCCTTCTTTTCATAACCTGCCAATTTTCCCATGATAAGGAGCATAACAAATATATGAATGCACAGGGCAGCTCGGATCACCCAGATATTCCGGCCGTAGATAATGAGCAGAAAAAAATACAGAACTCTTCCGCCCCATCTCTGATAGTGATTTCTCAGGAACAGGAGTATATCCGTGAGTCTCATTTTTCCCTGCAGCTGGTACAGATTCTGATAAGAAAGCGATAAATATCCATAATCATCGAAATAATAAAATACATTCCGCACCTGATAGAAAACCATGGCAAGAATAAAAAATATACAGAATGCTCTGCGTCGACCATGAGTTCCCCCCGGTTCTGTCGACAAAATAGCGCAGAAAAGACATAGGAGAATGACCCCCATCGTATTGAAAAAAAAGATACTGTCTTTACGCTTCTCAAATAGTATCCTGTCCCAGTTCATCCGGATATCTTTTGTCCCCGGCAAAAAGACCAACACTTTGCCTTCCCTTATCGGCTCCGTAAATGAATATATATTTTCCCCCTTGGTAAGATAAATCTCTCCAGTCTTACCATCGGCCGTTATAAGCGTTCGAATACAGGATACACTGAGCTCCGTAATATAAAAGCGAATTGACAATACGCCCTTAAGAGTATCGTCTTCCCATAGAATTTCCGAATCCTCTTCGTTAAACCTGACAGCACCGTTGCCGATACTTTCTACTCCGGTCAAATATTCACACATCTCGGCCCCGGATATCCGGATTAGGTCACTATCCTCCCAGTACTGTCTTTGATACTCAGGCAGCCGCATGTTCATATACATGAAAACAATGATAAGAGATATGCATCCCAGTAAGTATTTATTTTCAAACATCTTACGTATGGTCTTCATCTGCCTTCGACTTCCTCATACACTTCTATATACTTCCGTGAGATCCCTTCTATATCGAATTTAACGGCAGCACTCCCGACCCGTTGCCTGAGCTTCTGATAATATCTCCGGTCATCCGCAAGACTTCTGATTGCGGAAGCAATTTCATCCGGATCCGTCCTTCCTTCTTGAAGAGAAATCAATTTTCCGGCAAGCTCTCCGTGGGAATCACTCAGCATATAACGTACTTCTGCTATCTCCGTCGCAATAACCGGCGTGCCGCTCTGCAGACATTCTATGATCACAAGAGGACAGCTTTCACCTTTGAACCAGGTCGGCAGAAGGCCTGCGTCAGCCATTGCATAAAAATCACGCACATTAGAACGAACTCCAAGGAACCTGATAGTATCAGATGCTTCTTTCTGAAGCTTCCCTCTCATCACACCATCCCCGAGTATAAAAAGGCAAATTCTTCTCCCGCCGGTCTTATTGGCAATTTTCACTGCTTCTACAGCTTCCGCCCAGCCTTTTTCGGGTATACCCCTGCTGGCAAGAACAAGAACAAAATCGCTTTTGGTTAATCCGAATTCTCCTCTATTCAATTTTTCAGTTTTTACTCTTGGCAGCCCATTCGTTATCTTTACAAATTTCCCTGAATCATAATAGTTACTTCTGATGAATGGTTCGAGGTTCTTGTCCGCTATATATATATATTTCCTGCATACAGGGTCAACATCTTCCACAGTCCGTTTAAAAATATCATCCGGCATCATTTCATACATGCCGTGGAGAGTCACGACCTGCTTCATGGGAAGATTATGATCCATCAGCCAAAGCGCAATCATCTGATCCGCCGATCCATGGTGGGTGTGAATAATATCACCGCCGATCCGCCTTAATATGTGGTACATATCATCCGTAGATTTCACATTAATCAATGGAATGTCCGGATCAAGCATTTTTCTGATTTCTTCCAGATATTGCTCCAGATTAAGGTTAAGCAAAGTAACTGTCAGCCCCTGACGCCGCATTTCATTCGAAAGATAAATGGCATACATCTCACCGCCCCCATGCTGCATAGAGAAACTGGTCATAATCACATGCAGTTTCCTTTGCTTCGCACGGTTCTTAATTCTTTCAACAGAAAAATGTCTGTCGACTATTTCAGCATCCGCAACGGCGTGTATTGCCCTGTAATGTTCCTTTAGAATATGCTGCACTCTGATAAAATTTTCTTCCGGAACATCATAAATTGATACAGCATACCGTAAGACCGCTTCATACTCCTCATAATAAGCATCTGTCTGCTGAATTTTTAAAGATGTGCTGCCTGTATGAATGCGATAATAGTTGGTTACCCTCGGCGTATACGCAATACATCCCCCACGAATCAGCTCAAGATAAAACATCCAGTCGCTACTAAGCCGCAAATTCTCGGTATTGAGGCAAAACTCCGGACGAATACTCCCAATGTTCCTGAACACGACGCTGCTGACATTCGGTATGATATTCTTAATGGAGAATGCCTTTGAAACAATCTCATCCGCGGTCATGACAAAGTCATGCCTCCAATCAAACTCTGAAATATCTGATAGATATTGCTCTGTATCCCAAGTTTTCTCGCCATCCTGCATAAAATCACTTCGGCAGAAGGCCAGCTGTACAGACTCTCTTGCCATGAGGGCAACCATGACCTCCAAGAATTGCCTCTCACAGTAATCGTCGCTTTCCGCAATCCATATAAGATCCCCTTTCGCCTTGGTTATCCCCAGATTCCACTGCATTATGATTTTTCCGGAATTAGCATCGTTAAAATAGCATCTTGTGCAGGACGGATATTTTTCCGCATATTCGGTCATAATATCTCTGCTATTATCCGTTGAACAATCGTCAAGAAGTATAACCTCTATATGCGTATATGTCTGTCCGTAAATGGATTCCAAACGTTCACGGAGATACGGGGCGTGATTATAGTTCGGCACAATCACGGAGACCAGAGGAAAATAATCCTCTTTCACAGTGTCATAATTCCATGATTTGTTGGTCTGGTTCCACGCCAAAGGCAGCAATCCGGTAAGCTTTTCCGCCGCTTCCGACCGTTCTTCCATGGTAATCGTCTTCATGGAATTTTTCTTCCGAAAAATTTGCATAATACGCCGAAAAGGAGCGGTCACACGCCATGAAGTTGAGCCCTCATAAACTTTGATCAGATTTCTAAGTTCACGGTTCTGTCTCTTCTGCTCGCTGATGACTCTTTCACATTCCACATTGACCCGCTGCAAATGGGAAATATTTGCATCTCTCGCCTCTGAGACTTCGGCGGTTTTAGTCAATTCATTCATGACTGCACTGAGCTTTTCCGAGGCCTCCCTGCTGCTCTGCTCCATATTCTGATGCAAAGCAGAAATTTCTCTCTTCAGCTGATTATTCTCATTCGATATCTTCGATAGAGCGTTCTCATTCAGTTGTATCTGCTTTTCAAATTCGGCTGCCTGATCAGCTTTCTCGGATCTGAGGCTTTCATAGGCCTGCTGCATATCCAGAAGAGTTGCCTCTGTATCAACAATATGGGTTCTCTGATCTTTGTTCTCCCGCTCGATTCTGTTCTTTTCTTCCGTGAGGCATTGAATTATGCCTTCTCTTTGACCGACTTTTATATAAAGCTCTTCTTCTTTCTTCTGGCAGTTGTTGATCTGCTCATTTAATTCCCGAATCTTTTTTTCATATAGCAGCTGGACCGATTCTGTTCTGTCCTGCCACGCCCGCTCCCGCTTTTTTATCTCTTCACGCCACGAAGAGTTTTGATGCAAAAGCTCGTCACGCCACACCTGCTCCTGTTTGTTAAGCTCTTCTCTCCAGTCTTTATCCTGCCTTGCCAGCTCATCCTGCCATGAGCTTCTCTGTTTATCCAGTTCGGCACTCCAGTCAGCCTCCTGTTTTTTCAGCTCGGCTTCCAGCGTATTGATTTTCTCAAGCAACACCTGCTTTTCATTCTGTAACTCATTTATGATGCCGGTGGCTGCTAAAAGCTCCCGTTCAAGACTATGTTCACGGCTCTCGGAAAGCAGATTATAATCATATTCTATTTCACCGCTGATACAGATCCACTTGACATCCTTAAGGTCCGTAATATAAATCGACGGATCCATGGTCCGAAAAATAATCGTATGATCTTCTTCGGTATCAGCTGTCACATGCAGAGTCCTCTCATTGCTCGTCACTTCTATATTCCTGATAATGCACGGCGTCTTCATCACAGGATCAAAACGAACAACTTTGGCTTCCTCAGGCACCAAAGCGCTTATACTGAAATAACGATCTTTTTTTCTAGCATAGAAAGAAAGCCGATCCTCATAATGATACCCATCGCCTCTGTCAAACAGGATCCTTCGTTCGATCATATCCGCATGCTCTGCAAAATCATCAATGATCTCTCCTTTCGATTCTCCCGCCTGAAGTTCGAAATAGTATTGATAAATAGTTCCTCTTTCGCGTTTTTCCAAAGACCGCAGAAAATCCGTAACCGGATATTCCTGTGTTATATACTGTTCCGTACATCCGGTCATGCGGCTGACGCAATCCTGACGCACAACATGATAGCCTGCCGCTTCGAACATCTGTCTCGCAATCTCATACGTGAATACCCGTAGATGAGACTGATCCATGATTCCCGTTTCCGTATATGCAAGGGAATCATCATATAAGCGAAGCAGGATATCATTGTGAGCAAAATTGGGAACAGAAATCAGAACAAGGCCGTCCACAGCGAGAAGCGATCGTACCGACGCCAACAGTTTCTCCGGAGCTGAAAGGTGCTCCAGAACATCAGCAAATATAATATAATCGAATGTTCTTCCCAGGAAAGCCTCCGGCAGAACATTCATGGCATCTCCGCAAATGCCCTCGTCGGCATATACAGATGCCATCCCATATAGGATCGGATCTTTTTCTACGATGCTGACCCGGCACCCTTTTTCACAAAGTCTGCGAGTCAGCCTTCCGTTTCCGCATCCTACTTCAAGAATCTCACTGCCGTTCCTGCAGGAATCATACATCATATTCAGTACGTCCGGCTTGTCTGCATTTAATTCTATATCGTATTTATGCATGATTATCTCCCAGATTCATCTCATAAATATTGATCTTACTATCCAGACCAATCATTGCCAGACACACATCATCATTATGGGTAAAAATGCGAAGAGCTCCGTAACACCAGGTCTTCATCTCGTTATCCATAACGGATTTTCCGTTTGCAACTGCGCAATCTACTAAGTATTCATCTGCATAAATGGTTGGAAATGTCATGCAGAATTCTACGCGATTCAATGTACCTGCATGCACATAGAAATTCCTGTGCCGGTCAGCAATCAACGTGTTGCTATTTATGATTGATTCTCCCTTTTTATTTTGTAATACATATCCGACGATGCACTCCTTCATATCGATCCGAGACTCGAATATGATTACCAACTTATATGCACGACCACCAATCAGATCATACTCTACCCTACCACTATCGTCTTCAAAATAGCAGGCGCGAATAACCACATCCTCACATAAAAGATTCTGTTGATTCTTCAAAATTCCCGGATAACGACTCAGGTTAAATCTCTCTGTGGGATAGTATTCATCAACGCCGGTCTCGTCGGAAGCCATCTGGTTATTCTTCAGAAGAATGCTTTTCGCATAAGCATTACATACCTCCAGTTTATCCCCGAACAGCATCTGTGTTCCCTGATCGAGCCAGAGCACTCTTGATGTCATTTTCCGTATACTCTCAATATCGTGAGAGACAAAGAGAATTGTAACGCCGTTGTTACGCAGTTCTTCGAATTTTCTAAAACACTTGTTTTGAAAGAAAATATCTCCTACGCTGAGTGCTTCATCCACAATCAAAATTTCTGCTTCCACATTGATTGCAACTGCAAATGCAAGTCTGGCGAACATTCCGCTCGAATATGTTCTGACTGGCTGATCTATGTATTCCCCTATATCCGCAAAGGCAAGGATATCATCGATTTTCCTGTCCATCTCACTTCGCGTAAAGCGCATCATCCGTCCGTTCAGGTATATATTTTCCATGCCTGTATAATCCGGATTGAATCCTGCCCCGAGTTCCAAAAGCGCCGATACCTTACCGTGCACCTGAATACTCCCACTCGTGGGATTAAGCACTCCGGTAATAATCTTGAGCAGAGTCGATTTACCCGAACCGTTTGTTCCAATAATCCCGACAGACTCTCCCCGACGCACATCAAAATGGATATCCTTTAACGCATTTTTTTCACGATGTAGATTTTTTCCGGAAAAAGTCTCAATAAATCGATCCTGAGGCCGATCATATAAATAATATGTCTTATAAAGCTCCTTGACTTCAATAATTGGCAGCTCTGTCCCCATAGTCCGTCACTCCTGACCTGAATTTTCTTTCATAGAATATCTGCAAAATGTTTTTTAAGCTTTGCGAATACATATATAGAAAGAAAAAGCATAATCAATGAGCTGATCCAGAAATACCAGAACCTGAATGCCGACGGATAAATGCCTGAACTTCCAAGAAAAGCTCCTCTATATCCTTCTACAATATAAAACAGCGGATTAATTTCCATGATCCACAGATACTGTTCCGGGATCCGGTGATAATCCCACAGAATCGGAGTCGCCCACATGCCAACCTGAAGCACAATCTGAATCACCTGACCAAAATCCTTAAAAAAAACCAGTATGCTTGATGAAAACATCAACCATATATAAATAATAAGAGATAGGCATATTGCAAAATACAAAACCTGAAAAATACGTATTTCAAAAAAGGTATTATAAACCATACACAGAACTGTCAATAGAATGATGAAGACAACATGGACAAACAAAGATGCAACAAGCTTCACCATCGGGAGGATTTCTACGGGGAATAGTATTTTTTTGACCAGATAGTTATATTCCTTCAGACAGTTCACGCCGTTGCCGACACAGTCCGCAAAGAAAAGCCATGGGATCATTCCCGTCATGAACCACAAAATATAAGGAACATCCATATTCGCCATAGAAACTTTAAGACCGTACTGAAAGACAATCCAGTAGACCAGAATTGTTATGAGAGGTTGAATAACCGACCAGGCAACTCCTAAAAAAGAACCGGCATATTTTGTTTGAAAATCATTCTTTGCCAGATCCCATATTAATGAAATTAGTATCGATGTTTCCCTCAGCATTCACTTTTCCTTTTCCGATAGAGCCATTTTATATACTGTCATATACGTTTCCGCTATTTTTTTCATATCAAATTTTGCGGAAGCGCTCTTGCATCTTGACTGATATCGGCCATATACTTCCGTGTCTTCTGCAAGAAGACAGATTGCCCGGGCGGCGTCTCGTATAATCGTTTCCGTACTTCCTACAGGAATCAGAATTCCTGCAGGTTCCTGATTTTGATCCATGAGCTCGTGTCGTATTTCACCGACGTCCGTTGCAATGACAGGTTTTCCTTCCTGCAGACATTCAATGACAGACAGCGGATAACTTTCTCCCTTGAACCGGGAGAGCAGCATTCCCACGTCGGAGATTCGAAAATAAGAGCTGACATTCGGAACATTTCCCATCAAAATCACGTTATCCGAAGCCTGATCCATAAGGCGGTCTCTCATCTCGCCATCACCGAGAATGACCAGAATCAAGCGTCTTGAAGTTTTGTCAGAAGCCATTCTGACAGCTTCCACTGTTTCTCTCCATCCTTTTTCTAGGATTCCTCTGCTCGCGACGGTAATCACAAAGTCTTCCGGACCCGCTTTAATATCGCTTCGCGATATAGTACCAGAAGACTTCACCGGAGCTCCGTTCGTAATCTTATGAAATTTATTTTCTGTGTCTTTTCTATAGTAACCGTTTTCTTTGAATGGCTCCAGATTCTTATCTGCCACGTAGCAATACGCAGCTGCAGAACTCCCTGTTGTCTTCAAAACACGACTGCATACCGCCTTATCCATCAAATCATACATTCCATGAAGTGTAATGACCTGACGGCAGTGAAACGCATGATTCAGCATCCAGCAGCCGATTGCTTCATCCGTATATGCATGATGTGTATGTACAATATCCGCACCGAGCTTCTCAATAATCCAATACATTTCATCTGTACTTCTGATTTTCACAACAGTTATTTCTGACCGCAGCAGGTTCCTCACAGATCTATCCTCCGGTCCTTCATGAAAATCAAGAATTGTGACGGTATGCCCCAGATCATATATAGCATTTGCCAGATAAATCGGAAATACCTCTCCGCCTCCGGGTTGGAAAGAATAAACACACATCAGTACTGTAAGTTTCCTGTTCAGCATGTGCTTTTTCACTCTCGTGACATGGAATTCTTCCTCCGGGCAGAAAGAAGCTCCATTCATCCCATGCAGGCGCAAATAATGATGGTTCAATATTGTCAGATGTCTTTCAAATATTACGTCGGGGACCCTGTAATGCTCCGCTATATAGCTTAATACTATTTCATGCTCTCTGTAGTATCGCGGAGACTTCTGTATTTTCAGTGAGGTACTGTCACAATGCAGGCGATAATACGTCGTCACATTCCGGACATAAGATATAGACCCGCCCCGTATAAGCCCCAGATAAAAAAGCCAATCAAAACAGAGTGACATTTTTCTGCAGGATTCATCCAATTCTTCACAGATTGCCGATTTTTTGAAGACAGCGCTGCTGACATTTGCAATCAGATTATAATCCGCAAATCCATTTCTGACAGCCTCATACGCCGTCATGACAAAAGACCGATTCCAATCGAAGACAGTCAATGCACTGAGATATTCTTCTGTTGACCCAACCTTCTTTCTATCCTGAACAAATACGCTTCTTGCAAATGCAATTCTAATCGATTCATATTGAAATCCCCGGATCATTTTCTCCAGAAAGAATTCCGTACAATAATCGTCGCTCTCGGCAATCCAGATTAACTCCCCCTTCGCCTTAGCTATTCCCTTCATCCACTGGCCATACACATTTCCCGAATGCACCGTCTGGCGATAAAATCGTGTCCGTTCAGGATATCTATCTGCATAAAATTGCATAATCGCAGCACTATTATCCGTTGATGCATCATCAAGAAGTATGACCTCAAAATTTCTGTATGTCTGTTCATATATGCATCGAAGGCGGTGATTCAGATACCTGGCATGGTTGTATCCCGGCACTATAATGGAGACCAACGGTTCCGTCTTCTCAGCAATACATTCCTCTTTTCCCCATTGGATTTGTTTTCTCCTGACTTTAACAGACGATGATTCACGGAAATCTACAGAAAGACCATACTTTAGATTTTTCTTTACCTTTTCAACCGACTGATAATACGCATTACCCATGTAACGTTCCAAAGCCACATCGATTTTTTTGAAAAACGGCTTCGCCTTATCACTGGTCATCAGTCGGAATGCTTTCCTTGATAAGGTATAAACTATATTTCTCATACATTTTGTTGTGTTATTCTTCCAACATTTTTACAAGCTTCCACTTTTGCGAGGAACTGCCATTATACTTGCGCAGCCTTACGCCGGCAGACTCAAAACCGGATGCATCAATACAGGTCCCATAAATATTCTCTATATAATAGCTATCATCTCCAGCTTCAATAATGTTCCAAAATTGATCCTCTCCAAGCCGGTATTCTCTCTGGCATAGCGCCGCTCCATTTTCTCTTGCCTGATCCTTTACCGAAAGCACATAGTCTTCAGACGTAAGCTTGCTATCAGCATGCTGGTTATGGCATTTAAAGACATAACCGTTTTGCTCTCCCGCGGTAACCATCATAATGTCAAACAGAGCGTTGCCCATAGGATGATCCATATCAGTTTCCGCAAGCATCAACTTACTGCTATTAACTGCTGTTTCCATCGCTTGAAGACATAACGCTTCATTTTCCATCGAAACTATATAGAATGTCCCTGAAATATTCTCCCCAGTTTCATCCGTTGAATCTTCGATAGAATCTTCCGCAGAATCGTATGATTGCGTATGGCTCTCTGTTACATTACTGGCCGGATCATCCGTTTCTCTTCCCAGCAAACGCCATATTATTATAAATATTAAAAGAAAAAGCAGGATGGATCCTCCTGCCACTGCAAGAATCCGCCACTTTTTATTCGCACCTCCACCACCAGGCTCCTCTTCTCCGGACCCGTCGTCCACATCTCGACTCTCATCTGACGAAGCTTCTCGCCAGCCATTGTCATCCACTTCGGACATCTCCGATTCAGTTACATTCACCTGCCAGTCCTGATCTTTCGCATTTCCAATTACGTCATCCGATGTCTCTTTTGATAGTTTGGCGGTTTTAATCTGAGCTGTATCATCCGCCCCATCGTCATAGTCTTCCGCTTGTCCCTGAAAAATAGCCATTCGCAGATTGAGCCAGAAATGAGGAATGCTCACATATCTCCTTGTAGGCAGAAGTCTTAATGCTTTATTAATTACCAACTTCGTCACAGAGTCAGATGTCTTACCTGTATGATTTGTTGATTTCGTTACCGGTACGGGTAGACGTAGCCCGGACAAGCAATAGTAAAAAACAGCCGCAAGACTATAGACACATCCCTGAAAGCTCCCCTCGCAAGAAATCCCCCTATCCTCCGGAGCCGTAAAGCCTTCTGTGTCATAATGCTTGCTCTCTGCAGAAAAAAGGATTCCTATATTCCCCCAACACAAAAAACGATATGTTTGACCTACCTTCAGGAAACTGTCCGGTTGAATGGTTGTCGGGAAGTATCCCCGTTTATTTAGTTCGGCAATAGATCTGGCCGCATAATTCAGCGCTTTAAAAAGATCAGCTTCATTCGAAGATGCAGACTTGTTGCGAGCCCATTCTCCCAGGGTCATCTCGGTCGGCATATCCATAACAACATACACAGTATTGTTTTCTTCAAAGTAATCCTTAGCCCTGATAATTCCTTCGATCACCTCCAGTTCCTTTATGGATATAATGGCAGCCACTTCCGCCATGAACTGCCTCTTGAGATCATCATATATCTCCTCCATATTTCGAACAGCTGCCACACTGCCGTTCGGAGAGCGCTCTAATATCCCTGCAGGCGCAAATTCGAAAACAATACAGTTATTCCCGGATCCATTATCCACAGTCAGGTAGGTAATTCCATTCTTATCAAAGCCGGCAATACGAGCAATTCGATATTGTTCCTTAAGAATAGTTTGCGGAAACAGGCTAATTAAACCATCTCTTCGATACATCCATGTCCTCCTCTCAAATACGTCTCGGACAATCACTCAATTATCGTATCTGTATGGATAAAAACGATAGACTGCAGTTCATAGAACATGGGCATCTTCTCCTCATTTTGTTCCTCCGCTGAAATAACAGGCTGTAGAGATTCTGTGTTATTCTCGGTCTTATTCATCCTCCTTGGAAGTTCTTCTGTACTGCGTTCTACACCTGTCTTTCTGAAGAGCCCATCAGATTCATAAACTGTTCTTCTTTTTTCACTTCCCAGCAAATATAAGAGAACAATACTCATCACCAAAAGAAAAACAGATAAAATCAGTATGATTGTCATATATCCGTTAATTGATCCCACATCCATCTTCCTCATCATAAGGTCTTGCCGCAACAACAGAAATGTTATCCTGCTCATCCCGGCTAATGTTCAGATTTATTAAATATTCCTGTCCTTCCTTTAGCATTGCTTCTGTCAGATTATGCGGTCCTAGATATTTTAATAATTCATCTTTCGATATTTTGTGGCGAAAGCCATCCGAGCAGGCCATATAGACAGCCTGGTGTTTTAAAGGCTCTGCCCGAAATTCCGGAAAGACCTGTTCCGACTCTCCGATACATTGCAGAATAATATTCTGCCTTACATCCATCGAAGCTTCTTCCGGTGTCAATATTCCCTGCTCAACTTCTTGCGCCACCAATGTCTGATCATGAGTTAGAACGCGAACCTGATCTGATAACTCATAAACTCTTGAATCTCCGACATTCATAATATAACATGAATCACGGACAATCAAAAAAGATGCCAGAGTAGTGCCCAAGCGAATCCCGTTGTACAATCCATATTCTCTAATTCTCAGATTCATACGATGTACAAGATCAAGCCAGCTTTGAAAAAGACTTCTTTCTGTGAGGCCTTGCTTATAAATAATCGGAAATTCTTCTGAAAACCAGCGATTCAGAGCAGCAATCACAGAGCCACTGGCAATTTCTCCGCTATTTAATCCTCCGACGCCATCACATACAGCAGCAAAAACCGCTTCTCCGGAAGGAGTCATCAATCTCCGAATAAAAGCGCTATCTTCATTAACGCTCTTTGAAATACCGACATCAGTCGATGCAGAAATAATAAACTTCATAATTCACTTTTATGTCAGAATCCGAAATGTGAACATTTCATTGGCCAGCTGAATTTTACTGCCGGATCTCAGCATAACTGTCTGCCCGGCTTCCAACCGCTGCCCATCAACATATGTTCCATTGGTCGAAAGAATGTCTTGTATACTGTACGCGTCGTTTGATGCCTTCACGATTCTGGCATGTCGACGGCTTATAAGGCTATTGTTCGGCACGCAGTACTGACATAATTCCGGAGATGATCCGATAATAAAATTAACTCCGGTAACAATTATCTCTTCGCCTGTACTCTCTCTTACAAGTCCTGCCCTTTTACATATGTCCTGACCTGTCGCTTTCTGCAATATATGGGTCTGTTTTGGCAATGGAAAACTCTCATCACCGGCTATATTATGTCTTTTTCTTTCCTGAAGAATCACGGGACCGTTTTGACGCTCATTGTTCTTCCTGAGAGAGTTGTCTCCCATTTCTGTATTCGGGCCGGCCAAAGCTTTCTCCTCGCCAATCAAAACGATTCCTTTTCTCCTGCCGGTCATGATATCTATTTCCTGCTGCTCCAGCAGCTTAAGAAGTCGAGACAGGTTTTCTTTGTTTTGAGATATAAATAACCGAACTTCGTTCAGATAACCCTTCGTGCTATGCTCATTTTTTAAATACTCGTCAATCAATTGACCGCAATATTCCCAAAAACTGATCTCAGAAGTATATTCCTCTATAGGTATATAAAGAAGAGCCATTTCCCGCAGTTCTTTACTAAAAAATATAAAACGACTGTCAAAATAATAACTATTGATATCCAGCAGAAAGTCTTCCGCGTGAAGGATGGCTGCAGTCATCTTTCGCATCGCCACAATCAAGCCACCTTCTGACATTTTCGCCTCAATAAGTTCGGACAAAGACTCCTTTTGACCTATGTCATACCGTATGGTGAGCTGCCCTTCTTGTTCAATAAGCGCGAGAGGAGCAATTCCGTCGATACTATTACCAAGCAGCATGCCGATATCAGTACTGTCAATCTGTTCATTCTCGTTTACAGGATAATGGATATATATCGTTTTTCCGCTATCTACAATTTCGAAATCATTCACATTACCATCCCCCCTTATCTCTGTTTATGAAAAATAAACTCTTCGTCTGCCAGAGTAATTCTGTCACTATCGTTAAGAATTACCGGTTGGTCAGGGGCAATCTTCTTATCATTTACAAACACATGATTTCTTGATTCTAGGTCTGTAATATAGAATGAGCCGTTGGCATAATGAATAACCGCATGTTTGGCGCTGATATGAGCGTTCTGCGAAAGACACAGGTCTACATCTTTCTGTTCTCTGCCAATGACAAACGGAGTCCTGGAAATTTCAATCGTCTGATCATAATTCAGACAATCCAACAGGGCAGAAACCTCCACAGCTGCAGATGGGCCCTCATTTCGGTTCAAAACAACCGTTTTACCATCATGATTAGCTGCAGATCCCATCGGCCTCTCTCCCTGCGCACTCTGCTGATTCCAGATGTTTCCTCGCGCCTGCTGATTCTGCTGATTCCAGGTGTTTCCCTGACCCTGTGCTGTCTGCGGATTCCAGACACTTCCCCGCACCTGCTGATTCTGCTGATTCCAGGTGTTTCCCTGACCCTGTGCTGTCTGTTGATTCCAGGCATTTCCTCGGCTCTGCTGATTCTGCTGATTCCAGGCGTTCCCCTGAACCTGCTGGTTCTGCGCATTCCAGATATTTCCCCGGCTCTGCTGATTCCCGACGTTTCCCTGACCCTGTGCTGTCTGCGAATTCCAAACGTTTCCCTGAACCTGCTGGTTCTGCGCATTCCAAGCATTCCCCTGAACCTGCGTATTCTGCGGATTCCAGGCATTTCCCCGGTTCTGCTGATTCTGCGCATTCTGCGGATTCCAATTATTCATCTGACCCTGCGCATTCTGCTGGTTCCAGGTATTTCCCCGATTCTGCGTATTGTACTGCAATTCCTGAGAATTATTCTTTTTTGCAGCTTTCCTTGCTTCTTTCTGCGCTTTATATGCCGCAGCATTGGGCTTGCTATAGTGCTGCATCAGCCAAAACCAAGTAATCGGCTTATCACCGAGAAGTCTTTTGTAGGATCCCTCCGTATCATCATTTTTCTTAGGATTATTATCCCCGCCAGTCGGCATACCGCTTCCTCCCGGTACATTGAAGTCAAACCCATCACTCATCTTTACCATCCTCCTTGTCCTTGCATTATTCCTTCATCTGAATTCGATTTACTACTACCAGACGCTTTTCCATTCCACATCTTAGAAGTATAGCTCTGTTTGACCGGTATTTTTCCCACATCAAAAAAATCGAACCACAACTGGAGGTTATACTCAACATTCACCGTCAAGTCTCCTCCCGAAACTGCACTCGTAATCTTTATGCCATTCAATCCATCAACCACACCCACGCTATTCAACAACTTCTCCGCAGAATCTTCATCGCCCGCAAGATAACCGATGAAACGTTTGCGAACCGTATTGTTACGGCTGACCACTTCCGCATCATGTTTCTCACCTTTCGCATAAATATCCTTATACCAGTCGGATTCAGACGTAAAATACGGATCATGTCCTCTTCGAATCAATTCTGTTATAACCGTTGACATATCACTGTCAAACATAAACTCCTTTTTTTCCTCACTGTCAAATTTCTCATTACCGTAAGCATCCTGAGAAAGGCTCTGAGCAGATTGTATAAGCGCATGTGTTATCCTGCTCTGTGCGGCAGAAATTACGAACAGGCCATAAATACCGAGTATAAGAAACATGAAAATCGGAATCACGATACTTGTTTCAAGAATAATCGCCCCAGATTCGGATGTATTCTTTCTACCCATCGTCCCCTCCTTAATATCCGACATACTGACTACGTCTGACCGTAAATACTCCATTGTCAGAGAGCCCATCAATGCGAAACATAGGGTTCAATTCAGCCTCTACGTCCGTTTTAATATACGTATAAGCCCGGTCAAGTGAGAAATCATTCGTTGTCTTCTCCTGTGTCTTTGCCTCCATTTGGATAATATTCTGCAAACGTTCAACAATTTTATCATTGCTCGTCATCAATAAGATCATAATGATCAGATATTCTGTATAATCCATCTGAAATTTACCGTTCATCGTTGTGAGGTCTTCGATTTCATCATCGATGTCTTTCTTACTTTTATGCATCCCATCGTCATCATATGGATCTACTTTTTCTTCAGCTTTATCCGTAATCTTATCATCAAGGTGTGCTCTTAGCATTTCGTTTATATCCGATGCATTCACAAGATCTTTTGCAAGCTTTATTATTCCCTGAGGTGAAAGATAGAGATTATCCTTAAAGAAAAACTGTTCCCCTCCATTCTGAAGAATTATAACGTCCAACATTGGTTCGACAAGTAATATAGCCACTTTGATGACCCATGCACTGATACTGACTGACGATACCAACGCTTTCATTTCAGGATCAGATGCGTCAAACAGAAGAAACGCATTCAGTATTAACCTTACCATATATAAATTGAACGCAGCTGCCATCTGGTTTTGGATCTCATTCTGACTTCCGATTAAAATATATTCACCTTCTGCCCCCATGAACATTTGCGATTCAGAAGACACTTCATTCAGATCTTTCGTACTGACAAGAGAAAACAAGGATCCTGCGGCAGAAGTTTTATAGGATCCTCCAGCCGCACTAAAAATCTCTGAATAACTATACTCGTTCAAAGATTTTCCTGAGTAACATGTTGTTCGATTCGGAAGATTATACCCTGCATATCCAGCAAGAATAAGTGATGTTATCAATCCCTCATCTACACCATCGCTAATTAGGTTACTCACACCAACTAAAACATCACCGGTCCAAGCTATGACTGCTCCAATGAATGCTACGACTGCTCCCAAGAGTTCTGCCGTAGACTTTACAAAGTTCACAACCCCCGTCAATACATCCAATAAATTCAGATTAAGAGTTCCCTTAACTGCCTTATCTATCGAATCAGCAAAATCTGATATACTGGTGATTAATATCTGCATGCTCATAAGAACAGCCTGTGAACTCCAATTCATATTGGTCCTCGCGAATAGTACGTTCTCCGGCACTCTGGCTTTAAGAGATTCATCATACAAAAAATTGATACCCATAAATTTGTTCATAAGGTCCAATAAGTCCGCTAACGATCCTTCATCGATTCCGCTGACTGGTATCAGATTTTTGATCTCCTGAATCACAATTTCAATATCATTCTTAAAGAGCTGAGGTTCAACCTGCAGTACAATCGGTGTATAGTGATTCTGCACCAACGTATCATGGGTCCATTCTTTTATAACGCTTTTGCCAGAAAACATACGTAGAATCTCTATCTGTGCACTCAGCTGATTTTTCCCCTCTGTAACTTTATCATTCAGAACATCAGTCACTGTACCAGCAGTCACTTTAGTAAGCGCCGCCATTATTTCCCTCATCAAATGAAACGTTGCCGAAACTGCTTCATCTTTTTTACTGAGTTTATTATATGCTTCATTTGCTTTACTGAACTTTTTGGGCAATTCATTTATCACAGTATGCATCTTAATGTATTTTTTCGTAAAATCATCAAACTTTTTTAACAGTGTCGATGCTGCTGATTCATATTCATCTGCCGCAGTTTCAGCTGCATTTATTGTTTTTATAACGTTTTCATGCTTATACGGGTCGGTCTCAATCGACTCCGATTTCTGCATTGACATACTTGAAGCGGAGTCGGATGTCGACTCCTTTTCATTTTCTGTCGTCTTGTTCTGGGCTGCCTGCTTTTCTTTTATTTCTTTCTCAGCAGTTTCCAGTGCTTTGGGTATCTGTAGTACTGCCGACTCAAAAGCTGTCGCTTTTGACATGTAGGTATTCTTTACTTCTGCATAGTAATCATAAACCTCTACAGTTTCTTTCATACACTCGAGAACCTCGGAAATATCTTTTGCAATATCTACGCTTTTTTCTATGGCATCCATAGAGTCGACCATCAATTTCAAATCACCACCAAAAGACTTTTTAAGTTTTTTGAGAAACTCATCCAGATCCCCAACATCCTCTAAGAACTCAGTTGTAACTTCTATTCCACAATTTTCAATAATCTGAGCTTTTAAAATATCCGGATCTGACAGGGCATATTCACCTTCAGCTTTTGCATATTTCAATGTCGCGTTTTTGCCGATTGCGTCCATATTATTGTTCATATATTGAGAAAAATTATCTGTGACGTTCGTTTTCTGTCCTGTTGCCAGAAGATCAAATCTTTTCTCAAGATAAGGGTCATAATCAGCAATGGAAGAAAAAGCTGATCCGTCAATAATCTCTTCCAATAATTCTGCTACATTTTGGAATCTTGCAGACTCAGTTATCAGAATAGCAAAAGAAGAAAAGGGCAATAAAGTAAGTGCAAGGAAAAGCGAAATGATACCTTTTGTCTGCCTCCTGAATTGTATGAAAAATCCCCGCATCTTGTTCATCATTTTCGTCCTTTTCATGACATCACCAACCTCCTTGAGTGTCCGTTATCGAGTGATCCTCTTTATACTTCTCAAACTCGTCTTCTGTCGAATTGTACGCAATATCACAAAAATCAAAGATAATTCCCATTATGGAATTCACCGACTTGACAAACATCGATTTTTCAGTTTTTTTCCAAAAATACTTGTAAAGTTTAATGTTCGAAGTATAGCCTGTCATATCCTTAGCTTCTGCCCGAGATACAGCCGTGATTTCATCATAATTTCGTATTCCAAAAAGGCTTAGTATGTCTCCAAAGAGAAATATATATTTCTGACTTACCGTTATTTCATAATGATTTCGTCCGATGTCATCATGAACTGTTCTCACAGTCACATCGAGCATTCCATTAGGGTTGGCTAATGAAGTCTGTTTAAGTCTCGAATTTACATAGGTATAGGCTTTTTGGGTATTTTTATCATCGTATTTTTTGGGGACCAATCCTCGAAACGGCTTTACATTTATTACGTCCTCTTTTGACAGAGTAGAATTATCGGATACATTCCAGAGCTTATACGTCTGTGCAATATCCGTAGCCGCCTGGTTAGCCACAACACTTACTAATACTCGTTGATATAGCAGTAAGCCAATACTCAGGAGAAATAACATTACAAGCATTGTAATAAAAAAACCGAACGTTGCCTCCAGTATAAGAACCCCTTTCTCACTTACATACGATTTATTATTCATAAGACAGGCCTGCCATTTCTCTTTATTCTAATCATTTTTAGCATCAAAATCTTGTATTCTGGGTTTGCTATTTAATTGATATCAATTTTCGATATTTAGAACAGCAAAAACTTCACAGCTATAGCTGCAAGAGCTGCAATTGCAATCATAGGAACTACCGCCATATTTGTTGGTCGTCGCTTGGTAAAAGCTTTTCCTGGATTATCGAGATAATATAGCGTGATGCTTCTTGGGGGCTTAGATGTATATCGTTCCACTTTGTGATATTGTTTACCATTCACTTCATACTCATATCGAGCATAGTACTCTCGACCGGACTTTCCTTTGTCCTCATTCATGATATACATCGTATCGCTGGTCAGGACTGCAGTAACCACATGACCTCTCGCCTTTGCTTCCCGGACCTTCTTTTCATGCCCGTCAACACCTTTTCTTTTTCTGTACAGCAGCAGTTCTCCAATATAGACAATCCAAAAAACAACACCAATCACCATGCTCTCTACAGGGAATTCGGATGTTAAATCAATGAGTTGCATATCATCCTCCTTGCACAATAGTTAATGAGGCAAATATTTCCACTGCCTGATAATTCATGTTTCACTTTATTTGAGAACCTCAACATTGTTCAAAGTAATCAGGAACCACGTTGTGCCTATCGTTTTGACCATACAGCTCCCATCCTTACTGAAATAACCGACCTCTGAAAACTGCGGTTCTATCGCAATCTCGCCTTTCACATTGATAAATCCCCAATTCTTCCCTACTTTTATAGCTGCAAGTCCGTTCGAAAAGCTTCTTGCTTCCTCATAAACGGGTGAAATCACATTTTCTCCTTTGGCATTCACATACCCCCATTTATCTCCAGATTTATATGCAACCATTCCTGATTCGGAACGGTCCATCTCCTCTGCCTTCAGGTCGCCAATCGTTTTGCCTTTCTCGTCATAAAGTCTATAAACGCCGTCCAGCGCAGCAATCATAACTCCACCACGATTCCACGTACCGTCTGATGATAAAACAATATCGTCATAGACAGAGGATACCGGTTCTCCGTCTTTATTAATCAAAAACCATTTTCCGTTTTTACATACTGCGGCTTTTCCATCTGAAAAAGTCCCAGCTGCTTCGTAACTGCCAAATTTTTCGTCTCCTAACTCGTCATAATATGTCCAAGTGCCGCGCTGTTTCAGCGGAATAAGATTTTCCGCAAAAAAGCCGGAATCTTCCGGAACAAAGTTCAATTTGCCCTGAACAATGTCATCGTCATCAATCAAGACATTTTCATCTCCATCGCATCTCACATATACCCCATTTTCTCCAACACCGCTGACAAATGAATACTTCCTTGCACAGTAATTCTTTCCGTTTGACTTGATTATACCCCAAAAGTCCCCTTCTCTTACCGCAAAGCACTTATTGACTTCCGGGCCGACTTCCGTATAAACTGTATCACTGCCAACAAACGAATATGCAACCTCTCTGTACATTCGATCAAATTCTTCTCCTGAGCCTCCGGCATTCTTCGTCATCTGAGCATACTGATAAGCGGCAGAATACTCCCTATACTGAACACAGAGATTCACAAGAGTCATACACATCGACACATTAGCAGGATGATGGCGCACTGCCTTTTTTGCCGCATTGAAAAAATCACCGCGTATATGTTCGTCTTCCTCATACCGTAGCTGATATACTGCAAGCAGTTTTTCCCAGTCTTCTTCATGGTCATACTCGGCAGTAATAGCTTCGTATTCAAGAATAGCTTTCTGATAAAGCCCCCGCTCTGTATACTCTTCCGCGACAGCAATTTTCGCCATACGTTCTTCATCTGACATACTGACGGCTTTTAATTCATTACTCGATATCATCGAAAACCATCCACCAACAATCAATACTGTCATAAGAAGAACTGTCAGTACTCTGGTAATATTCACGGCACGTTTCCTTTCTACTTTATCAATATGCTGCGATGATAATCATAATTTCATAACCGATAAGAATAAATGGTGCAAAGGCGATTGCATCTTTCATTTGCTTTCTGCCCGAAAGAAGCAAATAAGCTGCCGTGATCCCGCAGCTGAAACATGAAAGAATGATCGTGTTTACTCCGGCGTATAACCCCGTAAGGAAAGACAGACATGCGACCAGTTTGACATCTCCGTATCCCATTCCCCCTTTGGTTACAAGCGACACAATAAAAAGCGTTGTAAGGCAGAATAGGAGTCCGATCACACTACTGACCAGCCTCGGCAAAATCCCATCCGGATCCAGAAAAAATTCCGGTATCAGAAACAGTATGCGGGCAAGAAGCAGCACTTCAATAAAGGCATTAGGTATTATCATACACTTCATATCCGTCATGACCGCGCAGGAGACGATACACGCGCCGAGCAGAAGTTTCATAATACTCACATAAGAGTCTGCAGCTTCCGACGCACGAAAGCCGGCGACACAGGAAAGCATGACCACTGCCATAATTAGGATCCTGGTCCGCATATCATTGTCAGATACAGCCTGCACTATTTCTTCTTTCTTTTTATCCCGGAGACGGGGAATATACCACCGCACCGTAGCCGCCATTGAGGCCAGTGTGCAGATTCCCCATACGGCGCTGACAATGAATGATTTCATTCCCCATCCTCCTAAAGAATCATATCCTCGAATCAGCCGAGGCTTTCCAGAAACTCTTCGATTTTTTGGGTAACCGTAGCCATTACGTCTTTACCCAGAGTCAGGAATAGACCAGCCAGCACAACAACGATTGCAATAATCAGCAGCATAGAAATAAAATTCGTGTCGCCTCTCTCTGACTCTTTGAAGTCCTGAATGAGCCCACTGACACAAAGAATTACATGAAGATACATTTCGTTCAGCTTATCCATAGTAAAACACTCCTTCTAAAATAATTTTTGCTTATCTATCAAAACAGCGCTCCTGCAAATGCCGCTGCCATGATTATAATTAAAATGCCTACAAATATCATTACGATCGGGACCAGCAACTTTGTCGCCGCCAGTTCTCCCTGCCGCAAAAGATTCTGTTTCTTTTCCTCCCAGAGTTCCGCAGATTGCTGCTCCATGAATCTGACAAGCTCTTGACCACCGTTTTCGATACTCTGGACCATATTACTGGAAAATCGTTTAATTTCTGCTGAATCTGATCGCCTGCCGAACTGACATATTGCGTCTACTTCACTCATTCCATTATTCATATCTTCCCTGGTAAAACGCATCAGCTCATATAAAGGACCATCTCCTGCAGAAACCAGCGTCCATACATCACGCAAAATCATACCTGAATTCAGAAGAATCGCCATCGTTGAAACAGCATTAGCCAGTTCCGCCTCACACTTTTCCCTCCGCTCAGATACTTTATTCGACATAGCCGTATATGCATAAACAATGAAAAAAATCGTAATAAACATACCTACGCCGAATACATACATAAAGTTTCCGAATAAAAGTGCCGAAAGAAGACACGTAAGGGTAAACCCGAGATGCGCATATGTCAAAACCTGAGCCCAGGTGACATTGGCGTAGTACGATGCATACTGAGGTTCATAGACAAGTGACGCACTTTGAAACAAAACATCTTTACGCTGCCCCTTTAATGCACAAAGAGGAAAAGCCTGCCAGACAAAGCCGACGACAAAAAGATCCTTCATGGGAAATTCCATTCCATCCAGGCCGCGCACATATTTATCATATTTCAATCCCAGAAGAAGTTGAATGCAGAATAAAAGTGCAAGAACTGTTCCGAGAATCATCATTATCAGCCTGATCATATCATACCCTCACATTTAAAATTTTCATTCCCATGAAATAAGAAATAATGAAAATAACTATGGCAACCGTATTGGCAATGATACCTCCCGGAGTTGAAAAACTTTCGGCAAAGGAGCTGCTCATTAGTCTCAGCATCAGGACAATCCCCACAGGAACAACCATCATAGCAAGGAACTGTGTGCGGTTAGAAGTGATTGCTGTTCGGATCTGTTCCTTAATCTCAATTTTCTCGCCGATGATATCATCCGTTCTCCTCACGACGTCCTTAAGACTCGCTCCTGTCCGAAAGGTCATTGCAAATACTATACCGAAATTGGTGATGTCTTCGATACCGCTTCTCTCACCGAAGCTCCTCAAGGTGTCCTCATACGAAACATTATTTTTTGAACCCGCAAGCATCTCCTCTACTTCATACACGATAGGTGCCTTCTGAGTATACTGTTGTACCAGATCCTTATGCGCGGCCTCCATTGCTTCCTGCATATTCATGCCGCCGGAAAGCGATGTGCTGAGAGAAGCAAGAAACGATCGAAACTGTTTTGTAAGAAGCAGCTCCCTCTTCTGCTGGAGAGACTTTCTGCGAATAGGAGTAACGATACGCACGCCAACGACTCCGACAATAACAAAAATAACCAAATCGCATATATAGGTCGCCGGTGTCCGGAATCCGTCCGCATCACGGAACATTCCTCCATAAAAAACCAGACCTACTATACCGCCGCCGAAAAAACCCATTAGAAAATTCATTAACTTTTCAGTCCGACTGAAATAATACTCCCGATAATTAAGCATCGGTGTGTTCAGCTTCGATTTTATATATTTCGGTCCCTGTTTCTTCATACCCTATATCCCTAAATAGTTAGTTTCTTTCCCGCCAACTGCAGCTTCAAAACGTTATGAAGTGGATTTTTCGTGCGTACAAGTCTGCCCGATACCTTCGTCTCGGTACTAAGCTCATCTTCCTCAAAAACATACAGTGGGTTAAGCCTGTACTCACCGTTTTCCAGATCAAGCACTTCAGTAATTTCCATCGTTTTCCTTGAATGGTCTCTCAGTCTTGAAAGATGGATTATGATATCCAGTGCAGAAGAAATCTGTCCTCGAATCGCCGGGAGCGGCATGCCTGACGCTCCCTGAAGAACCATGGACTCCAGTCTGCTCAGCATGTCTTTTGTAGAATTGGCGTGGCCTGTCGACAGTGACCCGTCATGGCCAGTATTCATTGCCTGCAGCATATCCAGCGCTTCCTCTCCTCGAACCTCGCCGACAATGATACGATCAGGCCTCATTCGCAGCGAAGACTTGATCAGTTCTTTTATGACGATTTCACCTGTTCCCGAGCTGTTGGAATTTCTGGTTTCCATACTAATCAGATTGTCAATATGGCCTATCTGGAGTTCCGCCGAATCTTCTATAGTAATAACACGCTCCTCTGCCGGTATATAGTTTGAAAGTGCGTTCAGAAATGTAGTCTTTCCGGAGCCGGTTCCGCCACAAACGAAAATGTTGTATTTTGATTCAACCAGCATTCTAAGGACATCTGCAATCTCCTGTGTAATTGAACCATACTCAATCAACTTTTCTATGGTCATCGGTGTCTTGGAAAATTTACGAATCGTTACAACCGGTCCCACAAGAGAAATAGGCGGGAGAACAATATTTACACGGGAACCGTCCTCAAGTCTTGTATCGACGATTGGTGACGCCCGACTGACTTCGCGGCCTGCTTTAGCAACAATCCGTTGTATAATATCATTCAGTCGCCTTTCGTCTTCGAAGTGGGCGTCAATACGTTTGACACGACCATTCTTTTCAACGAATATTTTATTCGGTCCGTTGATCATAACTTCTGTGATGGTTGGATCACTAAGGACCGAATCCAACACATCTAAGCCTCTGTATGCGCTGAATATCTGCCTGACTATTTCAGCCTTCTCTACTGCAGAACAGTAATTACTCCCAATCTGCTTATTTACAAGATTCTCAATTTCCTCTTCAAATGCAGCATCCGAATACCCGGCTCTCGGATATTCATCCAAAATGGCACGAACACGGGAAACTATGCTGCTAATCTCTTTACTATTCACGCCTATACCTCAATTTTATTACATCTTAAATATATCCAGAAAAGCGGCGTCTCTTTGATCAGCGATCCATTGGACGATTTCATTCACCTCAGCATTGGCGACGCGGTTGATTTCTCCGACAATCTTAAAGCTCATATCTCTAATTCTGCAGCCCGAATCACTTCCCACCCGATTATACAGAAGACAAATTCGATTGAGTGGAAATTTCGGTTGTTTATCCGCATAGAGCTGCAGTCCCTGCAATACTCTTCGTGTCTTAAGATCAGACGTCTGTCTTCCGTCTGTCACAATGACAACCGCATGAGACCGATTAATCTGCTGAAAAACTCTTTCACTGAAATCAAAATCCATATCGACAATAACCCAGTCTATTCTCTTTATTCCGCCAATTGCTTTAAATAGCTCTTCCAGATAACCGGCATTCATATCCGCCATATCAAGAGCCTGCCTGCAGCCTGAAATGAAATAAACGCCTCCGTCGTCCCTGCGCATGGCGCTGTCCAATCGCACCTGGACCGTACCGTTGTCACGGGCAAGAGCATAAATTATATCTCCAAAGTCAAAACCGCCCTGTCCGTTAAAATACAGATCCGCCGAACCATACTGTTCCAGATTCAGGTACAAAACATTCTGTCTTTTTTTTGCAAGAATTCTTGCACATGCAGCAGCCGCCGTAGAGCACCCTACTCCTCCGGCACCAGGCAAAAACGTAATTATTTTTTTATACCCATCTGAAATACTTTTGAGCTCAACTTTCTCTCTTTCCAGTATAGTCGCATAGATATTTTTCAAACTATCGCAGATTACCGGTATCGCCTGATACATATAAACAGCATCATAATTACCAATTTTGCTGATGTTCTTTGATTCTGTAAGCAGAACGATCTGGCAGCGTTTCGGCAATTCCGAAAGCTGTATTTCCTGTCCGTCATCCGTCAGAAAAAAATCTGCTCTATTATCCTGGGCAAGCTTTATTGCATTATCTTTGATCGTTGCCGGAATGAACTGAAAGCTATCCGGATAGTGCTCTCTTATATATGCGCATAGTTTCTCAACATATTTTTCATGTTTGGATAAAACAACAATCTTTATCTGCACAATGGTCCTCCGTTTTTAGGATTTTATAATATAAAACACCCCTAAAAGTGAATAAAAAATATCTTTCAGGGGTTAACACTATCCTTTTGCTAATCTGATATTAACAAATTAATGCCTTCCCCTCACTTTAAAGCACTAATTATTTCTTCAAATACTTTAAATAATTTCGACATATAGCCATTTCTCATTCCAAAAGATATAATGTCTTTTCTGAATTATTGCTAAAAACATATCAATATAGGTAAATTATATCTACGAAATCTCTGATTTTCAATATCTTTGGTTCATTATACCCAAATGTGGACGTCTTAATGTACTTATTCCGCTGGTTTTTCTCTCAGATGAAATCCACATACAAATCGTCTTTCAGCACCAAAATCCGCAAGCGGACAATAAAAAGGTTGTTCCGACGATATGCGGTCCATTCCTTCTGGTGTAAAATGACCGCAGTCATATTTTTCACACATTGTTGTTTCAGGATCATATGACACAAGGACAAATGTGTGCCATCTCCAGTTCGGAATTCCGGATACGCCGTTATCCTGCATCACTATATCCCCCGGAACCAGTTTACTCTGATCTGTCACTAATTCGAAACCGTGCGTCGTAAGATACTGCACCTCTTTTCCGACATTCATTCCATTATCCGGTTGATCAGTCAGCCCCAGATTCCAAAGAGCCCTGGCAATCATGCGATCGCAGCTAATGACGCCGTCTTCACATGGAGGCATTGTCTTAGAATCACCATATACGAAACCTTCTGTATGAGCTGTTTGGTATACAGAAGCGACCTCCGCCAGAAATTCTTCTGACGTAAAGCTCGCATATTCAAAGACAGTCTGGCTCTTCGCCTCTTCCGCCAGATTCAGTACGCTCTGTAACGTGTCCTGGTCTGTTACCAGCGCTCCTTTCTCATCCATCGTCTGATCAAATGTATTCGCCTCCGAGGAACTGTCTATTTTATCTTCAGACACAGTGGCTTCTTTCGACACATCTTCTGATGCAGGGATGTCCATCATTTCTGATACCATAACAGCTTCTGACAAATCCTTCTCCATGCTTCCACTCTCCATCAATGCAGTCTCTGTTTGAGAAGCCTCCTCACATCCCACTGTCATCATTAAAATGACTGTCAACAATGCTATACTTTTAAGCCAAATCCCACTGATCTTCATTCTTGTTACCCTCATATTCACATTGTAAAGCTTTCTTTAGTTTTTTATGAAATCGATGCATTATAAACGGACCAGTTCTGGTTCAGAGATAAATCCCCAGTGTAACTATAGAACTTCCACTGTCCCTTCGAATTTTTTCGAAGAAGATATTCCGGATTCTGTGTTACATAAGCCCAGACAACAACACTCGGATCTCCGCTGATTGAACCGGTAAATATAGGAATACTGTCTGCTATATTTAAACCTTCATTTTTCCACTCGGAATACAGCATCTCATACTGTCCCTCATACGTCTCTGAAGAATACAGGTGAAGAGTCTGGGCATCAAACGCCTCCACCTTTCTTATAGTATACTCTTTTAGATCCTGATGAAGGGATCTGATAAAGCCGCCTGTCAGCTCCTTTCTCATCTGATAGAATAATGTATAGTGGTCTGTATCATCAACATTGGTTTCTATATGTTCAAGGATGTTGCTGAAAGAATGGCTGTTAACATCATTAATATATGCAGCCAGATAAGAGGCAAGAAGATCATCTGCCATCAGATTCGCCGGGACAAAGAATGATTCACAGCGGCCTTTTGCTTCATCTGAGCCAAGAATAATTTCAACAGTTCTCTCCTTTATCAGATCATCTGCGGTCTCTGATTCGTTAGCCTCAAATGTCAATGAGTACTGTCCTTTTCCGGAATCGTAAACCACATCTTGAAGCAGCCATGCATTACCTGTTTGCGTATCCCACGTATATGAAAAATCCTGTTTTGTCAACGTACCTACTTCCTGATTTGTAGCCCTATCTTTCACAGTAACATAAGTTGTGACGTATGGAAATGACGTGAAATCCCATCCATCAATACTCATCGAACAATCCACAACAGCAGAGGATGTCGCCACCGAATGCGTCGTAGTCTCGGAGGCAGAATTCGTGCCATCCTTGTAGTGGGCAGAATACACATCTGCTAAAAATGCATTTACCGTATCAATAAAATCCAGTTGCTCCTGATAATTATTGACATCAAGACGCCCCACTTTACTGTCCAGATCCCGCAGTTTGGTCTCTTCCGCATCTGTAAGATCAATTTCACCCATATACACTGTCTTAGCGTCAAACCATTCGCGCACAGTTGTATATCCATCAAGAGCTCTGACCAGCTGCTCTTTCAGAGCATCCTCTGGTTCGGCTGTAACCGACACTTCTCCTGATTCGATTGCGGCTGTCTGTCCCCCTCCTACATCTTTACCCTTTCTTGCCCATCTATATATCATAAAAAGTAAGATAGAAATGATAGAGATGGCAATAATTATGGCTGTGAGTACGAAAGTCCTTTTTGTTTTTTTTTGAACGGATACCGTTTTTGATAGAGTATTATCGTCCTGTCCCATCGTCTGGAACCGTTCAGTCGCTGTCCCTGTCGATGCAGAACTGCTTGTCAAGCGTGTACCGCATACTCTGCAGTATTCTTGTCCGCTAGTATTTCTGCTTCCACAATATGAACAGAAAACATCTTCATCCAAAACCGTCTCTTTTGGCAGTATCATTCCGCACGCACTGCAATATACAGCATTATCTTCATTTTCATTTCCACAATTTTTACATTTCATCTGACACTCTTTCATATAGCAAAAAAACTTATTTACTCAAATAGCAGTCTACGATTCTAACATTATATTCCCCGCTGATCTGCACTTTGAGTTCTTTTGTATTTTGAAGACTCACTTCAAAATGTTGAGCAGCCGAACCAGCTTTGACCGGTTCGGATCTATAAAGCTCCCGATTCCATTCATTCTCGTAAATCACCACGACCGGACTCACTGTATCCAGTCCTCCGGGGTTCGGATTCATAATGATAGTACCGGAGAATTTTGTAAATCCACAATCGGCTATATCATATGACACCCAATTATTCTGATCTTTGTGCGTACCGTAAAAAGTTCCGTCATACTTTTTCCCTGTACTATCGATAATCATTCCTGAATCATACTTCAATCCGCCCTCGGCGCTCGATCCGTTCCAATACTCCAGATAAGAAAGTGGAACACGATTCATATCCTGCTTATTTGAATATGGTTTCATCGTCGAATACTGTTCAAATCCTTCATCATTATGAAGTATCGGATCAACGACTCTGATGTCACCTTTACCGCAAATACCGATTTTCAGCTTTTCAACACCGCGGATATCCAGCGTTACGTCTGTTGGCTTATAACCACTCCTTACATGACCTGATTGATATATGTTTCTCCCATCGGCATAGACAAAGACAAATGTATTCGGATGAACATCCGTTCGTCTTTCGTAATTCAGTACAACACGAAAGCTAAAGTATTTGAACTGATCCCCTATCAAATACTCCGTCCAATTTTCTACATTGGTTTCCTTTCCGCCCAGACCGGCATCATATTTATTATTGTAATTATCGTGAACATCCGAATGAATTACGAGCCCATTACCCGTTGTTTCCCCGCCAAATTTTGTCATACGCAGTGAATCAGCCGTATACTTGTCAATATCTTCGGTGCTGTTCTCTTCTTTTTCGCTCTCAAAGGTACTTTCTTCTGGATAGCTCTCTTCCGAAACGCTCTCTTGAGAAATACTTTCTTCTGAAGCGCTTTCTTCACGAACACTTTCTTCTGAAGCGACGTCTTCAGATTTACTTTCAACAGACACACTCTCCATGCTGGATTCCGTCGTTCCGCCACCCGAAGAAATAAAGCGGCTGAGAATAAGTACCAGAAGAAAAATCAGACATGCAATCAAAACTGCAATCAAGACAGGCTTTACCGGAAACGACGATCCTGAAGAATTCGAAGTATCCGTATTACCCGTCGATATATTATTCCCAAGCTCCTTGTCTTCCTCATCAATACGCCATGTTCTATATTTCTCGGTCTCAGTGGCACTGCCCTGAAGGGGTTCTCCGCAGACAATACATTTTCCACTTGTGACAGGATTTCTTGCGCCACAATTAGGACATTGTTGGCTATCCGGCATATCTGTTCCCATTTATATTATCACTCCCTCATATACATTTTTCATCTCAATCTAATTCGGAAAGGTTATTCCATCCCTAAAACTGACACCCAATCCTCCGTTGCAAGAAACCTCTCTGTATCCTCAATATATACCCCACGCCTTTCACCTGTATTCATAGCACCGCTTTTTCTTCCGGATACATTTCCTGTACCAAAACTATCACGTCTTTGCAGGAAAACCTCATGCTTTTTCAAACCTGATTCCTTAGATTTATTATTATTGCGAAAAACGGCTCTCAAAATTGAGATTATGACAGCCCCTATAAGCAGGATTCCACCAATTACAAAAGCAGGCGTATTCGGAACTCCAATCGAAATTTCATATGCAATGAGCGCAATACCGGCAATTCCTAGTGCAAGACTGACGATTAATGACAACGTTCCGGACGTTCTCGGATTTTTCAGTATTTCAATATCCTCCATTAACTCAGCCGCATTCTGATATCTACTTTCCGGTCTGGTCATTGTACATTTGCATATAATACTTTCCATTTCAGCTGAAATTTCAGGATTAATTTTTCTTACCATCGGAAATTCCTGCTGTACATCCATTGGATTCTTCCCGCAGAGAAGGTAAAACATTGTTGCTCCGTATGAATATATGTCTGTCCTGGGATCCGTCTGTCCCTGTCCGCCATACTGTTCCGGTGCTGCATAACCTTTCGTTCCTAATCCGCGGGTATCCTGCAGCTTCCCTGACTTGAACTCCCGGGCTATGCCGAAATCAATTAATGCAATGGTTCCATCCGGACGAACAATAATATTCGAAGGCTTAATATCTCTATGGATAATTGGCTGCTGAAAGCCGTGAAGATATGAGAGTATCTCACATATCTGTCGTGTCCATTCTATGGCCTCCTTCTCACTGACAAAGCCCCTTTTTTCTACCAAGTCACAGATAGTTATTCCCTGGATAAGCTCCATCACAATAATATAGTGTCCCTTCCATTCAAACGCCTCATAGAATCTCGGAACCCCCCAATGACTTATTTGTGATAGTATTCCCGCCTCTTCCCTTAACGCCTCCTCTGAAATCGGATCATTCTTAGCCTCCTTGATGCAATACACTTCCCCCTTGACATCGCTCCCCTGATAAATATCACTCATACCTCCCAGAGTAAGCTTACGATCAATTTTGTATCTACCGTCAATGACTGTGCCGATTTCCAACATGTATGCACCTCTTAATATACTTTAATCAAAAGTGCCGAGATATTATCCGTCTCTCCGCGTTTCCTGTTCAAACGGATGAAGTTATCGATATATGCTTTCATTTGTTCCTTACTTGTAAGACAATCAGGACTAAGGGCATAACTGTATTCATTTAACGCGATCTTATGTCTAAACCCATCTGTGCAAAGAAGAAATGTGGTATCGCAATTTATTCTTCCTGCATACAAATCCTGAAGACAGCGATCTTTCATCCCGACCGCCTGCGTAAGAATCCCCTGTCTGTCATCATATTCAGCTTCTGCTTCGGTCATCTCTCCTCTTCGTACAGCCAGGGCCGTAATCGTCTGATCTTCCGTAAGCTGTCTTGTCTTTTCCGCTGTGATCTGGTAGACCCGGCTATCGCCGACATTCAATACATAATAATTATTGTCAATAATAAGAAGTACTGTAGCTGTGGCACCAATGATTGCATTTCTTAAGTTGCCAAAGTTTCTCAATTTATTGTTGATATCTGCAAGCCATTTTTCCCAGCTGAGTCTCAGTTGATTCCTCGTCGCATTCTCCCGAATCAAGCCAGGCAATTCCCTGCTAATCCATCTCTCAAAAGATTTCACAACCGCGGAACTTGCAATATCCCCTCTGACTTCTCCGCCCATACCGTCACTGATGATAGCAACAGCCACATGATGTCCTTCGATCCGCATTTGCATACCAAGATAACTATCCTGATTTATTTTCCGATCAGATCCCTTATCAGTACTCCCCGCAATTATTATATTCATAAATTCCGTCCTTTGTCCGGTGTCACGCTCTTGTAAATACGAAATGATAAAAACAGATTTGTCAGTATACCTTTATACTTCTGCTTATTTCGTGATCTATTGAACATTAATAATATACGCCATGATCTTTCTGCCACTGATTCAATGCATCAAAGTTCGCTCTTTCATAGCTGTTCATATAACTTGCACGAAGGACATCCCACTGATTAGAGGGGCAGATCCGCCTTACACTCTGATACCATCCCTTATCTTCAAACTGATCTCTGGCATCCTGGGCCGTCTGAGAAGAGCTTGTAAATGGGAAACCATATCTTGCAAGAATCTCATTTATCGCCAACTGCGAAAGTTTATGCATCATATTTGAGTCAGATGACTCCATAACCGCATTCATACGAGCCGTCGTTAAATACTCACTGCTGCTCTCAGGGAACAGAAAATCAGCAGCGTTAGCCTGTATGCCGCCATAAACTGTTATAACCTCCGGAATCACCACGGCAGGCGTCTCTGTTGGCAGCGGTGTTGGGGTAGCCGTTGGCAACGGCGTTGGCGTCGCTGTCGGTAACGGCGTTGGCGTCGCTGTCGGTATCGGTGTTGGCGTCGCTGTCGGCAACGGCGTTGGCGTCGCTGTCTGAGCAGGCGTACTTATTTCTGTTGGCACCTCCCCGGAATTTTCGTTGTCTATCTGAGACGATACGGAGGTCGTTGTTCCTTTTGGCGAATTACTGTCGCCGTTACCGCCTTTACCAAAACCAACTTTTATGATTCCTGTTCGCATCATAAAAACAAATGAAAAAATTATTACAATACTCGAAAGAATGATGACTACAATTGGAAGAATGTTATCTTTCCTCCCGGCTCCAGAATTTCCTGAAGACTGCACTTGCCTTCCCTCCGGCTTAGACTGGAGCCCCGTTTCCCTGTTTTCTGAACCGTTAAAGGGTCCTATATCTGTATTCGTTGGTTCTGTAGTGCCGCGCATCTGTCCATCCGACATCTTACCGGTTTGATCATACCCCCATGATGAAGGGTTTTTCTTATCCACAGACATCCGTGCACCACAATACGGGCAAAAACCGGCATCGTCAGGAAACTCTTGAAAACACACTGTACATTTCATAAATTTTACCTCGTCTTAATTAAAGTATTATACATCTTTATGATTCAAGTGAAAAGTCTTGTCTGACACAACCGTTTGCCCTATATTCCATCAACATATTTATTGATACACTTTTATCCAAAAACATTCTCCGTCATCTCTTTTTTATGATATGATGTCTATATGAATAACTACTTATTATAGTTGCTATATTACAAAATATTGCCTCGAATAATCGGTAACACCAGACTTACCTATCACAATAAAACGAAAGGATGCTCTGATTTATCAGGGCACTAAAACAATATGCATTATACCTGTAAAGTGTGCGGTGAAGTTATTAACACTCCCTCCAGTTTTTGCCCTTACTGCGGCAGTCCATGTATCATAGAACAGTCTGACTTGATTGACATCACTGATAAGTCAAACTCCCAGACCTCCTTTGTTACAGATACCAATGAGCCTTCAAATACCTTGCGAATTATCATTGCATGTGTATTTTCCATTTCTGCCATTCTGCTTATTCTTTTCCTGCTGATTAGACGAAGAAATTCTCCGATTCCAGTCACACCATTTACAACATCATCTTCTGAAATAGTTTCATCTTCTTTTCCTGAGACAGTACCTTCTGAGACAGTTGCATCTTCTTTTCCTGAGATAGCATCTTCTTCAGAGTTCTCCTCTATTGACAATGTTTCCACCATCGAATCTATTGATCCTACAACTACCGATGAACCTTTGACTGCTCAAACCACCTTAACTGCACCGGATGATCTTGATAATTATCATGAGATATCATTCCGGTCAGGCAATGCATCTTCCATTCTTGACAGGGTAAATGAACTTTATCATTATGAGCCAGAACGTGCTTTTGACGGTGATACGGTTACTTCATGGCAGGAAGGAAACAAAAAAACTGACGGACAAGGTGAATGGCTTGAACTTAGCACCGGAAAGCCCTGTAACATCAAATACATTACGCTTTATCTCGGAAACTGGAGAGATAAAAAACGCTACGAAGGCAATAATCGCCCTACAGAACTCCAAATCGATATTGATGACAAAACCTTTTTACTTCAATTTGATGATGTAATGAAGCCCCATTATGTCATTTTTTCAAAACCAGTAATAGTCAGTAGAATTCGTTTCACATTTACAAAAATTAAAGTTGGAACAAACGGGGATCATGATTGCTGTATTTCCGAAGTGCGTGCATTTGGGTTAACATAATCTTCTCTGCCGCTAGGGTGATATAAGATTACTCCTAGCTCACATCAAGCCGAACTCCTGCACTGAGCAATCATATTGCTCGAAAATGTGGTCCTACTTTTCGGTTCATCTAAGGATAAACAAACAGACTGACAACATATATGACCATAATAACGCCCCCGATAATGATATCCGCATATCCCCACTTTGTAAGAGTCCATTCACAAAAGATATGACTTAGAGAATAAATCTGACCAAAAACAACAGGTGTTTTATAAAGAAAATAAATATTGAAAGTGATTAATATCAAACACAAAACTCTAAACACTTTTTTTCTGAAGATCCAAATCAATACAATCTGTACAGCAGCACATAGTATACAAAGAATGCATTCGTTTTCCTCAGACACGATACGCGCCTCAAGGTCCCACGCACTTCCTCTTACTATCAAGTAGCACGGCATAAAAGATACCACAGCAAAGATAACAAGCAATATCGTCAAAATGAATTTGATTCCATATTCTCTACTTGTCATGATTTTTTACCTATTCCTTCTTTGAAATTGTATATATGTATTCTTTCTTCAAGGTCTGATATATTCCCACAAAGGGGTTGTCTCCGCCATCCAATTGACATTCTCCAGAATATCTCAGTTCAGTATTTCCCTGAAGACCTGCTGCTCATTACATACACCGCCCATCAAGTTTCTAATTTCTACCTTTTTCTCACTCAGCATGAACTCGATGCGCAATTTTGAGAAAAAATATCACTTTTCCAAGCTTCATAACCATGGTTTTAATCCTTTGATATATGCAGTATCCTTAGCTTGAACCAATGAAGCATGTTGTGTTATTTGAAGAGTTCATCTATCTGCAACCCTTCAATCGGACTATAATCCTCAATTGAACAGCCAGCTATATTTAAATATTCCAGATTTGAAAGGTTTTTAAGAGCACTTATGTCAGAAACCCTTGAAAAGCTCAAATCCAGGTATTCCAGTTTTGTTAAATTACTTAGGGAACTGATATCAGAAATATCTGTCCAACTGAGTTCCAGATGATTTAGTTGCATAAGATTTTTAAGGGGGGTAATGTCTGTGACATCAGTATCTCTCAAACTCAGGTATTTAAGTTTTGTCAGATTCTTAAGACAACTAATATCTGAGACCTCATCTGCACAGAACAGGTCTAGATATTCTAAATTCGTCAGATTACTGATGGCACTGATGTCTTTGACTGTTGAATCCGACAGGTCAAGTGTCTGAATATTGCTTACATCACTATATCTGATATCCCCTGATGAAATTCCGGTTATTTCGCGTATTCTTTTTTCAACAATATCGTCCTTCCAGTCAATGACATAATCTACATCAGTGTTCTGGGTTTCATTGTTTTCGGATACAGCACTCGTGCCGGAGATAAAGGATTCCTTCATAAAATGAAAAATAACAATACAAACGGCTGCCACCAATAAAATCATAAGAAAGGGAGAGCGGCGTTTCTCTTGAACCTGAACAGAAGTTTTTTTTAATGTCTCATCCGATTTTGTAAAGATATCTTTCCCGACAGACTTTTTGCCATTGTTTTGAATCGAGCGGTTCTGATACTGTACTTCCTGGTTGTATTTCTTGATATCACTCATAGACGGATCTCCTATCACTATAAATTAATCTATCTCTTCTTATTTACCATTCCAATTTCGTTACAGAGAGCATACTCATCTTCTCGTTCCAGCTGTATACGAAGCCACTGGACCTAGTATTATCGTTGACCGCCTTAAGCACCTCGTCTTCCTTAAGCCCCGGTGCTATAATGAAAAACCCTTCCGGTTTTCGTTCATTTACTTTATTCATACACTCTTTTATTTCACTGGTATCTTTTACATAAAAATCATTCTCAGCGGAAACTTCACGTTTTGTTTCAGGAGCAAGTGCAACCGTCATATCCTCATTCCAGGTATGCGTAAGTGATGCCACATCCTGACCGACGTTGAACCAGACGTAGAAAGGATAATCACCCTGATCGTCCCAGGTAACGTCAATCATGCGCCACGTACCATTTATGTTTACTAAGTTCCAGACATGGAAAACAGAGGAAAGCCCGGCATTAAGTCCTTTCTCAAGACTGTCACCATGTTGATATCGCACATCAAGCCCGGCAAGACTGCCAATCAGATAAAAAGCATCCGAATATCCGTCACAGTCTGCTTTGCCGTTAAGAATCGCACCAATTGAAGTGTCACATTCACTTTTGTCTTCAGTGGTCAAGTATTCTGTTTTTTCACAGATCCAGTCATGTATATACTTTGCAGTCTGAATCGGACTCTTGTTCTCTGCTTCCTTCGCAACCTTAAGGGCTGCCTCACGGGTCTTCTTCTCTTTCTCGGTCAACTTGCTTAAATCGCCTGATTTCTCAGCCAGTATAATAGCGGTTCCCGGATAAAGCTGTTTCACTCTGATTGTTATCACGTTTGTAGCAGGGAAGCCTGACAGTTCGTAATCATAAATACCTACATGCGATATGAGATCATAAATTCTGGCTATACTATTCGGTGTCACGGTAATTAAAGAATCGAGATCTCCCATCAGTTTATCATACAGTTCCTTTTTACAAAAAAGATTAATCTCGTCGCTTCCTTCCCCAACTTTCTTCTCAGTATAGGAAACAGCTTCTGAAATACTTTTTAGCGGTACTGCTTCTGACTTTATGGACGCATTTTTATAAGATATCCTGTCATGATCCATGCTATAACTCAGATCGCTTGAAATCATCCCCGCTTCGCTTTCAATCTTGTGAAGTCCTGTAAAGTCATCCTTATATATTTCTTCAAAAACATTTTTATCCGTAAAGTAGATTTCAAAGTCCGCAACTCCTGCAGCTCCCATCCGTGATATAATCCCTGCCAGATCCCCGACTTTAGTACATACTTCACGCGCCGCATCTGTGTATGTCACAGAATAAAATTTTAGAATTCCCCCATTGCCTCTACTTATGTATCCGTACTGGTCCAACTTGCTCCCTGCAATCATGACGGTTCTATCAGAAGCGCTTTTTGTAATCTCTTTATACATCTGCGGAGAGAATGCGATATAAAATTCTTTGAGATTCTTCTTCTTAAATTCATCAATTGCGGCAGCAAACTGCGCGTAATCATTAACACAGGCATATGCACCGTCTACATAATCAAAATCACCTATCTCTATGACCTGAATTTCATCATACCAGGTAACACCACCTATCCCGCTTATACCATATTTTGCAGCTGAGTAATCAAGTAGTTGTTTGTCATCAGCTGCCATCTTGTAAAACTCAGGAGAACATATCAACACCGCTGAATCCACTTTTTCTTTTTTTATCGTCCCAAGTATATCCCGCAACGCAGTCATACTTTCGCAGTCATACGACTTTTTGTATTCATATTGAATAGTCGACTTTACGGAATGAGCTTTATCATCGTAGTATATTGTTACACCTGCTCCATTGATTCCTGCTTTATAAAGCAGTCTGTATAGTTCTCTGAAGTCATCCGCTGACAGTTCGGAATACAGTTTTGGGGCGCAGATAAACTCCACAGTAACCCTGCCCTTCTCTTTCTTCCCCTGCAGATACTCAATTAGGTCGCTCTCGGTCGCAATCTCTTTCTGCGGTGCAGCATGTATACACTCTGGTAAAGCCATCAGCAATAACGCAGTCATAAGAGCTATGGTAACTTTTTTTATTAAACCCATACTACTCCCTCCATTGCTATTTTCACAATATTCTGTCAGTTCATAAACAGCCCACATAATAAAACGAGACTGCAGATATCTCTACAGCCTCAGGTATACGAAAGCCCAATAACAATCAATGATGTGACAGGTCCCCCCTTCCCTGATTTAAAACAATTATACTATATCCCCAAAAAGAAATCAGCACTTTATAACTTCAAAGAAGAAATTATGCGACTATTTGTATCGGTTCGTTATAGTCTGGAACGGATGACAAAAGCCTTATGCGAAGCAGCCTCCGCCATCTGCTCTTTGATGCAAGAGGATACACCCTCATTGCCCTGCACCATATAGTGGATGACTCAGTCTGTTCAACATCATCTGCAACATATCTGTATACCTCTCAAACGAAGTAATCCTTGCAAGGATACCATCGTTGGAATGCATCTCTCCCTTTGTCGGAAGGCAGAAACTAAAGCACGGTATTTCTTCTTCATCATATTCCCATGACTCGTCATCGTATGCTTCAACATGAATGACAGCCTCTTTAGGAACATAGTCCGGAATATCATCAGGTTCTCCTGGGACATAGTTCCATTTGAATTCAGTCTGTTTAACGAATTCAATAAGTCTTTCTCCGAAAGGCTCCTCCCAAAAATCATTCTCTATCGTAAAATCCGCTCCGGTCACCCATCCCTCTTCCGTGACATCTAAAACAAATACATTGAGAACATCCAGCTGGTTTTTCTTAACAAAGCGAATTACATCTTTGGCCCCACGACCATTCTCCTCTTCATCTCCTGTAAAAGCGACCAACACGTTTTCCGGGAGGTTCCCTGATAGCATATTATATACAATTGCAGCATTTGTAATCGCATTGTCAAATGTTCCTAGCAGCGTGTATTGATCCTTAACTGAGAAAAAGCATTTTGTAATATGATATTCACAATCCACATGAGTAGATACAATAATTACAGGTCCTTTTATCTCGCAGATAGGTTTTGTACTATATAAGTGATATAATCCCTCTGTTTTCACCCTTTTATAAGCGCTACTGCGCAATAAAGACGCAATTGCATCCAGCCGTTCCGTATTTGTAAATTTGATGCCATTATCTCGGTTGAGGACAGAAACGCGTTCCAGTACATCTATCAGCTTTATTTGTTTTCGAAATATCCTATCCATTTTTATGAAAGCCACCTCCCTACATAATGGCGAAACCTTATTAAGAATTTTGGATGATAAGCCTAATGTTAAATTGTTACATCAGGCAGTATTCCCCAACCTTCCTGACCGGATTCCAGATATGATACAGATCAAAACCTTCCACGCACACAGAAAAAGGAAATGCAACTTTATGATCAATCATCTGTTTGAGAATTTCTATCTCGTCGTAGTCCTTGCTAACGGCCAATGTAATATGGTAAAAGTTCGATGTCGGTCCCTGCATTGCCTTCTGTATGGCATCTGCACACTGTCTATATCGCTGGTCCGGTTCAAAAGTAAAATACAAAAGGGTGGAGCCCTCCTCTACCGGGCACATAATTGAAGTGCCTGTGATTTTTAGAGAGCACGGTTCAGGATTTTTTATGCTCTTAAGTCTTCTCAGATACTTCTCATCATCCGATTTCGCCCAATGAAAGACAGTGAAATGATACGGCAGAATCCGATCTGCTGCCTCTCGGTCGCAATTCCTACCAAAGGGTATTTTATTTGTCCGGATACCCGCAGAAGAAATGACGTCATTGATATATGATAAATCTTCCTGGTTTATTCTTGTTACCAAAGTATGTCCCATATATACCTCAAACATTTATATATTTTTTTGATTATCAGGTAATCTACTCGTACCTCATTTTCGCATTACCAGAAAGAGAACGTCCAAGAAAATCAATGAACGAGTTTTTTGATGTGAACTTATCTTTACTTCTAAATAACCTAATTACAGACTAAACCAATCCGGGTATCCCGTTCGAATCCAGAAAAATAGTTTTCATATCCGGTGTTGCATTAAGTACTTTGTCAATATTCCCCTCTTGCCCGTAGCCCCAACACGGTACATATTCAGCCGAAAAAACACCATTAGAAGCTTCAACAACAGCTTCAGTCGATAGATATCCATTATTTTGACTCGCAATATCATCATATACTTCAAGGCATAGAGCACTCAATCCGCGATACGTTTCTCCATTTTTAAACCTGCCTTTAATATTGGAGTCAATATTGAAGGACTGTAAGTCTTCACTGAAAAACACATGCTGCTTTTGCCAATAAACATTATTATCTCCATATGAGTAATCCTTTACAAAATAACAGTACGGTGAATGTCCATGTATAATGCACGCTCTATTATCGTGAAGTTCTTCTTCAGATGGCCAGTGTCTCCATCTTGATCGTTGTGAATACAATCCTCTTCTCGACCATACAATTTGTCTGAAAGGTGCATCATATTGTGCGCACGAGTCATCAAGCCGATAGGCATACGCCATTCTTTCCGAATTTCTCTCAATGTCTTCATTTATCAATCGAAATGCTCTAGAAACCATTCCGGCATGAGTAATAAAATAACGCATATTTTTTCCCTTGATGACAATAATGTCTGGCAGATTATCTAAGGGATAGGCCGGAAAAAGTTCTCGTTCATGATTTCCTCTGATAAGGTGAAAACCGGGCAGAAGATAATCAGGCTGGTAGAAACAGGAAATATAATCAAGCAGAGCA
>OCTX014553218.1_pt1 | contig 50512 bp, 30 predicted proteins | sample 1539691 | NCBI WGS metagenome assembly OCTX01 (sample SAMN02144231, study PRJEB22623) | gut metagenome | biome: sheep rumen | host: Ovis aries | place: New Zealand
ATTGTGAATAAACTGAGTACAATTGGCATTTTCTAATGGCGGTCATTAGAAAATGAGATAATTAAATCTCTAATGACCGATTTGGGTTTACGGTACCCACGTTGCGAAGTCTGCCGAGTGACATCATCATGTGTAAAAAAGGTAGAATAAAGGACTATCAAAAAAGTATGTATTATGAAAAGGGTTTATAAAAAGCCAAACATTAAAGAATTGATCATGAAAGACAGATTAATGGATATCATCACCTGACTTCGTCACTCATTTTTTACCCAAAACGTAACTCGCTTATACAGAATTATTTGTAACTTTGCGCCGCCCAATTTAGGGAGGCGCAAAAGTTTTTTTAACATAATTATGTCCCTATGCATGTTAGATTAAAGAAGAACAGATCTGGTAGTATAAGCGTTGTTGTCGTCGACAAGTCTTCTGGTCGGTACAAGGAATTACATACAGTAGGCGTGGCCAAGGAAAAGTCGGAGGCAGACTCTCTCCGCCAGGAAGGCTTGGAATGGATACGCCGCCGCAAGTTGGCGATACAGCCGGAACTTGACCTGTATGGCAAGGAGCGCGAAGCTCGAGAATACGAGATGGAAATGACCGAGCGTGTGATTGCAAACATCGACAACATCCTCATAAACGGTGCCGAGCTGATCCTGAACCGTGTGTTTGACCGCATCGGCTTCAACCAGATAGAGGACGATGTGTTCCGCAAACTTGTGCAAAGCCGCCTTTCATTCCCTGCGAGCAAGGCTGCGACGGTGGAGTACCTGAAGAACTATTATGACGAGGACCTTGACCTCTCGAAGATATACCGCTACCTTGACAGGCTGAACGAGGGCCACAAGCATCTGGTTCAGGACATCAGCGTGCGTCATACCATGCAGGTGCTGGGCGGTCATATCGGCGTGATGTTCTATGACGTGACGACATTGTATTTTGAGACAGACCGGCAGGACGAGCTTCGCCGGACAGGCTTCTCGAAGGAGGGCCGCCACAGCAATCCGCAGATCATCCTCGGCCTGCTGGTGAGCCTCGACGGCTATCCGCTGGCCTATTGCATCCATGAGGGCAACAAGTACGAGGGCCATACGATGCTGCCCGTCATCCGTGAGTTTGCAGGCAGGTATCAGCTTGACGACTTCATCGTAGTGGCGGACTCAGGCCTGATGAACAATCAGAACATCTGCGACCTGGAGGCTGACGGCTGCAGATATATCATAGGCAGCCGCATCAAGAACGAATCCGAGGAGGTGAAGCGGCGGATCCTTTCATTCTGCAAGGCAGACGGCATGATGCACGAGATAGACAAGGGTGGGGGCCGCCGGCTGCTCATCGGCTACAGCGACAGTCGTGCAGGAAAGGATGCCCACAACCGCGAAAAGGGCATACGAAGGCTGGAGAAGGCCTACAAGGCAGGGCATCTGAGCAAGGAGAACATCAACCGACGCGGATACAACAAGTTCCTTGACATGGAGGGCAACACCACCGTCAGCATCAATTATGACAGGATCCGGGAAGACGCCCGGTGGGACGGCCTGAAGGGATACCTGACCAACACAGACATACCGACGGCAGACGTAGTGTCAGCCTACCACAATCTATGGAACGTGGAAAAGGCCTTTCGCATAGCGAAGTCGAAAATAGAGATACGTCCCATGTTTCATTTTACCCGCCCTCGCATAGAAGCACACATCTGCATCTGTTTCGTTGCCTTGAAAGTATATAAGGAACTAGAGAGGCTGCTGAAGCTCTCAGACATAAAGATGAGTGTGGACAAAGTACTCAACATGGCAAAGACAGTCACAACAATCAGCGTCTACATGCCACAGAACAAGAAACACCTCACCAAAACCATGCCCATGAAAAGGCACAGACCTATCGCCAAATTATTCGATGAAAATTTTTGGGAGGCGCAATGACGAAGTCAGGAAGAATTGATCATGAAAGACAGATTAATGGATATCATCACTCCTGGTGTTTCTGTCGATGATTTTTCGAAAGAAAACACTGTCGGTTTTGAGGATGAAGAGGATAATGACGAAAGCATGCCCAGTTCCATTAGTGTTTGGGATGATTGATCGATTGAAGACATAAAACGAGAGGATGCACCAATCAAAACGGTGCATCCTCTCTTGCGTTTAGGAGGTTCTTGTGGGTGAAGTACTGGGTGATGAGGGCCGCTGCTGAGATGTTTTAGGGTTTTCCCCGCAATTTTTGGGGAAATTCCTCATGTTGTTTTGCATTTATTATTTATTTTTGCAACGTGAAACAGTATGTATGGCGACAACGGATAGTGTTACCGACATCTTTAACGACTACTGTAACAGCTACTTTAACGACTACTGTAACGAAAAAAGAAACGATAACGAATAACTGAAATCGAAAATGAAGAAAGTATTTGTATATGCAATGGCAGGCGCGCTGCTGATGAGCAGCTGCGGCAGCTACACGGCCAGCGGGGCCTACACGGGCTCTATGCTGGGCAGTATTTTGGGTTCGGCCATTGGTGGTCTGAACGATGGTCCTCGCGGCAGCGACTGGGGCAGCATCCTGGGTATGGCCGGTGGTGCGGTGGTAGGTGCTGCCGTGGGCAGTGCAGCCGACCGTGCTCAAGAGGAGCGTGTGCAGCAGAAACGTGCTGAGGTCCAGGATCGCATCGCCCGCAAGAGTGGTGGCAACTACGGCCGTTACGACAATGACAATTATGGAAGCTATGGCAGCGGCAATTATGGTAGTTATGGCAACGGTGCAGGTTATGACAGCGACTACAACTACGGCCAGCTGAATGGCAGCAATGGCAACGCTGTTGAGTACGACCCGTCGAACAGCGGCGACGACCGCATTGAGTTCAAGAGTGGCAACGGCAACAACTTCAATGACGCTTCGGCAGGTGCTGTTGGCAGCAACTTCTCTTCGTCAACGAGCAACTTGGATACTTCCACGGGCTTGGTGGTGAGCAACGTGCGGATTATCGACGACAACCGCAACCAGCAGCTCGAGTCGAACGAAGTGATGCGGTTGGTGTTCGAGGTGCGCAACTTCACCAATCGTCCGTTGCGCGACGTCCGTCCGCACGTGGTCGAGGTAACTGGCGCCAAGAACATCTTTGTGTCGCCCGATGCACGGGTGGAGTCGCTGGCTCCCGGCAAGGGCATACGCTACACGGCGATGGTTAAGGCTGGCAAGCGGGTGAAGAACGGCGAGATTGTGTTGCGTGTGCAGGCCACCCAAGGCAATGGCCAGCTGCAGTCGAATGTTGAGGAAATCAGCATTCCGACGGTAAGGTGATTATTTTCCCAACCCCCATTTTTTCAGACGCTCAAAAATGTTCCACGAGGAAGATTCTTGAGCGTTTTTTTCTGCCTCGGCTTTTGGCTTGGCTTCTGCTCGGGGCTTGTTCTCCGCTTTCTGTCGGGCACTGCTCTGCTTGTTGGCAGAAGGCTTGGGGTGCTGCCCGCCTGTGGCAGCCTGTCGTTTGAGGGCTGCTGCGGGCAGTTGCGCACCTTCGTTTGCGGGCTGTTCGTCGGTGGGCGCGTTGGCCGGGAACTGAGTTCTTTTCGAAGCCGTGGAATAGGGGTTGTTGTTGAGTTTCAGAACCTTCCTGGGCAGTTCCTTTTCAGCGGCTGCGGGCGTTTCGTCGCGGTCTTGCCATTCGGGAATGAAACTATAGCTGACGTCGGCCATTTCGAAGTCGAGTTCGGGCAGTTTCAGGTCCTCGTCGTCGGGCTTGTAGGGTATGCCCATGGCTTGCCTGTAGGGCTGTACTGTCACCATGGCGATGCCAGCGGCAATCATGCCCAGTTCTTTGGCGGCGCGATAGGAGAGGTCGATGATTCGTCCGCGCACGAATGGGCCGCGGTCAGTTACGCGCACAATGACCTGCCGCCCGTTTGCGGGGTTGGTTACGAGCAGGCGTGTGCCGAAGGGATAAGTACGGTGGGCGCAAGTCAGGCTGTCGTGATGCAGCCTTTCGCCGTTGGCTGTTCTTGTGCCTGTGGCTCTTCTGGAATAAAATGAAGCTTTACCCTTCTGCGTTTGAGCCTGCAGAGGGGTAAAGCTTGTCAAGGTCAGAAATGCAATAAATATTGTTGTCTTTAGTGTCATTCTGTTTTTCGAGACGGAAAGTGGAGTAGGGCAGAAGCTTCTGCCCTCTTTTTTTTCTGTCTCCGGGTTTGCGTCGTCTCCGTTAGACGATGCCCTGTGCCATCATGGCGTGTGCCACTTTCATGAATCCGGCAACGTTGGCACCCTTCACGTAGTTGATGTATCCATCTTCACGTCCGTACTTCACGCACTGCTCGTGGATGCCTGCCATGATTTGGTGGAGTTTCTGGTCCACTTCCTCGGCTGTCCACGCCATTCGCATGGAGTTCTGTGTCATTTCCAGACCCGATGTGGCCACGCCACCGGCGTTGACGGCCTTGCCCGGAGCGAAGAGCTGTCCGGCAGCGATGAACTTGTTCACAGCCTCGGCTGTGCAGCCCATGTTGGACACTTCGGCTACGCAGAGCGGTTTGTTGGCCAGGATGGCGTCGGCGTCGTTGCCATTGAGCTCGTTCTGAGTGGCGCAGGGCAGATAGATGTCGGCCTTCTGCTCCCAAGGCTTCTTGTTGGGGAAGAAGGTAGAGCCTTCGAACTCCTCGGCGTAGGGAGCGCACACGTCGTTGCCGCTGGCGCGCAGTTCGAGCATGTACTCTATCTTCTCTGCGTCGAGTCCGGCGGGGTCGTAGATGTATCCGTCGGGTCCGCTGATGGTGATGACCTTGGCTCCCAGTTCAGTGGCTTTCTTGGCAGCTCCCCAAGCCACGTTGCCGAAGCCCGAGAGAGCAACGGTCTTGCCCTTGATGTCGAGTCCGTGGGTGGTCAGCATGTGGTTGACGAAGTAGAGCGCACCGAATCCTGTAGCCTCGGGACGCAGGATAGAGCCGCCCCACTCAAGTCCCTTGCCTGTGAGGGTGGCTCCGTGGAACTGGCTCGTGAGTTTCTTGTACATGCCGAAGAGGTAGCCAATTTCGCGGCCGCCCACTCCGATGTCGCCAGCCGGCACGTCCATGTCGGGACCTATCACTTTGTAGAGCTCGGTCATGAAAGCCTGGCAGAAGCGCATGATTTCGGCATCGCTCTTGCCTCTCGGTGCGAAGTCCGATCCGCCCTTGCCACCGCCCATGGGGAGTGTGGTGAGGGCGTTCTTGAATGTCTGCTCGAATCCCAGGAACTTCAGTATGGAGAGGTTCACCGACGGGTGGAAGCGCAGACCGCCTTTATATGGGCCGATGGCGCTGTTGAACTGTACGCGGTAGCCAATGTTCACCTGCACTTCGCCCTTGTCGTCCACCCAGGGCACACGGAACGTCACGATTCGCTCCGGCTCAACAATGCGCTCAACGATTTTTGCCTTTTCGAATTCGGGGTGCTGGTTGTAAACGTCCTTGATGGACTCGAGCACCTCGCGCACGGCTTGTAAGAATTCCAATTCTCCTGGATGCTTTGCCTCCAGGTGTTGCATGATTTTTTCAACTTCCATAGTACAGATATTAGTTAGATTAACAATGTGTAAAAGATTGTGCCGCAAAAGTAGGAAAAATATGAGTAAGTTCCAAACTTTTCTCCGATTATTTTTCCCATAGAGTTACGTTATGTTAAAATTGCCGTTTGTCATCTTGTTTGCACCAATGATTCCGTATCGTTGTCGGGATAATAATATTTATGATTACCCTCAATCGTACCACCAAATCCTTTGTAGCTTTAAATATCCACATAGATGGAAAAATAACGCTCCGCGTCGTTCAAAAACCAATAAAAACCAATACAAACAAGGAAAAACAGGTTTTTATTTGTAAAGCCCCCTTGTTTTTGTTGGTTTTCTTTGTTTTTGTTGGTTTTTAAAAGACGCAAAGCGTTATCATTCCCAGCGATTCCCACGTAAACACGACAACAGAAAAACAAACTCGAAACTACAGATAATTATCTCCCGACAATACGAAAATATCGTCGGGAGATATTTTTTTATCTCACGACGATACGTTCAGATTTTCTAGAAAATTTTTCGCCATGCTGAAAAGCCAAAAAAGCAGGCTTTCCTGGCAGGTGTGCCGAACCTGCCAATGTTTGTGCGGGCAACGGCGGCGGCTTCTCCGGGCGTGGCCTTGGCTTGGGCGGTGTCAGAGTCCGATGCGCCGTTTCAGTTCGAGCAGTGCCTTCCAGTGGGTTTGTCCGTCGCGTTCGCCCATCTGTATCATGTGGATGATGCTTTCGCGGCTGAAGCTGGTGACGCCGTAGTCGCCCAGGTTTGGATTGATGTAGAGGTCGGTGGCGGCACGGTTCTCATGATACTTCTTCACGTCGGGTCGCGAAACCACCCAGTCTATCACTCCGCCAATGCCGAAGGTGTCCTTGAGAGAGAAGTCGCGCCGTTCGCCGGGCTTCTCTTGGGCCAGGTCGATGGCGATGACCACGTCGGCTCCCATGCTGCGCACCACATCGACGGGCAGATTGTTGAGCAGCCCGCCGTCAACGAGCACCTTCTTTCCCATTCTTACGGGCTTGAAAGCTCCGGGGATGGCCATGCTTGCGCGCATGGCGCGTGGCAGGTTGCCTCGGTCGAGCACCACTTCGCTCCACGACTTCACGTCGGCAGCCACGCAACGGAAGGGAATGGGCAGCTGGTTGAAGTTGATGGAGTCGCGCACCTGGGTGAGTTTCTGGAAGAGGGCGACGATGTTGTCGCCCCTGACGGCGCCAAACGACGGGTCGGCCTTCTTGCTGCCTTTGCGCGAGACGGGGAATCCGAAAATGTAGGTCACTCCGTCGCGCTCGGCGTAGGGTTGGCTGCTGAGCCCTGTTTCGCGGTCGGCCAGCAGTGTGAGCCACTCCTGCGAGCGGAAGAGCGAGTCGAGCGCGTTGGCCCGGTAGCCCACGGCGTAGAGTCCGCCCACGATGGAGCCGATGCTCGTGCCGGCAATGTAGTCGATGGGGATGCCGGCCTCTTCGATGACCTTCAGCACACCCACCTCGGCAGCTCCCTTGGCGCCTCCCCCGCCGAGCACGAGCCCCACCTTGAGGCGTTGCTTCGCCGGGGCGTCCTGGGCGCTTGCTCCCGCTGGCATCCATGCCATCAGCACAAGCGCCATCAGTGCGCGCAGGACTGTGCTCTTAGTCCATGTAGTCACAGCCATGGGCTTACTTGCTCTTGTTGCGGCGGAAAATGCCCTTGAGCACACCCGATGCCTTCGAACCTGCCTTCTTCATGCCGCGCCAGGCGTGAACCCCGGCACTGTCGATGCGCTCGCCGATGATCTCAGCCTTTTCGCGGGCAAAGCGGCGGCGGTAGCGTGTGCGGTACTCCATGTAGAGTTCCAGCTGGTCGTTGTTCATCTTTTTCTTGTAGGTATCGTGATACTCCGATGTGAGTTGCTTGTAAGTTTTCTTGAACTCCTTCTTCTCGCTGTCGCCGATGGAGTCGCGACCTTCTACGGTTTCCACCAATTGCTTGTAGCGGTTCAGAAATGTTTCAACACTTTGTGCCCTGGCCATCGTCATGACGCATGCCAGAAGCATAGTCAATACAATCTTTTTCATTTTCAATTTACTGTTTTTGGGTTTATCCGCGCCAAAAGTAGCAATAATAATTTTAGGTGGCAAAGAATTTGGGTTAAATGTTGAATTGAAAACTTAGCCATTGTTAAAACGCTGCATAAAATGGCATTTTGCGGTAAAATGATAAAAAAAACGACAAAACATGCACGGCGGTTGGCATTAATTTTGTAATTTTGCACGTATGAAAATTTTCACCAGTGCTCAGATTCATGAGCTTGACCAATATACCATAGAACACGAGCCCATCACATCGTTCGATTTGATGGAGCGCGCCGCCCGTGCGCTGACGTTCGCCATTGCCGAGCGGTGGAGCAACGCCACCCCCTTCGTGGTGTTTGCCGGTCCGGGCAACAATGGCGGCGATGCGCTGGCCGTGGCCCGCATGCTGGCCGACAAGGACTACTGGGTGGATGTCTATCTGTTCAACATCAGTGGCCATCTTTCGCCCGACTGCGCTAAGAACAAGCAGCTTGTGGCCGACCACAAGCGCATCAAGAGTTTCACCGAGGTGACCCAGCAGTTCGACCCGCCCAAGCTGGAGAAGGACACCGTGGTCATCGACGGGCTGTTCGGCTCGGGGCTGAACAAACCCCTGGCGGGCGGTTTCGCCTCGCTTGTGAAATACATCAACCAGGCCCCCTCGCGCGTGGTGAGCATCGACATCCCCTCGGGTCTCATGACCGAGGACAACACCATGAACGTGCTGGCCAACATCGTCAAGGCCGACCTCACGCTCACCCTGCAGCAGAAGAAACTGGCCTTCCTCTTTCCCGAGAACCAACAGTTCATCGGCGAACTGCGTGTGCTCGACATCCGGCTGAGCCCCAAGTTCATCGAGGAGACCAAGGCCAGCTACATGGTGGCCGAGGAGAACGACCTGCGCCCCCTGATGCGTCAGCGCAATGCCTTCGCCCACAAGGGCAACATGGGCAATGCCCTCATCATTGCGGGCAGCTATGGCATGGCGGGTGCCGCCGTGCTGGCAGCCAAGGGCTGTCTGCGCGCCGGGGCGGGCAAAGTGACCATCGACACCCCAAAGCGCAACAACGACATCCTGCAAATATCGGTGCCCGAGGCCGTCATCATCCATGACTACGAGGACACCCACTTCTCCGAACCCGTGGAAACGCAAGACTTCGATGCCGTGGGCATGGGGCCGGGCATGGGGCAGTCGGAGAACACGGCCATCGCCATGATTGCGCAGGTGAGGCGTACGCAGTGCCCACAGGTGCTCGACGCCGACGCGCTCAACATGCTGGCCAAGCACCGCGCCTGGACGCAGCAGCTGCCCAAGGACATCATCATGACTCCCCATCCCAAGGAGTTCGACAGGCTGAGCGGCTCGCCCTCGGGCGACAGCTACGAGCGGCTGAGCAAGGCGCGCGACATGGCCGAACGGCTTCATGCCTACATCGTGCTGAAAGGCCACTACTCGGCGCTCTGCACTCCCGACCGCCGCGTCATCTTCAATTCCACGGGCAATGCAGGCATGGCCACCGCCGGCAGCGGCGATGTGCTCACCGGCATCATTACCGGCCTGTTGGCCCGCGGCTACCGTCACGAGGAAGCTTGTCTGCTGGGCATGTATCTGCATGGGCTGGCGGGCGACTTGGCTGTCCGCGATTTGGGCGAGGAGAGCCTTCTGGCCAGCGACATCGTTGGCTATCTGCCGCAGGCTTTCCGAAGAATGAAGGACTAGGAGTATCTGAAGCTCCGCTTTCTAGGAGTTAGCGGGAGTTAACAGTAGTTAACGAGCCTCCGGCTCGTGGAGTTAGCGCGCATTTGAGCATTCCCGCCAAACGGGAAAGGCTACGGGTAGGCTACGGAACGTCGGGAATGGCGGCGTAAGCCTAAGGGCAATCTATAAAGGAGAACAAATGTCCGTTAACTTCACAGCCTGAATTGAAAATCGGCGGCCGTAGGGAAAGCCAAAGGCTGCTAACTTCCGATAACTCCAGTTAACTCCCGACATGCGGAAGTTGAGTGAAGGAGAAAAGGAGTGGAAGGAGTGCAGACAACACTTCTGCAAATCATAAAGATCAATGTTCAAAATACAAAGACAAAAGTTCAAACGATAATGAAGAAAACCATTTTAGCCCTGTTGCTGCTTGGCAGCACAATGTCGCTGGCCGCTCAGGAAGAGACCAAATACTTCCTGCCGCGCACAGCACTGCGTTTCACCATGCTGATAGAAAAATCGAGCTACACACCCGGCGAGTACTGCCAGTTTGCTGAGCGATTCTTCAAAAAAAGCAGCCAAGGCACCGAGCCGTCGGTGGGCTACCGCATTCTCTCCATCGATATTACGCCCTACGGAGTGCCCGACTCTACCAAGAGCTTCAAGGCCAAGACCGACTACAAGCGCAACATCCGACTCATCAACCTCGACGACAGCGGCATTCTCACCTCCATCAACACCGAGCCCCACCGGTTTCTGGCCCCCGACCGTCGTTTCCGCCCGGCCCTGAAGGACGCACCGCTCAATCCGCACGACTTCATGAGCCAGGAGATTCTCTCGGCGGGCAGCAAAGCCAAGATGGCGGAGCTCACGGCACAGGAAATCTACGACATCCGCGAAAGCAAGAACCAGCTGGCGCGCGGTCAGGCCGACTTCATGCCCAACGACGGGCAGCAGCTCAAGCTCATGCTCCAGCAGCTCGACACCCAGGAGGCTGCCCTGCTGCAGGTGTTCGAGGGTACTACCGTGCGCGACACTTCGGAAATCAGCCTGGTCTATATTCCCGAACGCGAAATCACCAAGCAGATTCTCTTCCGTTTCTCCAAGCACTTCGGGCTCACTGAAGGCAACGACCTCTCGGGCGCACCTTATTATTTCAGCATCGAAGACCTCCACATCACACCCAAAATACAGGTGGCCGCCGAAAAAGGCAAAAAAGAGAAAGACAAGGACATGGAGGGCTTCTACGTCAATCTGCCCGGAAAAATCCGCGTGAAGGTGTTCAAGGACGAAAACGTCATTGCCAACCAGGAACTTTTCGCAGCCCAGTTCGGACAGACCGAAATGCTCGACGAGGCGCTGTTCAGCAAGAAACTCATCACCAGCGTGGTGCTCGACCCCGTCACGGGCAATCTTGAAAGCATCAAGACCGACACGGCGGAGTGAAACAAAAATATGATGATCCGTACTCGTACCACCAAATCCTTTGTAGCTTAAAAACATCCACATAGATGGAAGAATAACGCTCCGCGTCGTTCAAAAACCAATAAAAACCAACAAGGACAAGGAAAAACAAGTTTTTATTTGTTTTGTAAGACTGCCTGTTTTTGTTGGTTTTTCTTTGTTTTTATTGGTTTTTGAACGACGCGGAGCGTTCAACCAACTATCTCTTTCGGTATATTCCCTAAAACAACGTATTGGGTGGTACGATTGAGGATAATCATTAAAATAAAAAAGCGGGAACCTCTCATGCGTAGGTCCCGCTTCTTTCCAATTCAATTTATATTTAACTTAACGTAAAAAAGTTCTCGTACGTTGGGTTTTCTATCTTCAATTCTTTTTTCCAGTCTTTCCAGACTTCTTAGTCCAGCTGACCGAGCTTGTTGTCAGAGCCGAGCACCTCGATGATCTTGTGGCGATACATCTTCTCCATCTCGTCACGGGCGGGACCGCAGTACTTGCGCGGGTCGAACTCACCGGGCTTCTCAGCCAAAGTCTTGCGCACGGCAGCGGTGAAGGCCAGACGCGAGTCAGAGTCGATGTTGATCTTGCAAACGGCGCTCTTGGCAGCCTTGCGGAGCTGCTCCTCGGGAATGCCCACAGCGTCGGGCAGCTTGCCGCCATACTTGTTGATCATGTCAACATACTCCTGGGGAACCGAGCTTGAGCCGTGGAGCACGATGGGGAATCCGGGCAGTTTCTCCATGATGGCGTCGAGCACGTCGAATGCCAAGGGAGGAGGAACCAGCTTTCCGGTCTTCGGGTCGCGTGTACACTGCTCGGGAGTGAACTTGTAGGCGCCGTGGCTGGTACCGATGGAGATGGCCAGCGAGTCAACGCCTGTGCGGCTTACGAAGTCGATCACTTCCTCGGGCTTTGTGTAGTGGCTCTCGGCAGCAGCTACCTCGTCCTCAACACCTGCCAGCACACCCAGCTCGCCCTCAACGGTGACGTCGAACTGATGGGCATACTCAACCACCTTCTTGGTCAGGGCGATGTTCTCCTCGTAGGGCAGCGAGCTGCCGTCGATCATCACTGACGAGAAGCCCATGTCAACGCAGCTCTTGCACAGCTCGAAGCTGTCGCCGTGGTCCAGATGGAGCGAAATCTCGGGATGCTTGCAACCCAGCTCCTTGGCATACTCCACAGCTCCCTGAGCCATGTACTGCAGCAGCGTCTGGTTGGCATAGTTGCGGGCACCTTTCGACACCTGCAGGATGACCGGGCTCTTGAGCTCCGACGAAGCCTTGATGATGGCCTGGAGCTGCTCCATGTTGTTGAAGTTGAAGGCGGGAATGGCATAACCGCCGTTGATGGCGCGGGCGAACATGTCCTTGGTGTTCACCAGGCCGAGAGTTTTGTAACTTACCATAATCTTTTCGTGTTTTTAATATTATGTTGATGATAACTTCTTTTCAAAGCCAATAAGCAAACGGGCGCACAGAAAAAAGAGTCTTTTCTTTCTATTTTACGCTTATCCGAAACTAATCGACTGCAAAATTAACGAATTTATTTCTGAAATCAAAGGCTGCAACATTTTTTAATGCCGCCGTTTTATGTTTTTTCAGACTTCGCCGCTCGTCAGCCTTCGCCACTTGCGGAAAATGCAAAACGCATATAGCAAAAAAGCTCAATGAGGTGTTTCCCTTCATCCTCCAATCTCTCTCACGCGCCGTTCGAAGTCGTCGCGTCCAACGAGCGCTCCGTTCTTCACCCGCGCGCGGTAGTTGTAGATGGTGTTCACCGAATAGTGCAGAAACTCGGCAATCTTCGAACTGTCGTCAATGCCCAGGCGGATGAGTGCGAAGATGCGCATGCTGGTGTTCAGCCGGTTGGGGTCGGTCAGCTCGATGCGCTCCTCGGGTTTGAGCAGTGCGTTGAAGTCGCGCACGAAGTTGGGGAACAGGTGCAGGAAGGCCGAATCGAAGTTTTCGTACAGTTCGTCCAGTTCGCGGTCGTTCTGTTCGCGCGAGCGGGTCATGTTGTAAAGCTCCTCATATTCGTGGCTCTTTATCTTCTTGTTCACCGTCTTGCGCATTTTGTCCATCTTGTCGATGTAGAGCGAGCACATCTGCAGGAACCGTCCCACGTATTCCTCTTTCACGCGGCTTGCTTCCGACAGCTGCGCGTTGAGCGACGAGAGCTGTTCGTTGGAACTGGTGAGCTGTTCGTTGACGCTCTGCAGCTGTCCGTTCACCGCCTTGAGCTGTCCGTTCACGTCGGCCAGCTGCACGTTGGATGTGTGCAGCTTGTCGCGCGCGTCGGCCAGCCGCTTGCGCTGTCGGTTCACGTAGAGCAGCATGAGCACCACCAGCAGTGCCATCACACTGATGGCGGCCAGCAGATAGCGCAGCTGGCGGTTGGTGCGCTCGTTGTGCAACTGATAGTTGCGGTCGATGGCCGACAGCAAGGGCGACAACTGCCAGAAGCGCACTCGCGAGCCAAAGCGCTCGGCGCAGTCGCTCGCGAAACTGATGTATCGGTAGGCGCGCTCGTGGTCGCCCTTGAGCATCAGCTGGTTGGCTATTTCCCAGATGGACCCTTGGTTCATCACGGCATTGCGCACATCGGCCAGCACCGACTCGGCTATCCAGCGCATCATCTGCACCGTGTCGTTCAGCTCCTTGTAGTCCAGATAGCGGTAGAGGGCGGTCAGTGCGTAGCGGTGCGACCCCGGCTCCACCAGGCCCAGCCACTCGTCGTTCAGGGCCTTTGCTTCCTGCGGTTTGCCTGCTTGGCGCAATTGGTTCTCCAGCTCCACGAAACGGGCGTCGCTGTTCTTGCCCAGCAGCGGCATCATCAGCCGGCCGTATTCCTCCTTGCGCTGTTCGTACTGCGCTCTCATGGGTTCCAGCCGCGAGTAGAAGGCCAGCTCGCCGAACACATGGTGCTGCGCCTCGTAGTAGCGGCCCAGCAGCACCGAGTCGAGGCTTGCCGGCTGCACGTCGGCGAGCACGGCCTGCGCCTCGTCGAACATGCCCGCGTTTGAGCATTGCAGCGCCATGAGCACTCGGCACTCGTCGGCGTCGTGCTTGTGTCCCATGCCTTCGGCCAACCCTACGCAGCGCTGCAGGTACCAAAGGGCCGAATCGTTCATGTAGGGCATGTATTCGTCGTAGAGCTGGCGCGACAGCAGGTAGCGCTCCGCGTCGGTGGCCGTCGCTTGCAGACGGCTGCGCAGCCGGCCGATGGATTGTTCCTTCTCGGCCACATATTTGGAACTGTTGGCAATGGCTTCGTCCAGCACATGGTAGATGGAGTCGAGTGCCTTCCCGTGGGTGTATGCCTCTGCGCTGAGCCCCACCAGCAGCAGCAAGGCCATTCCTATGATTCTCTTGTTCATGATGTTCGTGTTTTTGCGCTACAAAGATAGCAAAAAAAAACATTTTGTCCCTTTTTTTCTCGAAAAACTCTTTCTTGCTTGCTAAAACCTCCATTTCTCCCAGCTGTTAAAAGGTCTTTAGTCGGGGCCGATGTTTGAAAATATATCCTAATTTTTTGCAGTTCTCGGTCGTGTTCTTAGTGCTACTTTCGTAATTTTGTAGGCAGAACAAGGCAAACAAGCATTTGTTGCGAAACCACATCCTAATCCTAAGAACATGAATAAAGTTTATTGCAAACCTTCCATCAAACTCCGTTTGGCCGTTACCGACGGATTCCTGATGGGGTCGCCTTCGGGGCCTCCCAGCGACATCATTCCCCCCGTTGTGGGCAATGGGAAAGACGGCTTCTTTGACAATCCTCAAGAAGACGAAGAAAACACCACCACCACCCACAAAAGCGTCTGGGAAGAATGACGAATGACAATTGACAATCCGCAATTGACAATCCACAAATGGCTATTCGCGACGCAAAAATGTTGGGTGTTCGATGAGTTGAAACACCTCCCCCCAAAAAAACGAAAAAAAGCACTTAAAAACAACCATATCGATGAAACGAATCTCATATCTTCTGTCCTTCCTGGTGCTGAGCCTGTCGTCAATGGCCGGCCCGCTCACTCACGAAGAGGCCAAGGCCGTAGCCTTGCAGTTTGTCAACCAACAAGTGGGCAAACTCCACAGCCAGCGCCATCAGGCACCGCGCACGGTGGCCCAATTGCTTACAGCCGTTGACGCTCCCAGCTACCACGTTTTCAACATTGGCACCGACGACGGCTTTGTCATCGTTTCAGCCGACGAGGGCGAAATCATGGGCTATGCCAACAGCGGCTCCTTCTCTGCCGCCGACATGCCCCAAAGCCTCCGTGCGTGGCTCGACGAGTATGCCCGGCAGGCCACGCTGCTGAGTCCCGGACAGAAAGCTCTGCGACGCGCTGCCCGCCGTGCATCAAGCAGCGTCAAGACCGCCATCAGCCCCATGGTCACCGCCCGCTGGAACCAGTCGTCGCCCTTCAACGACCAGTGTCCGCGGCCCAGCGCCTACGGATCGACGCGCTGTCCGGCCGGGTGCGCCGCCATAGCCATGGGACAAGTCATGTTCTTCCACCAGTATCCTCAGCAAACCACACAGTCCATTCCCAACTACACCCCCGACAGTGGCGTTTCCTATGGCAAGTCCTTGGGTGTCACCACCTTCAGCTGGAGCAACATCAAGGCCGACTACACCTCGGGGGGAGGCACCGCTGCCAAGGAGGCTGTGGCCGAGTTCATCAAGTATGTGGGTGCCTCCATCAAGATGGGCTATACTGCTGAGGGCTCGGGCACCGATGTGGCCGAGATTCCGGGCGCACTCATCCAGTATTTCGGCTACGACCCATCGGCCCGCTATGTCAGCCGCAACCAGTATTCGTACGAAGGTTGGCGCAACCTCATCTACGACGAGCTGGCCGCCCGTCGCCCTGTGGTGCTCGGCGGCTCTGCCGTGGTCAGCGGCGCACTCTATGGCCACGCTTTCGTCTGCGACGGCTATGATGGCGACGGTCTCTACCACATCAATTGGGGATGGGCCGGACGCGGCGACGGCTACTACAATCTCGACCTGCTCTTCCCTACGGCCAACAACGAGGCGGTGGGCCCCGACGGCTATTCGCTCTTCGAAGTGGCTGTCGTCGGCATCCAGCACACTGGGGCCGAGGCTGTTGACGTGCCCGATGCTCCCACCACCACCAACCAGTATCTCACGGTCAACAGTGCCAGCCAGATTGGCAGCGCAACCATCAACACCGTGCAGACCCTGCGGCTGAACATCACCAACACCAGCACCACGCAGCCCTACTACGGCAACCTCATTCTCTATTTCGGCACGGCCGAAGGCGAGCACAAGGCCAACAGCGGCATCAGCATCAACCTCGAACCCGGCGAGACGCGCTCCATTGATATGCACTACAAGACCGCACAGACCTCGCAGCCCATCGTCATCACTGCCACGCCCAGCGCCAGCACCTCGGCGCCCGAGGACATTGTCTATCAGACGACGCTCACCCTCAAAGACCCTTCCGAACTGCCTGCCCCTACGCTCACCTTCACGAGCAGTGTCGATAACACCTCTGGCTCCAACCTCTATGGTTCCAGTTTCGTCTATCGCCTCACTGTCACCAACACATCCGACGGCGACTTTGAGGGCGAGATTGCCGCAACACTGCTCGACGGCAAGTCGTGGGACGAAATCACCACCCAGCGGCAAAATGCCGCCGTCGCCGCAGGAACGAGCCAAGAACTGGTGTTCGTCTTCCCCGACCTCACTTATAAGAACAAATACTTCGTGCGCGCCTACAACGGTTCCCAACTGGTGAACACCAGCTCCTACTACACGCTCGCACCCGGGCTCACCGTCTATAAGGCCGATGGCACCAGCAGCGTCATCGGTGGCACTTCGTTCAAGATACCAGCCGATGCCGTGGCTGCCGACTTCCGCGGACTCTCCATCTATTCCAGCACCAGCGTCACCGCCAGCCAGAACCCCAACTGTCTCTACTACCTCGACTCGACGGTTCCTGCTGCACTCAAGGACAAGAACATCATTGTGGATGGCACCGCACAGCGCATCCTTCTCACCGACCAGAAGGAATTCTATGTGCCCTCGCCCTTCACCGCAGCCACCATACAGTTCACCCGTACCTTCACCCTTGGCTACGATGGAATGGGCGGCGGATGGAGCACCCTCGTGCTGCCTTTCGTGCCCACGCTCATCACCGCTGACGACCAGCCCATCGACTGGTTCCACTATAGCGGGCAGGAGGGCAAACAGTTCTGGATTTACGACTTCTACGCTGAAGACGGTGATGCCGTGCTCTTCCGCCACGCTGCCGAACTGCAGGCCTATCACCCCTACATCATCAGCGTACCCACCGACATCTACGGCCCCGAATGGCAACTCACCGGCAAACCCATCCTCTTCACTGCCACCGATGTCACGGTGGAAGCCAACAGAAGCGCCAAGCTCACCGGCAACCAGTTCCAGATGATTGGCACCTTCGCGCAGCTCGACAGCAGCGAAGAGGCCTTCGTGCTCAACTCCACAGGCAGCATCTTCGAGCGTGGCCCCCTCAGTGTGTCGCCCTTCCATGCCTATTTCGTAGGTCCCGACCGTGACGCCTCTGCCAATGCCATGCGCATCGCCTTCCACGATCCAGCACCCACTGGCATCGCGCTCCAACAGTCTGCCGACCGTCAACCCGCCAACGCTCCCGTTTATCACATCAATGGACAGCGCATCGCCACCTCCGACCAATGGCACCAGCTGCCGAAAGGCATCTATATCGTAAACGGAAAGAAAGCCGTAAAAACAAAATGACGGTAAGGTACAGCGAAATCCACAAATCATAAAAAACAACGAATTGACGAACAAAACGAATTTCCCAAATTTCTGACAATCAGAAATTAATTCGTTTTGTTCGTCAATTCGTTGTTTTTTTATACCCTGTTAAAAACGCAGCTTTGTTATTTCAGGGTGAAGCGCACTTTGGAGGCAATCCGATCCGAGGCTGTACCGATGAGCGCCTCGAATGCCCCGGGCTCAGCTTTCCATTGTTTTTGGCGGTCGTCGTAGAAGCTGAGTGCGTCGCGTCCGATGGTGATGCTCACCTCACGCGTTTCGCCGGGCTGCAAAAATACTTTCTGGAAGCCTTTCAGCTCTTTCTTCGGGCGGGGCAGCGATGACTTCAGGTCGCTCACGTAGAGCTGCACCACTTCGGCGCCAGCGCGCTGGCCTGTGTTGGTCACGCTCAGAGTGAAGGTGATGCTGTCAGTGAGCGTCATCGATGTTTTGTCGGCGCGGGCCTTGCCCAGTCGGAAGGTAGTGTAGCTCAACCCGTGGCCAAAGGCGAAGAGGGGCCGTGTCTTGTACTGGTCAACGCCTCTATAGCCCACATAGAGCCCCTCTTTGTATTCTTCGTCAATCACCTTTCCGTCCGCGCGCCAAGTTCCGGGGAAAGCCCCCAGCCTGTGGGCAGGAACGTCGTTGAGCTGCGCTGCCCATGTGAAGGGCAGTTTGCCGCTGGGGTTGGAGTCGCCAGTGAGCACGTCGGCCAACGAGCGGCCAGCCTCCGAACCGCCATACCAGCCCTGCACGATGGCGGGCACACGGTCGGCCCAGGGCATGGCCACGGCATTGCCAGAAATGTTGACGAACACCAGTCGGGGATTCACTTCCAAGAGGGCTTCTATCAGTTCGTTCTGGCCGTAGGGCAGGGCATAGTCCTTGCGGTCGTGGCCTTCACAGTCCTGGAAATCGCTCTTGTTCAGTCCGCCCACAACGATGACGTAGTCGGCGCCACGCGCTTTCTCCACGGCCTCGGCGCGCAACTCGGCAGCCGGACGCATCTCGTAGAGGCTGCGGCCCACGGTCACGCCGTTGTAGCTCTGAATGGTGTCACCCACATAGCCGCGGGCATAATCCACCTTGCAATTGGCGTTCTTGCTGCCAATCAACTCCTGCAGCCCTTCGAGCGGAAGCACTTCGTGCTGCACCTTGAGCGACGACGAGCCGCCGCCCACGGTCATCATCTTGATGGCGTTTTCGCCCACCACGAGAATGCGCTTGCTGTCCGCCACGTTGAGCGGCAGCAAGGCCTCACCCTTTTTCTGTCCGCGGGCAGGAGCGTTTTTCAGCAGCACGATGCCCTCGTCGCCTATCTGTCGGGCGGCGGCATAGTGGCTCTCTGAGCAGAGGAACCCGTAGCCGCGCTGGCGGTTCATGGTGGTGCGGAAGAACAGGCGCAGCACACGGCGCACCTTCTCGTCCAGTTCGCGGGTGGTGTAGCGTCCCTGCTCTATGGCGCGCTTGTAGGCCGCTGCCAAGTAGTAGTTGTCGTAAGCGTTGGTGGCTCCCATTGTCAGTCCGTCAGTCCATGTGCCAAACTCCATGTCGAGCCCGTTGCGCACGGCCTCGTCGGTGTCGTGGGCGCCGCCCCAGTCGCTCACCACCACGCCGTCGAACTTCCAGTCGCGCTTCAGAATCTGGTTGAGCAAGATGTCGTTGTGGCAGTTGTGTTGGTTTTGATAGAGGTTGTAGGCCCCCATGATGCCCCATGCGCCGCCTTCAACGACGGCTGCCCGGAAGGCCGGCAAGTAGATCTCGTGCAGGGCGCGGTTGCTGACGATGACGTTCACCTGGTGGCGGAAGTTCTCGTCGTTGTTCAGGGCGTAGTGCTTCACGCAGGCGGCAACCCCCTTCGACTGCAGTCCCTGAACGTAGGGTACCACCATGCGCGAGGCCAGCAGCGGGTCTTCGCCCATGTACTCGAAGTTGCGTCCGCCCAGCGGCGTTCGATAGATGTTCACGCCGGGCCCCAGAATCATGTTCTTGCCGCGGTAGAGGGCTTCTTCGCCCAGGCTCTCGCCGTAGAGGCGTGCCATGCGCGGGTTCCACGTGGCCGCCAGACAGGTGAGTGCGGGATAGGCCACGCACGAGTCGTTGGTCTGGCCGGCCTGTTCCCACTCGTCCCAAAGCACGTCGGGGCGCACACCGTGGGGGCCGTCGTCAGTCCAAAAGTCGGGAAAACCGAGTCGTTTCACTCCGGGGCTGGAAAACTTGCTCTGCGCGTGGATGACGGCTATCTTCTCGTCGAGTGTCATCCGGCTGAGCGCATCTTCCACGCGTTGCTCTATGGGTTTTTGTTCGTCCAGATAGAGGGGCAGCGTCTGTCGGCTGTCGTTCCCCATGGTCGTTTCCGTTTGCCGGTTGGCCGGCAGGCCACCGGAATTACCGACGCTGACAGCCTTGCCTTGGTGCTCGCCAAAGGACATGCCCAAGGCAAGTGTCAGCATCGTTGCTACTGAAACCATTCTTTTCATACCTCAAAAATTTGTTTGCCTAATGAAAAGCTAAAAACAATGCTTGCTATTATTTTTGAAAAACACGAACATAGTCTATTTTCATCGTGGCGGGAAGCGCACTCTCGTCGATGCCCCGGTAGCCGCCCCAGTCGCCACCCCACGCCAAGTTCAGGATGACGTAGAACGGATCGTCGTAGGGCCAGTCGTCGCGCCCCAGTCCACGGTTGTCGTAGGAGAGCTGCACCTTGCCGTCAACGTAGGTGGTGATGTTCTCGTGGGTCCAGCGGATGGCATAGACGTGGAACTCGTCCTCGGCACCTTCGCAATACATCTCGTGGGTCACCTGCGTGTTGTTGGAGTGGACGTGGGCGTTGGCGTGCAGGCTGCTGGATACGTAGTTGGCATTGGCTCCCACCTCTTCCATGATGTCTATCTCGCCGTCGGCGGGCCATGAGCGGAAGTTGACGGGCATCATCCAGAAGGCGGGCCAGGTGCCCTTTCCTTTGGGCAGCATGATGCGGGCCTCGATGTAGCCATATTTCCAACCTTCATTCGCCTTGGCATAGACGCGGCCCGAATAGATGCGGCCGTCACTGCCCTTGAAGCAGTGGATGTTCAGTTTGCCGTCCACCAGTTCGGTGACGCGTCGGCCGTCGGCCTCGCCGTTGCGATAGTATTGCAGCTCGTTGTTCACCCACTTCCAGTCTTTCACCTCGTGGGTCCAGTCGCTGCCCAGCGTGGTGCCTTTGTCGAACTCGTCGTTCCACACCAGCTTGTAGCCTTCGGGAGCCTTGATTTCGGTCTGTTCGCCCGACTCCTGTCTGACCACCACTTCGGCTGTTTCGGTTCCGTCTGTGACGGTCACCTTGGCGGTGCGCGATGTGAGGCTCGTGTTGGGCTGGGTGGTGATGTCAAGTACCTGTCCATGGGTGTTGGCGGCAGCATCGGCTGAGCGCGCGGCCTTGATCCAGCTTGCGTCGGTGGTGGCTGTCCACGACGTGCTCGAAGTGATTACGCCCACTTGCAGCGTTTCGCCCCGTCCCATCGAATAAACCTGGTCGGTGGTGAGTTGCAGCTTCACGCCCTGCACCACGCTGATGGTTTTGCGGGCAGCCCCCGACATGACCGTCACCGTTGCCGTGCGGGCTTCCTTGCCCGGGTTGGCCTCGGCCTTGACAGTCAGCGTACCCGTTGAGGAGGTGGAGTTCTGTGTGCTGACGCTGATGAAGCTCTCGTCGGCATAGGCACCCCATTCCTTTCCCGTGGTGGTGACCGTCACCGTGGCCGAACCTCCGGCTGCAGGCAATGCCACCGACTCGGGCGACACGCTGATGGTGATGCCGGCCGGGGTAGGCTCCTGGCTGTCGCTGCTCCCACCGCAGCCCCAAAGGGCTACGGTGAGGAAGAGCATATAGGTGTTTATCACAAATCGTTTCATGAGAGGTCGTTACTGTGCTTTTTCGAAAATGATGTCACTGATCTTCACATGCGCCCCGGCAGGCGAGCCGCCGAAGTCGAACACGAGCGACAGTGCGTGGGCGTCGCCCTTGGGCAGCGTCACGCCGGTCATCTTATAGACGAACGGTTCGTCGGCCTTCACGTCGTGGCGGTCGGCAAAGTAGAAGTTGTCGTCGCGCTTGTCCTCGTCCGAGTAGTTGGTCTCGGTCAGTTTGATGGTCACGCCGTTGAGGTCCATGTCCGATGTGATGGTACACGAGAAGTTGTAGGGGTCGTTCTGGGCGGTGGCCAGGCTGGTTTCCAGCGTGTATTGGCCCTGCCATTGCGAACCGCCGATGCCCTCGGGAATGTCAAACTCGTAGGCGTTGCCGCTGTGGGTCCAGGCGGGCTGCGTGGGCAGTGTGCCCCATCCGTTGTCGGCGAACCATGTGGTGATTTGGTTCAGGGCGCTTCCTTCGTCAACGGCTTTCCAGAGGTTGTCGGCGTCGTCGTAGGACATTGACACCGTCTCCTCGAAGTAGATGTTGCTGATGGCGATGTGGGTGCCGCCGGGTGCGCCGCCGAAGTCGAACACGAGCGACAGTGCGTGAGCGTCGTCCTTGCTCAGCTCCACTCCCTCAGCCTTGTAGATGAAGGGCTGGTCGGCCTTCACGTCGTGGCGGTCGGCAAAGTAGTAGTTGTCGTCGCGCTTATCCTCGTCCGAGTAGTTGGTCTCGGTCAGTTTGATGGTGGCTCCGGGAATGTCGTTGTCGGCCTCGAGCACCAGGTAGAAGTTGTACTTCTTGGCCTTCGAACCCGTCAGTGTGGTCTCGATGGCAAACTGTCCCTGCCACTGCGAGCTGCCGGTGCCCTCGGGCACGTCGAGCTCCCACTTTCCATTGTTGTGGCTGATGGTGGGCTGTGTGGGCAGTGTGCCCCATCCGTTGTCGGCGAACCATGTGGTGTGCTGGATGAATGCCGAACCGTCCTCGACGGCTTTCCAGAGGTTGCTTCCTGCCGAGGCGTCCCAGTCCATCTTGGCTTCGTCGCCGCCCGGCTGGTCGGTGGGCACGATGGTGCCGTCGTCGTTGGCATGGTCTTTCAGCACGATGTTGCTCACGTTGATGGTGGTTTTGCCGGTGGCATGGCCGAAGTCGAACACCAGCTTCACGGGGCTGAGGTCCTTGCCTTCGAGGTCGCTCTTCCAGAAGACGTACTCCTGTCCGGCCTTCAGGTTGATGTCGGCCACGTCGATGATGGCGTCGGCGTCGGTTTCGTCGGTCAGTTTCACGGTGACGCCGTCGATGTCGGCGTCAGCCACGAAGATGCACGAGAAGTCGTAGTGGTTGGCCGCCGAGATGCTCAGGTCGGTGTGCAGGTGCATCTGTGCCTGCCAGCGGTCGGTGCATGCGTCGGGCACGGTCACGGTGTAGTCGTTGCCGCCGTCGGCATAGGTGCCTTCCATCTCAGCGGTGCGCACGTCGGCCCATCCGGGCTGGAAGTGGAAGGTGGCCACTGGCGTGATGCCCTTCCAGAGGTTGAAGTCGCTGTTGGCGTCGTATCCGCTCTCTGCCACGTTGCGCACATCCTCCTCGCTGGTGAAGATGAATCGCCATGCGATGCTGCGGTCGGGTGTCTCATAGACGAGCACCATCTTCTTGGCCGTGAGCGACTCTATGCGGAACCGCGGGTTCTCGTACTGTGCGTCCGAGCAGATGTAGGGGAAGGCTGTGTTGGGTGCCAGCTGGATGTAGGTTTGCTTGCTGACGTTCTTGTCTGCGTCCTCCCAGTCGTACACCTCGAATGTCCAGGTGCTGGTTTGGTTGCCCACGTTGGCGTCGAAGTCGGCGGCTTCCGAGCCCCACTTCGTTGTGCCCGTGTTGACGTAGGTCAGTCCGTCGGCGCCGGCGTTGTAGGTGAAGGTGCCGCCTTTGCGGTTGTCGGCGGTGAAGGTGATGCGGTCGTCGTACATGCCGAAGTCTTTCTTCTCGTCGGGCTGTGCGCTCCACCATCCCGTTCCGGCGGTGCCGGCAGGGCCGCAGGCCAGATGGGCCACTTCGCGTCGGGCGAATCGCCACTCCTTGCCGGTGATGCGGCGGAAGTCGGCGGAGTAGTCCACTTTGGTTTCGTTGAAGGTGAACTCTTTGGTCAGTCCGCCCTGGCTGAAACCGTTGCGGTTGCCCAGCTTCAGGGTGACGTTGTAGGTGCCAGCCTCGGGGTTCATGAATCCCACTTCCTGCAGGGTGGAGTAGGACGTACCGTTCAGAATCCACACGGGGTAGGTGCCCGGTGCGGGCGTATAGGTGGCAATCATCTGGTTGGTCTCCTGGTCAACAGTCATCTCGAAATCCACCCCGTCCATGGATGGAATCCCATTGGGGTCGGCGCCTTCGAAACTCTCGGGCGAGCAGGCGGCCAGCGCCATGCCTGCCAGCAGTGTCGCCACGGTATGTTTGAATATTTTGTTCATAATCATTTGTTTGCTGTGTTAGTGGTTGTTTTATCTCAGAATTTTATTGGGCTGGAGCCCCTTCCGGCTCCCCTGGGAGGAGGGGTTGGCTGCGCGTTGAGCCTTCCCCCCCAGGGGGGAAAAGAGGGGCGCTTTAATACTCGTTCTGTTTCAGGTTGGGGTCAGAGTCGAGCTCGGCCTGAGCAATGGGGATGTACTTCTTGCTGGGTGTCCAGGCGTTGGTGCGGTAGCCGTAGCTGTCGGGCACCAGCACCGTGGCGGCCTTGCCCGTGCGCACCAGGTCCCAGTAGCGTTTGCCTTCGCCAACGAATTCCAGGTGGCGCTCCTCTATCACGTCGTCCTTGGTCACGCTGGCCAGCGGAGCCAGTCCGGCGCGCTGGCGCACCTCGTTGACATACTGGGCGGCCTGTGTGGCGCTGCCTCCCGTTTCGAGCAGCAGTTCGGCGGCGTTGAGCAGCGTCTCGGCATAGCGGTAGTAGCGCAGGTTGTTGTTGTAGTTCAGGTTGCCGTCGAATCCGGCGTCGGCGTTGTTGGCACTCTGCGGGCGGTATTTCTTCAGCCACAGGTGGGTGTCCTGATAGCGTTCGGTGTAGGTCACGCCCCGCACGTCCCAGATGGTGGCGTCACGCCGCACGTCGCCTTCGGCGTAGCGGTTGTAGGTCTCCATCTTCACGGGCAGGAATCCCCATCCGTCGGCTCCCGAGTTCCATCCGTCGCCGCCGGGCCACGAGTTGGGCGAGATGAGCGTGGGCAGCACTGTTCCGCCGATGGCCAGCGGGCTGTTCCATCCGCGCTCGTTGTTGCCGTCCTCATAGTTGATTTCCCAGATGGACTCGGCACACCATTCGCCGCTTTCCTCCCACAGGTCGGCGTAGTCGGGGTTCAGCGCATACGAGCTGTCGCCGATGATGCTCTGCATGTACTGCAGGGCCTTGGCGTAGCGGGCCTTGTCGTTCTGGTACATCACCATTTCGGCATACATCATGTAGCACATGGCCTGCGACACGCGGCCGCTGTTGGCGTTGTCCCAGCGCATGGGGAGCATGCTCGAGGCGATAACCTCCTCCAGTTCTCCGATGAGCTGTTCATAGACCTCGTCGGCCTGCAGCTGCGGGGCGGTGTAGTTGGTGGCGGCGGTCAGGTTCTCCAGATAGAAGGGAATGTTGCCGAAGTAGTGCCACAGCATGTCGTAGTAGAACACGCGCAGTGCGCGGGCCTGCATCTCGTAGCTCCGTTTGTTCTCCTCGCTGACCGACTCGTCGGCCCAGTCCAGGTATTTCAGCAGGTCGTTGCAGCGTTTGATGCCCGAGTAGTCAACCGTCCAGAGCGACGAGAGGGTGTTGTTCTCGTCGGCCTCGTAGTTGAACAGCATGTGCCAGTTCTGCATGTCGGTCTTGTTCGAGCCGCCCACCCAGAAGTCGTCGCCCATGATTTCGGCGTCAATGTTGAGCGCGTTGTACTGGTTGAGCCCCCAGTCGGGCCAGTGGATGGGGTCGTAGGCGGCCACGAGTGCCTCCTGCAGGTGGGCGTCGGTTTTGAAATAGTCCTCCAGAGGCTCGCCCGTGGGATTCTGCACCTCCAGGAAGTCGTCGCTGCACGCTGTGGTGAGCGCCAATGCGCCTGCCAGCATGCCAATGGTGAATATCTTCGTTGTTTTCATATTGTTTCGGTGTTTAGGGGTTAAAATGCCAAGTTGAATCCTATGGTCCAGGTGCGTGCCTGCGGATAGACGCCGCGGTCAACGCCCAGCGACTTGCTGTTGGACGATATTTCGGGGTCGAATCCCCAGTACTTGGTGAAGGTGAACAGGTTCTCCGCCATGACGAACAGTCGCAGCCGCTCCACGAAGAAGCGCTTGGTGATGTTCTGCGGCAGCGTGTAGCCCAACGACACGTTCTTCACGCGCATGTAGGAGCCGTCGCAGATGTAGAGGTCGCTCATGAGCCAGTTGGTGGCGTCGCCGTTGCGCAGGATGGGGTATTTGTTGCTGGTGCCTTCGCCTGTCCAGCGGGCGAGCATCCACGTGGGGAAGTTGCCCGAGAACACGTCGGTGCGGTAGGTGCCGTCGAAGATGTCGGCGTCGGCCACGCCCTGCAGGAAGAGGTTGAAGTCAAATCCCTTCCACGACGCGTCGAAGTTCAGGCCATAGGTCCATGTGGGCGAACCGTGGCCAATGTTGGTGCGGTCGTCCGAGGTGATTTGGCCGTCGCCGTTCACATCGACGAATCGCACGTCGCCGGGCTGTGCGGCGGGCATGATGAGGCTGCCGTCGGCGTTCTTGTAGGCTTCGACGTCGGCCTTGGTCTGGAACACGCCGTCGGTCTTGTAGCCGAAGAAGTAGGGGAAGGCCTCGCCGTTCGAACCGCGCACACCGCCGCCCGAGATGCCCTGTATGCCGCCGTAATCAACGAATCCGGTGTCGTTGCCCAGGTTCTTCAGTTTGTTGTGCTGGTAGGTGGCGTTGCCCTTGATGGCGAACTTGGCGTCGCCCACGTTCCACTTGTAGCCCAGTTCAAACTCCACACCGCTGTTCTCCATGTCGCCCACGTTGCCCCAGGGCTTGCTCTCGCCCAAGTAGCTCGGCACGGCCATCTGGATGAGCATGCCGTTGGTCTTCTTCACGTAGTAATCCACAGTGAAGGTCAGCGCGTTGTTCAGGAATCCGAAGTCCAGGCCCAGGTCGGTCTGCTCGCTCTCCTCCCACTTCAGGTCGGGGTTGGCCGTGGCGCTGGCCTTGGTGCCGTTGAATTTCATGGCGTTCTTGCCGAAGAGCACGTTGTTGCCCGTCGAGGTGAGCACCGTGTAGAGGAAGTTGTCGATGTTGTCGCTACCGTTCTTGCCCCAGCTGGCGCGCAGCTTCAGGTTGGTGAGCCAGTCGCGTGTGCCCTCCATGAACTTCTCGTTCATGATGTTCCATCCCACCGACACCGAGGGGAACGTTCCGTACTTGCTGTTGGGGCCGAAGCGGCTCGAACCGTCGCGGCGGATGGTGGCCTGCAGCATGTAGCGCTCGTCGTAGTTGTAGCTCAGACGGGCGAAGAGCGACGACAGACGGTGCTCCACGCCGATGCCTCCCCAGCCGTTGAACTCGGCGTAGGGGGTGCCGTCGAGCTTGCCGTCCTCGGTCACGTTGTAGATCACGGTCGAGGTGGTGTTGTTCAGATAGGGCTTCTCCGTGTTGTTCAGGTTCCAGCGGTTCACGCCCAGGTAGTCGCTCTTGTTCTTCATGGCCGACTGTCCGAGCACGATGCCCACGGTGTGCTTGCCCAGCACCTTGTCGTAGGTGAGGGTGTTCTCCACCTGCCAGTTCACACCCTTCGACGTTTGCGACTCGGCGCTCGTGTGGTCCGAGTAGCTGTTGCCCGAGTGCTGGTATTTGGTCAGCGTGGCGGCGTCGTATCCCCAGAACGACAGGTCGGCGCTGTAGCTGAAGTGGTATTTCAGGTTGTCCCACAGTCCCAGGTCGATGGAGAACTTGGGCACGAACTTGTGGCTCCAGTTCTTTGTGGGGTTCTGGGCCATCAGGGCCAACGGGTTGTTCATTTCCTGATAGGTGCCGGCGAAGCCCGGAATGGTGTAGTAGTAGCCGTTCTCGTCGCGCGTCAGCTGGCGCAGCTCGCGGGCGGTCTTGGTGCCAATCACCTCGCCTGCTTCGTTATAGACGTTGGGATCCTCGTAGTTGCGGTAGTACTGGGCGGCCAGCGTGGGGTCGAGCACCGTCGGAGCCAGCGTGGGGGCCAGATAGAGGGCCGAGCCCAGCCACGAGCCGTACTCGGTGTTCTCCGAGATGCCGGTGCTCTTGACGCGGGTGTAGGCCATGTTCACCGTCACGTCCAGCTTGTTCAGGAAATTGCGCTCCTTGGTGGCGTCGAACACGTTGTAGATGTTGTTCGAGCGCAGCGACAGACGCTCGTAGTTGGAGTGGCCCTTGTTGCCGCCCACGATGCCTTCCTGGGTGTAGTATCCCATTGACAGATAGTAGTTCAGCCGCTCCGAGGCGCCGCTGAGGCTCAGGTCGTGGTTTTGCACGGGCGCGTTGTCGTTGAACACCAGGTCCTGCCAGTTGGTGCCGAAACCGTTGATGGCCTGGCCGTTGCTGTCGGTCAGGTGGTAGGGGTCGGCAAAGAGGGGGGCTTGGCCGCCGTTCACGGCGCGCTCGTTCTGCAGAATGGCATAGTCGGTGGCGCTCGTCACGTCGCGGCGACGCCAGGCCGTCTGCCAGCCTTGCGAGAAGTTGTAGCTCACGCTCGTCTTGCCCACCTTGCCGCGTTTGGTCGTCACCAGCACCACGCCGTTGGCGGCGCGCGCACCGTAGATGGCTCCCGAGGCGGCGTCCTTGAGCACCTCGATGCTCTCGATGTCGCTGGGGTTCACAAAGTCGAGACCACCCTCGATGGGCATGCCATCGACAATGTAGAGCGGGTCGCTGTTGTTAATGGTACCCGTACCACGTATCAATACCTTGGGCGAAGCGCCGGGCTGGCCCGACGACGACGTGACGTTCACACCGGCGGCCAAACCCTTCAGCGCGTTGTCCATGCGGACGGGCGTCTTGCCGTTCAGGTCGTCGGCGCTCACCTTGGCGATGGAGGCCGTCACCACGCTCTTCTTCTGTACGCCGTAGCCAATCACCACCACGTCGTTCAGCGTCTGGGCGTCTTCTTTCAGCACGATGGACATGCCCTGGCGGGCGGCCACCTCTTGGGTGGTGTAGCCCACATACGAGATCAACAGTGTGCGGCCCTCGCTCACCTTGATGGTGAACTGGCCGTCAACATTCGTAATGGCACCATTCTGGGGGTTGCCTTTCTCAACGACGGAGGCCCCGATCACCGGGTCGCCCAGCTCGTCGGTCACACTGCCCGATATGCTCTGGGCATGTGTCGCCACCGACACGATGAGTGCCAATAGCATCAATAATAACCTGCTTTTTTTCATACTTTGGTTTTTAGTTGTTTATATTTAGGTTTTTGTTGTTTGTATTTTGGTTTTAGGTTCCCGTCACGTTCGCTAATGACAATAGGTGAGGCTTTGGGTGCAAAGATAGATGAAAAAACAGTCCATGCGACCGATGTAAGACAAAAAAGTGGATTTCCTTCAGTGCTCATTTTTCTTAACGCACAGTTTTCCAACGGTTTGACTTTTGTTGCAATTCTTAAAAGAGTGGACGTGATATAGAGGTGTAAAGCGTACAATTTTCCTCTGTTTTGCCCCTTTTCCGCCCTCCCGTCACACAGATTCCACCGATTACACGGATTCCATTCCGTGCGCAGCAGCAATGCGAACACGGACGAAGCGGATGCCACAGATTTTCGTGTCTTTCGTTTTTTTCGTTTTTTTCGGAATTCTATAAACTCACACAGATTCCACCGATGTCACAGACGCTCTGACGCGCGAAAACATCCCGGCAGATTTCGAAGAAAAATGTGGCATTGCCGGCTGTCTGTTGGCGGTCCTCGCGGAAGCGGAAAAATTTTCTAGAAAATTTAATCGTATCGTCGTGAGATATTTTTTTATCTCACGACAATAATTTTCTATCTCCCGACAATAAAAAAATATCATGATCATCCGCAATCGTACCACCAAATACGTTGTTTTTTTGGAATATACTAAAAAAATGGTTGGTTGAACGCTCTGCGTCTTTAAAAAAACCAACAAAAACAAAGAAAAACCAACAAAAACAAGGGGGCTTTACAAACAAAAACCTGTTTTTGTTGGTTTTTCTTTGTTTTTCTTTGTTTTTTGAATTGAAAAACGGCGGCCGAAGGGAAAGCCAAAGGCTGCTAACTTCCAATAACTCATGCTAACTTTCGACAAGCGAAACTTGAATCAGTGCAATTATTCAGCGGGTGGGGGAGTCGGGAAATGATTAAGATTGTAAAAAAATGGACATGCTTTTGCAAAAAAACACGCAAATGCTTGTTGATTTCTTGGAAAACCATTATTTTTGCACACAAATAATACACATTATTAATATAACTAAGATATTTCATTTTTTTTAGAACGTTCACAATTAGAAGCATCACATTCAAAATGACTAAACAATTCAGGCTATTACTATCCTTGCTGCTCCTCATCTTCGTGGGGGGAGTGAGCAACGCGCAGACAGGTGAGATTCTCACCTATCAGACTAAATATGACAACAACTTGCCGAATGGCATGTTTGTTACATATAATGGTAGATTCTCGGTAAGCATCCAAAGTCAGCGTTACTATAATTCCGGCTATACATCAAAAGAAGTCAAAGGAATTGGTGAGAAACAAGGTAAAGGCACAATCGTGATCAAAGTGCCGGCTGGTGCAAAAAAACTGCATTTCCATGGCTTTAGTGGTACTGAAAATGAAAATGTTGTCGTCAATGTCCGATTTGGCAGCAGCAGCAACACGTCGCAATTTACTTTGCCTTACAGTAGTGATATTACGCTTAGCACCAGTCAATCCAATACCTTCGTATTCGGCAGCAAGGGTGCCATTTACTATAACTCAGTAGATTTTGGACAAACATTGACCGAAGACACTGAAGTTACGTTCGTTACGCAGGCCTATAGTAAAAGCTTCGCTCTTTATGGCGTGAATGCTGAGATGGAGGCCTACTCTTTGTGGAAAGGAAGCGACGGCCAAAAGGTGAGGATGACCTACGATTTCCTCAACAAGATGTATTCGGTTTCGACCACCATGGCGGCTGCTGAAGAGTTCGCTTTTCTGGACGCAGCGGGCAATTCCTACGCTAGCATTGCCGAATTGTCGGCTGACGACGTAGTCAAAAAAGACCATTGCACAAACATTTCCGTGGCCCATGGCCACAATTTCGTCATGGGCTGCGCAGGCACCTTCACCTACACGCTGAAATACGCTGACGGCGGCCTCCGAATGAACGTCAGCGGCAACTGGCCTAAGGACTACTATCTGTGCTATACCGACGGAACTGATCAGCAAGTCCCCTTTGTGAAGAACGACAACGGCGAGTATGTGCTCACACACGCATTGGCCGGCCAAACAGGCTTCTGGTTTGTATGCAACGACGGTGGCGTGGAGACCATGCTGTATGGCCCGTCGGACAATAACGGCAACATCAATCTGAGGTGGTACAACTGCACCAACGTACAGCTGCGGCCGCAAAGCGCTTCTACGGGCGACCTGAAAGTTGGGCTTCCCGCAGAGTGGAGTGGTGAACTCACCTACACCATCAACGACAGCGGCGAGACGCCCTTGCTCACCGTAACGGGATGGCCGGAGGCTGACATAAGGATTACAGCCGACTGTGACATTTCTCCCATCGTTGGCAACAGCTTTGTCATGACAAACAACGGCGACGGAACCTTCAGCAAGAAGATGCTTCTCACGCAGCAATTCCTAGACGCTAATGGGCAGATTGGCGTCAGCTTCATTGACGCACGGGGTGGCGGATCGCTCCAACTGTCCGCTCCAGAAGGGAATTGTTGGATAGGTACTGCTGACAGCCAGGACTTCTCGCTGATGCCTAAGGAGGACGCTCCCCGTTTCTCCATGAACGTGCCTGGCGCGTATGTATTCACCGTCAATCCGCAGGAGCTTACGCTCCACGTGGAAAAGTTGACGGGCTTCTACTGGAAGAGTACCGAAGAAAAGTTCACCCGCAACGAGCAGAACGGCACCTACGAACTGACCAAGACATTCGACCCCGAAAACGAACCCAGCGGATTCTGGATTGAGGACGAAACGAGGACGGTCTTGGCAAGCGTTAACAGTGACAACGACGGATTCGTCAACAACCGCAACCATCAGAACCTGACGCTTCAGGCTGGAGGTGGCAACTACCAACTGAATCTCCCGGGAACCTACACCTTCGTCTTGACGCCCAACGAAAACGGAATGTCGCTCGACGTCCGCCGTGGCGAGGAAGACGTATGGCCGCAGCCGCAAATCCAAACGGTTTACGGCGGCTATGAATTTGACTTGACCTACGATAGCCAGACCGGCACTTACAGGGATCAGGTTATGTTGTATGTCAACGAGCCATTCTATTTCAAAGACACCACCTACGGCGGTTTCATCAAGTTCGGATATGCTGACCAAAACGAGGTCATCGATGCAACGAGCGAGGAGGCCGAGGCAACAGCCATGTATTATGCCCCAAAGAACGACGAGGGGGCAAAGGGCTTCGAGGTGAGTTCCACCGGAACCTACATCCTTGAGCTTATCCCCAACGGCAATGACAGGGGCTTTGTGGTCAGACTGGCGCCCATCAAGCAATATTCGCTCAACTTGCGCGACCCAAACAACCAGTCGGTTCCGCCTACGGCCATCCCGTTCGAACAAAACCCGATGACACGCACCTACACCCTGCAGCAGCAGCTGACAGAGGGCTGGGATTTCTGGATTACAAACACTGACACCGGCGAAGCCTTCGGAGCTCCGCAAGGGGGGCAGACCACCATCAGCCGCACCAATTCGCAAGGCATCACGCTGGCGTCTGGCGGAGAAATCTTCAACATCGCCTCGGGAGGCGACCTCACCTTCCACCTGGAAGAAACCCCCAACGGACTCTACATGAACATCGACGGACTGCCTACAGAATATAATATAGAGGTGGGCGCAAAACGCTACAAGTTCGACGACAATGGCGACGGCACCTACTCGGCCACCATCGAAGTGGAACAGGAGGACATGGGAAGCAATCGTTACTGCTTCACCACAACCTACGAAGACGACGTACAGTTCGGCGTCAAGTACTCTACTGAGTTCAACCAGGCCTTCCAGGCCAACACGCTCTCGCAGGACGTGATGCAGAACATGCCGTTCGGACCCTTCCAAAGTGCTCCCGAGTACATGAACCTGCCCTTGCCCGTGGGACGATACAAGGTGACCATCAATCCCGAGCTGGGACTTCTGAGCGTCACATGGCTGTCGCAATACGACAACCTCCAGTTCCACATGTACGTAAATCAAGAAAGAATTGATTTTGTCAACAATGGCGACGGCACTTACTCCGCCAACAATATCCACATGGAAGAGGAAAACTTAGATCTTTCACTCGCTGTTTTTGACAGTAACAACGCCCAATATGCCTGTACACAGTCAAATTCTGTCTTCAACGCGGAACATTGGCAGCTGCCTATCCAACTGGTTAATGGCGAGGTGGATACTTGGACGTTCGCTGTCGAGCAGACGGGCGACTACAATTTCACACTCGACATGATAAACAAGACGCTCACGGCAAAGAAAGTCTCCTTCAGCATTCAGCACGGAAACGAATACTTGCCCATGAGCAAGAACCCCGACACCGGCAACTACGAAGCCCGACTGGCCATCGACGAAAGCATGGGGAACTACTGGTTCCAAATTGCCGATCAGGACTACGTTACTTTCGCCGCTACCAGCGATGAACAGGGTGACCTGACACAGGGAGGAACGATCACGCTGGCCAACTCGGGCAACCTCTACATGCTGGGCATTAAAGCGCCGGGAGAATACGATGTGACCTTCAACCCGCAGACGCTCCAACTCACCGTGGCAAAGGCGCAACCGAAATACGTGCTGCTCATTAATGACAGCGAAACCAGTGCATTCGAGCTGCGCGAGGACGGCACATACTACAACCACCAGACTGTCACCGAAGCAATGGCCAGCGAGTTGTTCCGCTTCCGCGTGAAGAATGGCGACATCACGTACTCGGCTGCAAACACTGAACAGCAAAACATGACCCAGGGCGGAGTGGTTGACCTCATAGCTAATGGCTACCAGATGCGCATTGAGGAGGCAGGCGAATACGACTTCGTCATCGACGAACAGACACGAAAGATGACCGTGACGTGCAACACACGGAAGTTCTACATCTTAGGCAACACTGCCGAGCTGGGCGGCTATGACCTGACCCAGATGAAGCGCATGACCTTCAACGAGCAGGCCAACGCCTACGAGTATGTGCTGAACGTTGAGGAGAACAGCCCCGTCTATTTCTCCGTCGGCACTCAGAAGATGAGTGGAAGCACCGAGGGCGACTGGAACAACTTCAACGCCAACTATCGTTATGCTCCGCAGTTCGACACCTCCGTAGAGCTGACTCAGGACAATACGCCCATCCAGTTGGTTCAGCAGAAGGGTGAAATGAGTATCTCCACACCAGGAACCTACAGAATCAGCATCAATGCGGAAACCCTGATGCTCAGCCTGGTTGAGGATGGCATTCACCAACCTTTGTACATCATGGGCTCTGTCAATTATTGGCAGGTGGGTGAAACTGTCAAGGAAATGCCGTTCAACCCGCAGACCAACGCATACGAATATGAGTTTACGTCCGACGGAAATGCAAGCATCCTCTTCTTAGACCGCAGACCGGCTACCTGGGATGAACTCTCCCAGGCTATCAGGTACAGCGTAGTGAACGACGGCACTCAGTATTTCTTGCATGCTGACGAACCGACGGTGACCCTGCAAGGAAGCACCACGGGTGACGCTGAGTTCCTGCTCGCTCCCGGCACCTACAAGCTGTCCATCAGCAGCGACCGCACACAACTCACCGTTACGTGGCCAGAGAATGCAGAGAACAGCTACTACATTCGCAATCAAATCGGCGGCATGTCAGCGATGGCTCAAAACAGCGATGGTACGTTCGTCAGCCAAGTCAATGTAACCAGAGAGTATATGGAAAGACTAGATCCGCACTTGTATAGCCTTGTACTTGTCAGCGGCACTGGCTATTTCTACGTCAGCACCAAAGATAGCGGAACCCTCGTCACCGAGGACAATTGTCAGGGACTGGATGTGAGGAAGGTAAATTCACTTCTCAACGTCAACAATTACTTTAACCTCAACGAGATTGGCCAATACACCATTACCTTCGACCCGCAGCAGCAAAAGCTAACGTTTGTAAGGCCTCAGAGGAATTTCATCCTCATGGCGACAATGCCTGACGGCTTTGAGAACCCCAGCAAGTACTTTACCATGGGCGACGATGGGCACACCTATACGGCAACCATCAACGTAACCGAAGAGGCACTTGCTGCCGCCATCGAACAATACCAAGGCTATTCCTTCAGCGTTTATGACAATACTGGCTTCTACGGATACGAAGGGAACACCATCACCCTCACATCCGACCAGACCAACCTGCCGCTGGATTTCATTGGCTATGACTTTGAGAAAACATATAGTTTCATGGCCGATCAGCCCGGTGATTACACCTTCACCCTCAACTGTGCAGACCCGTCGAACATCACGCTCTCCATCAAGGTGCCAGGCATCAGCCAGCTCGACAACGCCATCTATGTGGAGAAAGGACAGGCTCGCGTTGGAGGACAAGGCTTGCTCACACTCGCTCTGAAGAACAGCCAAGAAGCCACAGCCTACCAAGTTGCACTTACACTGCCCGAGGGCATCACGTTGGCTACCGGTGAAGACGGAAAATTCATCTATTCATTGAGTGGGCGCAACAATGGCCATTCTGTGAACATTAGGCTGGAAAATGGGGTTTATTATATTGCAACTCTCTCAGGGCAGTCTGAGCTGATTTCAGATAACGACGGTGCTATCATCAGTCTGACGCTGAATGTGGATGATAATGTTTCCATTGGTGATTATACCGTGACAATTCAGAATGCCAAATTCTCGACAGAAGACGGAATTTCTATACCACTTCCCAATAATACAGGCATCATTACTGTGGACAATTACCTGCTTGGCGACGTGAACAACGACGGTGAAGTGGATATTGCCGATGCTGTGTGTGTAGTAAACCGTGTGATACAGAAGCCTACAGCTGTCTTTATAGAGGCTGCCGCAGATGTAGATTTCGATGAAGTAATAGATATTGCTGATGCAGTTCAAATTGTGAACTTTGTAATCAAAAAGATTTATAGTTTCACGCCTGCTGACGGAAGACCAAATGCAGCTCCTATGCGCGCTCCACAAAAGGATTCACTACCCGACCCAGAATAAAAAAAGTAACAAAAAAGAATAGAAAAAATGAAAAAGATTTTGTTTTTCACATTGGCCCTGCTCGCGACAGCGAGCACGGCCTTGGCACAAAACAAGTTGGTTGTGCCTGACATTGAGATCCCCCAAGGTTGGAATGCCCCATTAGCTGTCAACTTTCAGTTTGACAAAGCCGACACTTATACGGGACTCTCATTCAATATTGTTGTTCCTTCTGAGCTAAGCTACGAATTGAAAGGAAATGGATCTACAGATTTGGTGGTTGAGAAAGGTGCAGGTCTTCTTGAATCGCACTCTGCTACAGGTAACTATGCAAGTGGTATGGCAAACATGGCCATCTTGTCTTTAGCGTCTGAGCCTTTTGTCGGAACTTCAGGAACATTGCTTTCTGTTACAATCAATGCACCATCCGACGTGGAGGTCGGCCAAAAATATACGTGTACAGTCAAGGATATTGTACTTGTGCCCGTATTTGGATACAAACAAAAGCTGGACGATGTAACCTTCACCATCACCATTGGTGAGTCAGGTGTTGTTCTCGATGAGAACTCCACGACAATGCCTCCGACCGTCCCGGGAACGAATGTAACGGTGAAGCGCACCATCAAAGCTGGCTCGTGGAGTACCATCTGCCTGCCGTTTGCCATGAGTTCTGCCCAGCTTGGCGAAGCATTTGGAAACGACGTGGTGCTGAACAACTTCACAGGCTATGAGGTGACCGACGAAAGTGACGAAGGCGATATCATCGGCATCAAGGTGAATTTCCAGGCTGTCACAGAATTGGAAGCCAATCATCCATACATTATCAAGGTAACAGAAGATGTGGACAAGTTCAAGGTTTCAGGTGTCGATATTGCCCCAGAGGAGCAACCGATTGTCGCAACAGTAAATCGGACAAGAAAACAATGGAGCGAATTTATAGGCACTTATGTGGCCAATACAGTCGTTGGGGATCAAATGCTGTTCATCAGCGGAAACAAATTCTGGTATTCTACCGGCAATACCAAGATGAGGGGATTCCGTGGCTATTTTGATTTCTACGATGTGCTGACCGAAGTGGAGGATAGTTCAAACGCCAACATCGCTTTCGCCTTTGATACGACAGACATCAGGGGTATAAAGAATGCTGATACGTTTGTAGAAGGCGCTGTCTATACACTGGGTGGCCAGCTGGTTGGCAAGAACGTGAACGAGAAGCTGCTCAAGAGAGGTGTCTATATCAAGGACGGCAAGAAGTTCGTGGTGAAATAAACGGTATGTTGAATAGATAAAAAAGGAGAAAAAAGAAATGAAGAAAGAGTATATATTTCCCATTACAAAGTTTGTTTCAGAAATTGAAACCGAACCGCTCGCTGCCAGTGGTGTGACAGGAGAAACGTCCGACGGCGAAACCATCGGATATGGTGGCACTGACGATGATGGAACAAAAGACCCCGAAGCCAAGCCCCATTACAACGTCTGGGAGGACTAAACGAGCCTGTATAAACCAAAAAGATGTCGCCAAAACCCAACAGCGGGTTTTGGCGACATCTTTTTGGTTTTGCAATCTGTTGGCAGCCTGTTGCTACCGTGGGTACTTGCCGCGCTTGGGGCTATAGAGCAGGCCGAAGCCGTAGAGCGATACCAGGATGTAGCCCAGCAGGGGGATGATGAAGGGCACCACCAGGTTGGTGGCGTCGGCCACGATGCCCATGAGCAGAAAGCCGCAACCGCCTACGGGAGTCATCATCAGGATGGATGAGGCACTCTTGGTGAGGCTCCCCAGGCCGCGCACGGCCAGGGAGAAGATGGTGGGGAACATGATGGCCTCGAACAGATAGATGCCCAGCAGACCGACGAGCGAGAACTGCCCGAAGTTGAAAAGCACAATCATGGTGCAGACGGCGGCTCCAATGCCGCAGACGAAAAGCATGCGCTCGGGCTCGATGCGTTGCATGAGCCAGCTGCCCACAAAGCGGCCCACCATGAAGAAGGCCAACGCACCGGTGAGCACCACCGAGGCCGTGCGGTCGGGCATCCATCCTTGGCCGGTGACGAAGTTGATGAAATAGCTGTTGATGCTGATTTCGGACACTTCGTAGGCCAGCAGGGCAATGAGCCCATAGACGAAGGTGCGGTGGCGCCAAATCTTGAGCAACGGTTCGCGGCCGTAGCGCGCTTTCTCCTCCATGCCGTCGTCGTGGTGAATTTCGGGCAGGCGCACATGGGCGAAGACGACCGCAATGATGAGTACGAGGATGCCCAGCACGGTGTAGGGCACCTTCACGTCGGCGGCTCCGCCGGACGAGTGGCTGAAGAGAAACTGTCCCACGGCGAAGGTGGCGAACAGGCAGCCCAGTCCGTTGAACGACTGCGAGAAGTTCAGTCGGCTGGTGGAGGTCTCCGAGGGCCCCAGCTCGGTGACGTAGGGGTTTGCGGCGGTCTCAAGGAAGGTGAGTCCGCAACCGATGATGAACAGCGCACCCAGGAAGGCGTAGAACGTGCCGGCTTCGGAGCAGGGAATGAACAGCAGCGCGCCCATGCCGAAGAGCAACAGACCGAACACCACGCCGCGGCGGTAGCCGTAGCGATTGATGAACAGTCCGGCGGGAATGGCCATGAGGAAATAGCCCAAATAAGTGGTCACCTGAATCCAGGCCGACTGGGTGATGCTGATGTCGAGCTGGTTCTGGAAATGCTTGTTGAGCACGTCGAGTATGGCGCGGGCGAATCCCCAAAGGAAGAAGAGCAGGGTGATGAGCAGAAAAGGAACGAGATATTCCTTGGTTGTTAGCTTTTGTTTCATGACGGAAGGAATGTTGTTTGGGATGGTTTGCGGTTTGCGGTTTACAGTTTACAGTTTACAGTTTACGGTTTACGGTTTACAGATGATTACTTCTGCTATTGCATCAAACGGCAAAACATTTCATCTGTAAACCGTAAACCGTAAACCATCTACCGTAAACGGCTGTAAACCATCTACCGTAAACTATAAACTGATTATTTCTCGGTTTCAATCATCTTCCAGATGCCGGCGGCGCAGGCTGCACCTACGAACGGACCAACGATGAATACCCAGAGGTCGGCCAGAGCCTTGCCACCCTCGAAGAAGGCGGGGCCAATGGAACGGGCGGGGTTCACCGAGGTGCCGGTGTAGTGGATGCCCACGAGATGGATGAGGATGAGTGACAGACCGATGGCCAGACCTGCGAAGTTGTTGGTGGCGCCGTTGGTCTTGGCGGTGGCGCCAAGCACTACGAGCACGAAGATGCAGGTGAGCACAATCTCAACAATCAGTCCGTTGGTCTGCGAGGCGGCACAGGCGTTGGCACCCGTGGTGGTTCCCTCGGCAAGGCCCGGAGAAGTGGCCACGATGGCTGCGAGCACGGCGGCTCCGATGAAGGCGCCAATCACCTGGAAGAGCATGTACATGCCGCAGTCCTTGGCATCGATGCGGCCCGTGAGATAGCATCCCAGAGTAATGGCGGGGTTGATGTGGCAACCGCTGATGCCACCGATGGTGTAGGCCATGGCCACTACGGCCAGACCGAAGGCAACGGCTGTTCCAACTACTGATGCGGCATCGACGCCACAATTCAAACTGACGGCTGCACCGCAACCGAGAAGCGTAAGTACGAACGTACCTACCATTTCAGCTAAATACTTTTTCATATTCGTTGTGTTTTAAAAGATAATGATGTTTCTCTTCACATTTGTTGGCAAAAATATAAAAATTTTCGTTAACTTCCAACAATTTTCTACAAAAAAGTAGTTTTTACTTACAAAAAAGCTTCATTCACTGGTTCTTCATTTTGAAGTAGCCAAAGTCGGCGTAGCCTTGTCCTTGGGCAAACAATCCGATGACCACCCCCGTGAAACCGCCAGCCACTTCGGTGCTCACCAGCGAGCAGGCCAGCTCGCACAGTTTGCGGAAAGGCTTGCCTCCGTCGCTGTACTCAAACACATACTGCTCGCCGTCGCTGCGGATGCGCAGCTTCACGGCGGCACTGCGCACGGGCTGCTCGCTGACCACGTAGTGTATGTTCTTCAGTTTGCACTTCACCCCCACGTAGCCGTTGTTGACACAGAGATCCATGTGGCCGTCGTTGATTTGATAGACGCTCAGTCCCGCCTCCACGCCGTTGCTGTTGACGATGGTCTCCACCGTCATGCGCGCGCTTTCCTGTCGCCTGCCGATGAAGGTGGGCCGCTCGTTGGCGTTCAGGTCCTTGCCGCCGAAGAGGCGCAGCGAACCGCCCACTGCACGGCCTGTCTGTGGGTCCACCACCACGTGGCGGTCGTACTTTGACGAGTCGGGATTCTGTATGAACACCCATTCGGGTCCCAACTCGAACGGCTTGCCCGACGACGAGGGGACGAAAGAGAGGAAGGCCTCGGAATTTTCAGAATAATCCGATTTTTCTGATTGCTCCGATTTTTCTGATTGCTCCGATTTTTCTGATTGCTCCGATTTCTCTGTAGTTCTCCCAACAGCCCCCGACGAGGTTTCGTCTATCGGCTCACCGCCGTTCACCACGGGCCATTGCCCCTTTTTCCACTCCACGGGTGCTAGACAAGTTTCGCGGCCCAAGTGGTGGTACGAGCCGCCGTAGTTGCGGTAGGCCAGAAACACCATCCACCACGAGCCGTCCTTGGCCTGCACCAAGTCGCCATGGCCCGTGCCCTGTATTTTTTTGCCTTGCCCTTTCATTGAGCAGTTGGTCAGTATGGGGTTGTTGGGGTTGGCCGTGTAGGGGCCTTCAATCTTTTTGCTGCGCGCGATGGTCAGTTTGTGGGCCAGTTCGGTGCCGCCCTCGCTGATGAGCAGATAGTAGTAGCCGTCTTTCTTGTAGAGGTGGGGCCCTTCGGGGTAGCGTCCGCCCGTGCCTTGCCACAGGGCGCGGCTCTCGGTGAGTTGTCGGCCCGTCTTGGGGTCAATCTCGCACAGCATGATGGTGTTGTCGGGGTTCGACACCATGTAGCACCGTCCGTTCTCGAAGTAGAGCGACGGGTCGATGCCCTGCTGCTGCAGCCAGATGGGCTCGCTCCAGGGACCTGCCGGATTGGTGGCCGTCACCATGAAGTTGCCGCCGCCGCCCACGTTGGTGGTTATCATGTAGTAGGTGCCCTCGTGATAGCGTATGGTGGGCGCGTAGATGCCGAGCCACGACGTGGCCCCTTTCAGCGGCAGCTGGCTCTCGCGGTCGAGCACATTGCCAATTTGGCGCCAGTTCACCAGGTCGCGGCTGTGGAAGATGGGCACACCGGGAAAATACTGGAACGACGAGTTCACCAGATAGTAGTCGTCGCCCACACGGCATACGCTGGGGTCGGGGTGGAAGCCCGCAATTACGGGGTTGCGGAACGAGCCCGACGGCTGAGCCGAAGCGGTGGCGCAAAGCATCAGGGCTAGCAGAAGGTTTCCTATTCGTTTTCTCATGTTGATAGCTGTTTTTAAGATGATAATTGTCACTACGCAAAGGTTTACGGATACAAAAATACAACTAATTTCACAAACCCCGCCTACATTCTGCCCCTTTTTTCCGCCCTGCCACTGTCAATTTGCCTTTTTTTGCCCGTTTTTTGCCCACGTGGTTTATTTTTTTTCGTTTTCATTCGTCTGTTTGCCGTTTTTTTTCGTATCTTTGCCCCATATTATATTTTTATATTAAGTACTAATTAAAACATTATTATCATGAAAAGATTTACACTTATTTCCTTACTGGTTCTTTTCGCCACGATGGGCTTCGCTCAGCGCAACATCGATTTCTCGCAGCTGAAGCGGATGCCCGTGAAGCAAAACATCTTTAAAAATGTGCAGATGCTCGACCGTAGCGCTGCCACCAGCACCCAGCGCAAGGCACCTCGCAAAGCAGCCGAGCTGGTAACTCCCCCATCGGGAAAGGAAACCGAGCAGTGGTATATTTTTGATGGAGGGTTTTACGTGAGCTATCAAGGTGAGACGATAGATGTAGCTGAACTTTTTGAGAATATCGGCGTCATCATCGACGGCAACGACATTTATCTTCAGGGGCTTGCCTTATACTTTAAAGATGCTTGGGTGAAAGGCACCATCGACGGCTCCACCGTCACCATTCCCACTGGCCAGTTCTTAGGATCTGACTCAGATGGCGATGAATACCTAGTGGGGTATGACATGTCAAAGAAGGCATTTTGCGACATTAAGTTTGCATACGACAGCGAGAAAGGCTTGCTGACGCTCGACCCCAACATTGCCATGCTTGAGAATGGCAAACAGAGCGAACTCGCTATCTGGGGCTACTGGATGGGACTCACCCTCAGCCAAAAAGCTCCCGAACTCGTGACACCTCCTGCCGGCGAGGAAGAAGACTGGGTTGTGGGTGGCGTTGAGCTAACCTACGATGAGGAGAAACAAACGATGGTTCCTGGCGAAGCCGAAGAGTATCCCGTCAAAGTGATCATCGACGGCAGCGACTTCTACGTACAAGGCCTGAGCAACATTTTCCCCGAAGCTTGGGTGAAAGGCACCATCGCCGACGGCAAGGTGACATTTGCCACTGGCCAGTATCTGGGCGTATATAGCGAGACCGACGAGGAAAGCGGCGAGACTCTCGACTTCAACATGTTCTTGGTGGGACTCAGTACTGAGAGTGCTGAGAATACTGAGAGTACTGGGTCACCCGAGATAGTCGACTTGGTTTACACCTATGACGAGGAGAACCAAACACTTACCAACGAGACCACACTCATGGTCATTTCCGTCAAGCCTACCAGCGTACGCACCTACCTGCAAATCTACTGCCCCGTGGTGATCTACAAGCCTGTTGACGACGGCATCAGCACCATCAACAGCAAGAAGGAGGCCAACGTGTTCTACAACCTGCAAGGCGTGAAGATGGCCAAGCCCACTCAGAAGGGTCTGTACATCGTCAATGGCAAGAAAGTGGTGGTTAAGTAAAGGAGCATTCCACCGCGGTTTCCCCATTTTCAGGTAGGTAACCGTCAACATTCCTATCGAGGCCTGTCGCCACCGTGGCGTCAGGCCTCTGTTTTTTCCGCGCGTACGTTATTTGAATGTTTTTCCGTGCGTCTGTTATTTGAATGTTTTTCCGTGCGTATGTTGTTGGAATGGCCTTCCTGTTTATGTAGGGAATTTAGCTTGTCTAATTCCGTCGGTGCGCAGCACCGAATGTTCGGTTCGATGATATTGGCACTGTCGTGCCATGGGAATTAGACAAGCTAAATTCCCTACAATTCATTTGGGTGGCGGTTGTCATTCCGTTTTGGGTGGCGGTTGTCATCACGTTTTGGTGGCGGTTATCATTGCGTTTGGATGGCGGTTGTCATTGCGTTTGGGTGGTGGTTGTCTTTCCGTTTTGGGTGTCGGTTGTCATTGCATTTTGGGTGTCGGTTGTCATTTAATTCCGAACAATTCATTTGGATGACGGTGGAAACAAAGCCCTTTCAGGGCTTTGCGATCAGGCGCTGAGCGTAAAATACCGCCTCGCGAATGAATTTTTATAGAAAATGTTATCGTGTTGTCGGGAGATAGCTTCGTAACTCCCGGTAAGAGAAAATTATCTCCCGACGATAGAAAAATATCTCCCGACAATAATTTTCTGTTCTCGGGAGATATTTTCGTGGTTCCTTTAGCGAGCATTCCCCGCCTGATGTATTTTTTAGAAAAACCGAGAAAAACCAGAAAAACAGGGAAAAACCAATAATCTGTACGTTTCTTTTTATCTTTTCGAGGGTGCGAGGGTGCGAAGGTACGCAGGTACGCGAATGCATTATAAAGCGAAGGGGTTTCCATCTGCAAAGCTAATCTCGTACTCCCGCACCATCGTACCCACGCCCCCTCGATAAAACCCACCACACCTTCGATAAGAAAAAGAACTGGTTTTTCCCTGTTTTTCTGGTTTTTCCCTGTTTTTCTAAAAAGCCGACAGTAGAAAATTATCTCCCGACGCTGCGAAATTATCGTCGGGAGATATTTTTTTATTTCCCGACAATAGAATAATAATGCCGGGCGTTGTTTTTTCCGTGCCGAGAAAGGTGGCAAAAACGCCCGGCACGAGTTGCTTTCTTTCCCACGGCGCCGCGTGGGCTGGCGGGGTGGAACTGAATGGGCCGAAAAAGGTTTTGGGGAGACATTCGCGCGTCCTTCCTGACCATTGGCGTGAATAATTAAAAGGAGAGTGCGGGCATTCATAGCAGCGAAAAGGGCAAAAAAAATGGTGTACCGCCGTACACCAACCTTGTTAACCTTAAATCTAATACTATGAAAAACACATTGCAAAGGTACGACATTTTTCTATACCTCCAAATTTTTTACACAAAAAACAGCCCGAAGATGGTATTTTCTTGATTTAAATCAAGCGAAAACGTGTCAAACCAATACTTTTCGGGCTGTTTTTCTTTGCTTTTCTCGCATTTCGAGGAAAAAAGTTGCAGAATGAAAGCACGGGGCTACATTTCGGAGAGCGATCCCACGCCACTGCGATTCAAATTCTTTGACTTTGGGTGTCCGGCATACTTCAGCGAGCCCACGCCGCTCACCTCTCCGCTGATGGCTTCGGAGGCGAAACACTCGATGCCGCCCACACCGCTCACCTCGGCATCCACGCTGCGCGCCTTCAGGGCGGATGCCAGGATGCTGCCCACGCCGCTGCAGTCCATTTCGGCGGCTTCGGCCTGGCCTTCGAGCATGATGTTGCCCACGCCGCTGCAATCCACTTTCAGCGCCGTGGCCGACAGTCCGCGCAGATGGATTTCACCCACGCCCGAGTTGTCTATCTTCAGGCTCTGACAGCGCAGTGTGTCGGCGCTGACCGCTGCCACGCCCGCATTTTCGAGTTCCGTCAGCTGGGGGCCATACACCACTATCTTCACCTTCTTGCTTTCTATGTTGATGTTGTCCTTCACGTACTCGATGTCTAGTTCTCCCTTCTTGCTCTCGATGCTGAACAGCGCCACGTAGTTGTCGGGCGCGGTCAGCACCACGCGGCAGTCCTCGCCCTCGGTCTGCACAAACTTCACCTGAGCCACCACGTTGACATTCAGTTTGTCGAATGCGCCGGGGGTCATTTCCTTGGTCACGATGGTCTTGCTGGCCTTGATTTTCTTGCCCTGATGGTTGCCCAGGTTCACGTTCAGGCACGATGTTGTCAGCAGAACGGCGCTCAGCAGAGCCAAAAACATTGTTTTCTTCATCTTTCTTAGTTTTTTATTGGTTAGACTTTTCTGTCCATTTGACGCAACCGGCCAACAAAAAGTTGCAAGCCAACAAAAAGGAGTTCAAAAAAATGAACTCCTTTATGTTTGCTTCAAAATTGCCAGCGGCTGGGCAACTGTCGTTGGGGCCAGAGTATTTTTGCATACTGGTATCCCAACCAGTCGTAGAGTCGCGTCAGCCGCGTGAGCCGTCCAACGAATGCTTCGTAGTTCTTGCGTTCGGGCTGTGTCCACTGCACTTCGGCCAGTGCTGCGGCGCGTGGCAGAGACTGATACTCCACGAGCCCCGGTGTTGTGAGGTATTCGGCCCACAGATTGGCCTGCACACCCAGTATGTGGCTGCGGGCCTCGGCGGCGAGGCTGTCGGGCACCGGCTCCAGGCTATACACTTTCTCCACAGGGATGTATCCGCTGCATCGGCTGGGCTCGTGGGCCGTGTGCTCGTTCTGCTGGTAGTCGAAATAGCAGTGCGACGTGGGTGCCATCACCACGTCGTGGCCGATGGCGGCCGCCTTTGAGCCTGGTTGGGTGCCTCGCCAACTCATGATCATGCTGTTTTGGGGCGCATTGTTGTCGAGCAGCTCGTCCCATCCGAGTGCGCGGCGGTGGTGGGCGGTGAGGAAGTTGAACACGCGCTCGGTGAAGTGTCCCTGCAGGGTTTGTTTAGCGCCGAGCGTGGTTTTCAGCTGCGAGCATCGCGGGCAAGCCTTCCATCGGTCGGTGGGCGTTTCGTCGCCGCCGATGTGGATGACGTCCGAGGGGAAGATGTCCATGATTTCGCTGAGCACATCCTCAACAAACTGATAGACGCGCTCATTCGACACGCAGAGCACGTCCTTATAGACCCCCCAGAAGTGGCCCACCTCGTAGGGGCCGCCAGTGCAGCCCAGTTCCGGATAGCTGGCCAGTGCGGCCACCATGTGTCCGGGCATGTCAATCTCGGGCACCACCGTGATGTGGCGTTGGCGGGCATACTCCACAATTTCGCGGGCTTCGGCCTGTGTGTAGAAACCGCCGTGGGGCTGCTGGTCGTCCAGGTCGGAGTTGCAGCCAATGACGGTGCCGCTGCGCTGTGAGCCCACCTCGGTGAGCCGCGGCCACTTCTTTATTTCTATGCGCCAGCCCTGGTCGTCGGTGAGGTGCCAGTGAAAGATGTTCATGTTGTGCAGCGCCAGCATGTCGATGTATTTCTTCACGAAGCTGATGGGGAAGAAGTGGCGCGAGCAGTCCAGGTGCATGCCCCGCCAGCCGAATCGCGGCGCATCGGCAATGCTCACGGGCGGAAAGAGTATCTGCTGCGTGTTGGCTGCCGGGTGGTTGACGTTGGTGGCCGGAACGCGGCAGCGGGTGAAGTCGGTGCTGAGAATCTGGTGTGTCTCGTCGGCCTTGCCGAATATTTCGGGCAGGGGGATGGCCTTGCGCAGGGTCTGCAGGCCGTGAAACAGTCCTGCCGCCGAGCCGCCTGTCAGTCTGACGGTGCGTTCATCGACGGTCAGCTGATAGCCTTCGGGCGCTTTCACCGTGCGGCTGTCGGTGTTCAGCACGATGCAGCGCGCTTGCTTGGGTTTCTTTGCGATGACGGTCAGCTGCAGACCGGTGGCCTCGTTCAGGTAGGTGGCCAGGAAAGCGGCTTCGCGCTGAAGACTTTCGGGGGCGACGATCTGCACCGAGGCATCGAGCACAAAAGCTTTGCCTTTGCCTTGTTGGATACTCTGCGGAAGCGGCACCACCTCGTAGTTGGCCACGCGCGCTCCCTCGTTGGCAGACCATAGGGGCAACTGCCAACCGACAATGGCCACGACGACCATCAGAAACATTTTCTTACACATAGACGGATAGACGTTTAGACATTTAGACAGATGGACAATTAGACATTTAGACATTTAGACAGATGGACAATTAGACGGATTTGGAATCGGGCAACAACACCACACCTTCCTGCTTCTTGCCGTCCATCATGATTTTCAGGGGACGGTCGAATCGCACGTGGCGCACGTGCTCGGTTTCCTCGACGGCGGGCATCTGGTCGAGCACCTGCTGCTGGAACACGCCGTCGCCCACGTAGGTGTTGATGGTGAAATAACCCACGCCAAACGAGGTGAGGTTCTGGAAGAAGTGAGTGCCCTGCGACGGATCTACGCGGTAGTTCTTCAGTCCCGACTCGACGATGACGCGGGCTGCTGAAATGTGGGGCCACTTCACAGGAATGCCCAGCCAGTAGTCGCTGGAGCCCCACCGTCCCGGCCCAACGAGCACGTAGTTGCGGTCGGCATCGAGGAAACGCTGGTTGATTTGCTGTATCTCCATGGCGATGGTGGGGTTGTTGGCGGCGGTGAAGTTCTCGTCGGCCTTTACATACACCACGTCGGTGACATCCTCGCTGATGCCGTGGCCCAGCGAGTTGTGCGAGCGCAGCAGACACTGCTCGTCGCTGTAGGCGGTGATGTCCTCTTCGAGCATCTGCTTGCTGTCCACGATGGGGCGTATCTGCAGCAGATAGAACTCGCCCGTCTTGTCGGCGTTCACGTTGCAGGCAAACTCAATCTCCACAGGGCGGCGCATGCTCTCGGCACCGTATTTCATGGCCATCTGCAGTATTTCGGGCAGTGGGAACACTCCCTGCTGCAGCACACCCGCAAAGGAGATGATTTTGCGGCCGCCCTCGTAGATTCCGTCGCGAATCACCTGGTCGTAGGGGTCGTAGGTGGAGGCTATGAAATTGAGGGCGTTGTCCTTGTCGGCCTCTTTCACCTTCAGTTTGAGCAGGTTGAAGCCGTCGTCAACCGACCACTGGCCGTTTCCGCCGGCCAATGACTGGTGGTCAACCGCCATGTCAAGGGCGTAGAAGCGCGTCTGCGTGTCGCTCAGGGCTGTCTCCAGCTCGCTGGTTTGCAGTATCTGGTGCGGGTGGTAGGGCGAGACGCGCAGCGTCTGTCCGCCATCGACGATGTATTTGCCCAGTCCCAGGGCCAGGCTGGCGATGCCTTCCTCGGCGGTTTCGTCGCCTATGGGGTAGTAGTTGAGCGAGCGCAACACGCCGCTGATGTTGGGATAGAAGCGTGTGCCGTACTGTCTTCCCACCACCTCCTGAAGGATGACAGCCATCTTCTCCTGGTCGATGACGTTCTGCGTGGCGGTCATGTAGGCCTTCGAGTCCTTGTAATAGACCGATGCATAGACAGCCTTGATGGCGTTGGCCAGCATGCGCAGCATTTCGTACTTGTCGGGCAGCCGTGGAATCATGTAGGTGCTGTAGATGCCGGCGAAGGGCTGGTAGTGGGAGTCCTCGAGCAGGCTCGACGAGCGCACGGCGATGGGGCTGTTGGTGGCTTCGAAGAAGGTGAAGAAGTCGGCGATGTAGGCGTCGGGCAGCTGAGCGCGCAGGAAGTGGTGCAGAATCTCCTCGTCGGGAATGTCGCTCAGTGCGATGGGGTAGAGGTTGTTGGACTCCATGAACTCGTCGAACACGTCGGTGCATAGCACCACCGTCTTGGGAATGGCCACGCTGACGCCCTCGAACTGGTTGAACTCAGAGTGGCGCTTGACGATGTTGTCGAGGAAAGCCAGTCCGCGTCCCTTGCCGCCGAGCGACCCTTCGCCGATTCGTGCGAAGTGGGCGTAGCGGTCGAACTTGCCGCGGTCGAACACGGCCACCACGCCGATGTTCTTCATGCGGCGGTATTGCACAATGGCGTCGAAGATGATTTGGCGGTGGGCATTGACGTCCTTGAGCTTGTGCCACGTGACGTGCTTGAGGAAGGCCGACACGGGAAAGATGGCCCGTGCGCAGAGCCATCGGCTCATGTGGTTGCGCGAGATGTGGTAGAGCATGGAGTCGTTGGGCACCTTGAAGATGATGTCCTGCAGTTCCTTGAGGCTGCTCACGCGCGCCACTTCCTCGTGGGTCGTGGGGTCGCGGAAGACGAAGTCGCCGAATCCCATGTGCTCCTCGAGCAGGTGGCGCAGGTCGATGTTCATGGCCTTCGAGTTCTTGTCGATGAAGCGGAATCCCTCGGCCTCGGCCTTCTCTCGGTTCTGGCTCTCGCTGCTCTCCAGGATGAGTGGCACGTATTCGTCGCGGCGACGGATTTCGCGCAGCAGCTTGAGTCCCGCCTCGGGGTCGCCCTCCTCGACGTGGGCCAGCCGTCCCGGCACGGTGTGCAGGGGGAAGCGCGTGTCGCTGATGACGCCCAGCGTGTTGTCGTGGTAGCGCTCGTAAATCTGCATGGCCTCCTCGTAGTTGGTGGCCAGCACCACCTTGGGTCGTCCGCGCTTGCGCTGTGCGGCGGCGTGTGGGTTGAGCGCCTCGGTGGAGAATCGCTTGCTCTGCGCCAGGATGTAGCTGTACAGATTGGGCAGCACCGACGAGTAGAACCTGATGTTGTCCTCCACCAGCAGAATCATCTGTACGCCGGCCTCGCGTATGTCGTGCTCGATGTTCATCTTGTCCTCAATCAGCTTGATGATGGACAGGATGAGGTTGGTGTTGCCCAGCCAGCAGAACACGTAGTCGAAAATCGACATGTCCTCGTCCTGTATGCGCTTGGTGATGCCGTGGCTGAAGGGTGTGAGCACCACGCAGGGGATGTTGGGGTTTTGCGCCTTCACCTCGCGGGCCACGGTGAAGGCGTCGTTGTCGGCGTTGCCCGGCATGCAGATCACCAGGTCGATGTCCGTGGTGCGCAGCACCTCGTTGGCCTCCTCGGTGGTGGATACCTGGGTGAACGTGGGCGGATAGCGCGAGCCCAGCTCTACGTACTCGTCGAAGATTTTCTCATCTACACGTCCGTCGTCCTCGAGCATGAAGGCGTCGTAGGGGTTGGCCACTATCAGCACGTTGAAGATGCGGTGCGTCATCAGGTTGACGAACGACACATCCTTCAAATAAAACTCGTTCCACTCAGCGGGAATGTTGTATCTTTCGTTCATGATTGTCTTAAATGTTCATTAGAATGCAACGTGGCATGAAAAGTTACAGACCCCACCCCCAACCCCTCCCCTTGAGGGGCGGGGAGAACCGAGCAGAGTGCCTATGACAGGCAAGGGTGCACCCCCAACCCCTCCCCTTGAAGGGCGGGGAAAGCCGAGCAGAGAGCCGGTGACAGGCAAGGGTGCAACCTCTGCCCCTATCCTTGAAGGGCGGGGAGAGCCGTGCAGAGTCTTAGTGGCAGACAAGGCGTTAGTCTCTCCCCGCCCCTCAAGGGGAGGGGTTGGGGGTGGGGTCTGTAACATCAATTGCAAAAATACGAAAAGGCTTAGGAAAGAACTAATTTTCCATGTTAAAAATTCTTTTTGGCAAAAGAAAGCGAAGATAATTGCTTTTCGCTCGCTTCATCGATAACGCTCCGCGTCGATCAAAAACAAATAAAAACCAATACGCACAAGGAAAAACATGTTTTTATTTGTTTTGTAAGACTCCTAAAGTTTCGCAAGTGATGGCACACCTGCATAATTTAACATAAAATAGGAATAAAAACGGCCTCGATGTTTTGTTAACTCACTGAAAAT
>OCTX012286103.1_pt1 | contig 50387 bp, 42 predicted proteins | sample 1539691 | NCBI WGS metagenome assembly OCTX01 (sample SAMN02144231, study PRJEB22623) | gut metagenome | biome: sheep rumen | host: Ovis aries | place: New Zealand
AGCTAAAAAATTGGATACAACAATCTATTTCAACCGTACTGAAGATTTGAAAATAGTACTATATCAGAATAATAGTGAGCCTTTTGACGCATTTTATATGAGGGGATGTGATACTCCGATTAAAAGTGAATCTTTAGGAAAGAAACATATGTTGTATATTCCTGTTGAAGAGGATTCGGTGACAATATATGCGATGAGTGATACTTGTATGACAGACAGTGTGGTTTTATCAATCAAAAAGATATGCCCTAAGACTGAATTTACATTTGTAGAGGGTGATTTTACAGCGAAAAAATCAGAAACAAAAATATGTTTTGACCGCAGTGAAGATGTTGAAGTTGTATTATATCAGAATAATGATGAGCCTATCGACGCATTTTATGTAAAGGGAAACGAATCGCCAATTCCAAGTGAATGTGAAGGTAAGACTCATACCTTATTTCTTCCTGCTGAAGAAGATTCTTTGACAATATATGCGATGACTGACACTTGCAAAACCGACAGTGTGTTTTTCTCTATCTCTAAATATGGTGAATTAATGTTTGAGAAGATAGACGATAGTGGCAACAGAGAAATTGTTGCGGAGGCTAAAGGTGGAGCTGGCAACTACAGTTATGATTTTGGAGATGGGTTCCAATCTTCTAATACACTGACAGATATAATTTACGGTAAGGAATACAGTATTACAGTGAAGGATGAGGAAGATTGTATTGCTGATACTGTATTTAAAACAAACAAATATGAATTGGAGGTTTCTCCATCTTTCACCCCAAATGGAGACGGAATAAACGACAAGTGGGAAATCAAAAATATCGAGAAATATCCGTCAGCAAGAATTACATTATATGATCGAATGGGAAAAAAACTGATGAGTGCTACTAGTGAGAGTTTTGATGGATGGGATGGAACATATTTGGGTCATCCTCTGCCATCTACCGACTATTGGTATGAAATCTCTATCGATGAATTGGATAAAATTTATATGGGACATTTTACTCTGTATAGAGGAGACAAGTGATGTGACACTAATTTGATAATATTAAAATCCGGCATCTTGTTGATGTCGGATTTTTTGTATTTCTAATTTATCATTTTTAATTCTTAATTCTTATTTCATCCCCCTCGTCGCCTTAATCAATTCAAATGCTTTATTGATTTCCTGGCATCTTAGATTAGCCATATTGACTGCTGCCTCACCTTTGTTTGCCACTAGATCGGGATGGTTAAGACGCATAAGATTGCGACGTCGGGCTTTGATCTCTCTGTCTGTGGCTTCTTCTGTCAAATCCAAAGCTGCGTATGCTTTCTGTAGCTCTGTAAGCGGTTTGGATGTATTTGAACTATAACTTGAATTTGAACCTGTAGATTGATAATAACTTCCTGTGTTATATGAAGATCCGTTTTGGGAATATGAACTGTATCTGTTGCTTGATGTTGAATCGTTGTCTGTGGATTCATACTCGTATTGGCTGTATTCTTCGGTGTCTCGTGTACCTGTAAAGGTTTGGTTTTTCTTTTGGTATTTCTTTTCATAAATATTGTAGGTACTTGAATTCATGCCATTCAATTTCTCTGTAATCCTTTTTAGAAATAACTTTTCTTCAGCACTACACGAACCGTCGGAAAAGGCAATTTCAAACAGATATTCAAGAAACCATTTTTTTCTGGTGAAATTCGATACCTTATTTATTGTTTCTATCAAATTATCACAATCTGAAAGAGCCGTCTCGTTATAATTCTTGAATTTTAAGGCGTATTCTTTCACAAATTTCACCCGTTCTTTGAAATGAGCTTCATCGTATCTCTTGATGAATTGCTTGATGATGTCTAATTCGCACACCATATTGGTCCGGTCTGCAGCCATCACCTTTGCCATGATAATCAATGCGTTGGTTACAAATATTTGGTCTTCCTCTTCTTTTGTTCTTTTATTTTTAGTTTTTTCGTTTTCAAATAGAGAGAAAACAATGTGGAAAAATAAAAATATTAAGGTTATAAAACCAATAGCGGCGGCGATTACTAGTAAATAATATATCATAAATTCTCATATTAGGAATTCCTTACAATAAAAGACGCTGCATTCAATATGACGCTGAAATTCTTCTTCTGTTGCTCAGAAAGCGTGATTTTAGCGAGTTCTTCCTGTAGACGGGAGTGATATTCATTTTTGTCTTTCAATGCCTCATACGCCTTTTTATAGCACAATTTCATATTGTCCATATTGCCCTCAAGGTAGGAGATGTGGCCGATATCTATCAAATCGGCTGTATGTTTGTGGGAAATCCTTGAAAAATAGGAGATTGCCTTTTGTAAAGCACCGGATTGCATCAAACAGTTCGCTATCAGACGTATGACTGAATCATCATCTTCTTTTTTTAGGTTGAATTCCAGATAATACAATTGTTTTAACGCTGTGTCGTAGTCTTTTTCTGATAGCGACAGATTGGCAAGTTTCTTGCGTATTGTGATGTTGTCGGGATCTAACTCAATGATTTGTATCATTGTAGACTTTGCTTCTGCCAAATTTCCCAGTTTGTATTCGCAGAATGCTTTTCTCGACAGAGTCCACACGTCATCACTATTGTATAGCAGAGCCTGATTGTAGTGGGCAAGGGCAGAGGAGTAGTCTTCAAGCTGCTGGTAGCATAAACCTATTTTTTGTATTGATTTTTCCGTTTGTAAATCACCGAGCCTTTTGTATGCCTCTATAGTTTCATTGTATGCTCCTTTTTCAAAAAACAGGTCGCCAATGGGTTCTATAAACTTATTTGTATTTGGCAAAAAAGCAATGTTATACAAATGTAAACTAGAATTGAACGGATTAACAAAAGAACTTGCATGTGAGAATGACGCATAGAATCTGCTCAATCCGATAATGTATCTGATTACATTTGTATTGAGTGCCAATTGGTCATGAGTCATCACTAAAGAATCTGTGTCAATACCTTTAGCTTCCATCATCTTGTTTACAAATGTATCAGCCAAAGGCATATTTTTCAAAGTGAAAATCAAACCATATTTGTCTGCATCGCTGATATATTCGTTGTCCACAAGTGGAATCAGCATCTTCTGGTTGCTTGAAGATGTCGTTTTTAGCTCGTTAAACAGCTCAGATTCCTCGTTTAGAAGCATAAACCAGTTAGATATCTCAGAGAAGAACGAATTCGTGAAAAACAGCGTTGTATGGCTTAGTAGGTCTTCTCCCATAAACTGCATTTGAGCGTACTCTTTAATGGTATCCTCACTAATGGAATCTTTATTGAAAATATCGGTGTTAATGCCCGTGTCATCTTTTCCAAAGAGGTTGTTCATATCCACTTTGTCAAGGAAGTCTTCTTTAAGTTTTGTCTGTGTCTGCTGAGTGTATTTACAGCGGATAAATTGGCAATGGATATGTTGTAGCACCTCCGACAGATTATCTGTTGCAGAAAGACGTTTGGCCTCTTCGAATACATCTGGATATAATTGTAAACGGGTGTTGTAGATATATCCGCACAGGAGCAGAGCTGTCGCGGCACGTACCTTTATTCGATTGTCGTGGTTTTGACAGAGTTTCAATATCAATTTGAATCTGTTGATGCAGAATCGGTTAAGCATACCGAACATCAATCCAGATGTAAAGACACATTTGTCGGATACAGTTATAAACTCATTGTCGAAATAGCGTGTATACAATTCTAAATCATCATTTGTGAAGTTGTCACACAAAAGTAAATGACGGAATATTTCACATCTGATTTCAGACAATCTTTTTGTGTTTACATTTGTGTTTACATTTGTATTCTCACTCAACATCCGTTGTCCGTTGATTTCCTCAATCTCAAAAAACAGATTTCTTATATCCTTACATTTGTAAACAGATTTGTATTTATCTACATCGTTTACGAATGTAAATTTTGACGTGTTATGATGGCTCATCACGTCATCTGCGATAACAAGAATATCCTGTTTGGTGCTTAGTAGCATTCCAAATGTATTTTCGTCGATCGCAGCGTCGAATGCATATTTGAGAATAAACTCCAGATTTCTGGAAAGCTGCTCAGTTTTCAAAGAAAGAGAATTTTGTTTGTCGTCAATCCCCAAATTTTTCAGAGTGGCGATGAGAGTGACCAAACAAAGCAGCGCATCGTTGATTTTGTCAGCAAAAACGTTGCTGCAAACCTCTTTATATAGAGAAATTGCGTTTTTATCCATCTAAATTCAGTCTTATATATCGTATTTTAGGCAAAAATAAGTAAATTCGCACTCAAATTAAATATAAGATGAAAAATATTAGAAATTTTTGTATTATCGCACATATTGACCATGGTAAGAGCACTCTAGCCGACAGACTTTTGGAAATGACCAAAACAGTCACGGGAAAAGACTTGCAGGCCCAGGTGTTGGATGACATGGAACTTGAGAGAGAAAGGGGAATTACGATTAAGAGCCATGCTATTCAGATGGATTATGCTTACACTGGCGATAAGGCAGAATTTCAATCAAAAGAAAAATATGTCCTGAATCTTCTTGACACTCCAGGACACGTGGATTTCTCTTACGAGGTGTCTCGTTCTATTGCCGCGTGTGAGGGTGCGTTGCTTATTGTAGACGCGTCGCAAGGTATTCAGGCACAGACAATCTCCAATCTTTATATGGCCCTTGAGCACGATTTGGAGATCATTCCAATCTTAAATAAAATCGACCTTCCTGGAGCAATGCCGGAAGAGGTGGAGGATCAGATTGTCGATCTTCTTGGTTGCGACAGAAGTGAGGTCATTCGTGCCAGCGGTAAGACGGGAGAGGGTGTTGATGAGATCCTACGTGCGATTGTGGAGAGAATTCGTCCGCCAAAGGGAGATCCAGATGCTCCATTGCAGTGTCTGATTTTCGACTCTGTTTTCAATCCATTCCGTGGTATAATCGCTTATTATAAAGTGGTAAACGGAACATTCCATCCAGGAGAGAAGGTGAAATTTGTGGCGACGGGAAAGGAATATCTGGCCGACGAGATTGGAATCCTCCGTTTGGATATGGAGCCGAGAAAGGAGATGTCGGCAGGAAACGTTGGATATATCATTTCCGGAATCAAGACAAGTACAGAGGTTAAGGTAGGAGATACGATCACCCACGTCTCTAATCCATGCGAGAATGCGATTGAAGGATTTGAGGAGGTGAAGCCGATGGTTTACGCCGGTGTTTATCCAATTGAGACGGAGGACTTTGAAAACCTTCGTGCTTCGATGGAGAAATTGCAGCTCAATGATGCGTCGTTGACATTCCAGGCAGAATCATCTTTGGCTTTGGGATTTGGATTCCGTTGCGGATTCTTGGGAATGCTTCATATGGAAATCATTCAGGAGCGTCTCGACCGTGAGTTCGACATGGATGTCATCACAACCGTGCCGAATGTGCGTTACAACGTCTACACAAAGAAGGGTGAGATGATTGAGGTGCACAACCCATCAGGTTTGCCAGACATCACTCTAATCGACCATATAGAGGAGCCATACATCCGAGCTTCGATAATTACAGCAGCCGAGTATATCGGTCCAATCATGACCCTTTGTTTGGGCAAACGAGGTGAGTTGGTTCGTCAGGATTATGTATCCGGCAATCGCGTCGAACTCATATATAATATGCCTCTTGGAGAGATCGTGTTCGACTTCTATGATAAGTTGAAGAGTATTTCTAAGGGTTACGCTTCATTCGATTATCATCCAAGTGAGATGCGAGAGAGCAAGTTGATCAAGCTAGACGTGTTGCTAAACGGAGAGCCAGTGGATGCCCTTTCCACTTTGACACATATTGACAATGCTTACGGACTTGGTAAGAGAATGTGTGAGAAGCTGAAGGAATTGATTCCACGCCAGCAGTTTGAGGTGGCAATTCAAGCCGCAATCGGTGCGAAGATTATCGCCAGGGAGACAATCAAAGCAGTTCGCAAAGACGTTACCGCAAAATGTTACGGAGGTGATATTTCGCGTAAAAGAAAGCTTTTGGAGAAGCAGAAACGTGGTAAGAAGCGTATGAAGCAGATCGGAACCGTGGAAGTGCCACAGAAAGCATTCTTGGAAGTATTGAAATTGGATTAATTTCCGATTCCGTAGAGACGCACGGTCGTGCGTCTTTATAATGGGTTATGTTCCACACGTGACGGGCGTCTAAAATTATAATTATAAAAATTAGATTATGAGCGGATCAATCGAAGATATCATATTGAATGGCATGGTCTTCAAGAAGAAGGCTTCTGACGACAACAAGAATCAGAAGTCTGATAAAGTGAAGACAAAAGCCAAGAAGACTACTTATCAGAAGGGCACTCATGGATCAGGTGCCGCAAAGATGAAAGAGGAGTATCGCAAAAAGCGTGCAAACAGACATAAGATTAAGTATTAATTCATAATGCACAATTCATAATGCATAATTGTCGGTATAGTCCATTATTTAGGGTAAAATCCGACAAATGACATATCATATAATGGCATATCATGTAGAGACGCAGCATTGCTGCGTTTTTTTTATTATTGTGGAAATATATTCGTCTGGAAGACGATATATCCGTAACCGGGAGAGCCGAACGAAACGAAGTGAAGTGGCACTCTCGGGGAGAGAGACAAAGCAGTGGACGATATATCTGCAACCGGGAGAGCCGAACGAAACGAAGTGAAGTGGCACTCTCGGGATCAAAAAAGACGGGGACAATCCCCGTCTCTACGTGTGAATCAATATATTTGATTTTTATTCCCTCACATATATCCTCTGCACTCGGTTGTTGACTCCGTTGTCAATTTGATGAAAAAATCAAATTTGTAGATTGAGATTTTGTAAAAAGTATTATCTTTGTGAAAAATCAAAAAAATAGGATTATGACAACATTAGAATTAGAAATCAGAAAATCATTGTTGGCAGAAATCAATACAGAAGCTTTATCAAGCAAGTCTGAATCTGTCATTAGTGTCTTAACGGAGATGCTTACGAAATTGAAGAAAGGCTCAAGTAGGAAGCACAGTGCGAGTGAGTTTTGTGGAATTTGGAAAGACGATTCCATATCTGACGAAGAAATCATAAAGGCTTTGAAATCATCAAGGACGTTTAAGAATGATTTTGAAGAAGCGTATGAATAGAAAATTTCTTTAGATACGAATGTCTGTGTTTTTTTCCTTAGAGGCAAATATGAAATAGATGAAAGAATCGAAAGTGTAGGATTAGATAATTGTTGCATTTCCTCAATTACAGTAGCAGAACTAAAGTATGGTGCTGAACTTATGAGAAGAAAAGGAAGAAATTTTCCTCCTCAAGATTTAGATGCTTTCATTAATGCTATAGATGTGGTTTCGATTGATTCTGCTTTAGATGTTTTTGCAGAAGAAAAGACTAGATTACAATTGATGGGAACTCCTGCTGATGACAATTTTGATTTGTTGATTGGGGCAACTGCCATCGTAAATAAGTATGTCCTAGTAACAGAAAATGTCTCTGATTTTATAAATCTAAGAAACATAGAAATAGAGAATTGGATAATAAGATAGTTGGACAACTATCTTGTATGAATGCTATTAATTAAAATTTATAACAGTATGGAATTAGAAAAATTCAAAAAAATGGTTTTGGAGGTTCTGACAGAACGTTCAAAAGATTATTCGATTCCTTTGAAGAATCGTAAAATGATCAATCTTTGTTTAGAGTCTTTCCGTAAATCTATGGATGACAAGGATTTCGACTATGTTGAGGATGTTTGTGAGGAAAATGGTGATATCTATGCAGAGAGATGGGCGATAGGGTATGTAAAAGGTTTCACAGAAGGTTTTACAAACGAAATTAAGAAGCATGTGCTTAGGTTAAGATCAATAGGAGAGAGTGATGAAGAAATATCATCTCTTTTAGATCTTGACATTGAAGATGTTAAATCTTTAGCAGAATGGAGTTTTAGTCAAGATCGTCTGGAAGACGATATATCAGTAACCGAGAGTGCCGAACGAAGCGAAGTGTAGTGGCACTCTCGGGAGCGAGAAAGACATGGCCAGTCGTGCAGAACAGCCGTGGGTGCCGCTCGCTACTATGTAGCGAGCTCGGCACCCTCCGGTTACTCAAATAGTGTCTTCCAGACGCAAAAACAATAGAGATGGGGACATGCCCCGTCTCTACAAGTAATCAATATAATTGCATTTATTCCCTCACATATATCCTCTGCACTCTGTTGTTGACTCCTGTCAACACTTCATATGATATTGTGTTTAGTTTGGCTGCAACGCCTTCTATTGGATTTTCAGGGCCGAATACTATCACATCATCACCTTCTATTGCGTCTATACCTGTAAGGTCGATCATGCATACATCCATGCAGACTCTGCCGATGATCTTGGCTTTCTTGCCTCTCACCACCACTTCTCCGACTCCGCATCCGAGTCCTCTGTCTAATCCGTCTGCATAACCTAAACCGATCACTCCAATCTTCGAGTCTCTCTCTGTCACTCCCTGACGTCCGTAACCGATTGTTTCGCCTTTCTTTACATCACGGATGTTCAGAATCTTGGTTTTCAATGTGCAGACTTCCTCAAGTGTCTTTCCTTCGATGCCTGAGAAACCGTAGTGTCCGATTCCAAGTCGCACCATATCAAACTGATATTGGCTGAATCTCTCGATGCCGGCTGAGTTAAGTATGTGGCGGAGTATATTTGGGAATTCTGCCTTCAAAACAGTTGTCATCTCCTCAAACAATGCTATCTGATGCAGTGTGAAATCGTCGAATTGAACACTGTCAGAACCTACCAAATGTGAGAAAACTGATTTTGGACGGATGCTGTTCTGTGATTTGAGCAGAGCGATTAACTCTGGCAGATCCTTTTTTTCAAATCCAAGACGGTGCATGCCAGTGTCCAGTTTAAGATGGAATGGGAAATCTCGTTCTCCACGTTTCTCCGCATCTGCGATCATCTGTTTGGCGATTGAGAAGTTGTAGATTTCTGGCTCAAGATTATATTCAAACATCTTGGCGAAACTGTTTCTCTCTGGATTCATCACGATGATAGGGGTGTCGATGCCTGCTTTACGAAGCATCACACCTTCGTCGGCTACTGCAACTGCAAGATAATCAACTCCTTCCGCCACCAAACATCTTGACACCTCGATGTCTCCAGTTCCGTAGGCATTGGCTTTCACCATACTTACCATCTTTGTATCTTTCTTCAAATGGCTGCGGAAATAGTGGAAATTGCGTGCGAGTGCGGAAAGGTTTACTTCCAGACGTGTCTCATGGATACGCTCGCTAAGTTGCTCCTCTATATCCTCAAAGTGGAAGCTTCTTGCACCCTTGATCAGGATTGCCTCTTTCTTAAAATGTATCTTATTGGTGATCGACGAGAGGAATTCATCTTTTGATGTGTAAAACTCTGTCTGTATGTTGTTGTCGAATAACGATTTGTATTTGCAGAGTGTGGCACCTACACCGATGAAGCGGTCGATATGTTTTTGGCTGACCAAGAGGGCCAACTCTTTATATAATCCGTTTTCGTTTTCTGCCACGCCTGGGAAATCGGACAGGATGATTGCAGATTTCAGTTTTCGTCCGGCTGCCACATTCACTACATAATCGATTGCTGGTGTAAGTGAACCAAGGTCGAGCTGGTAGCTGTCGTCGACGATAATACATTCGTTTTCAGCCTGTTTGATAGCCAGACGCATCGCAATATTCTCCAATTTGGACATCTTTGTCTTGATTGCGTTTGCATTTTCACCAATCAAAAGAAGGAAAGTGAGGCAGGATAGGGCATTCTCAATTTCTCCTTTATCTGTAAACGGTACTATGATCGACTCTTTTTTATTCTTATAGCAATAAGAGATTGTTGTGTTGGCTCCGCATGATTCTATCTTTTCAACTTTGACATCAGCGTTGTCCGACTCTCCAAAACGAATTAGTTTATCTGCGTCGAAAGCTCCCGACATACAGATGTCTACCAGACGGTTGTCGGCATTGTAGATTATCTTGTCACATCCTTCAAACAGCTTGATTTTCTCCAAACATTTGCTTCTTTCACTGCTGAAATTCTCACTGTGAGCTTCGCCTAAATGTGTGAAAATTCCGATATTAGGACGGATAATCTCATGTAAAGCTTGCATTTCTCCTGGTTCTGAAATTCCAGCCTCGAAGATAGCGTAGTCGCAATCTTTTTCACATCCCCACACAGATAGAGGCACTCCGATTTTAGAATTGAAACTACGTGGTGATCTCACCACTTTTTTCTCTGTGGAAAGCAGTTGGGCAAGCCATTCCTTGACTATTGTTTTTCCGTTGCTGCCTGTGATTCCAACCACAGTAGCTTTGGTCTGGTTGCGTTTGAATTTGGCTAATTTGTCGAGAGCGGAGATTGCGTCGTCGACAAGGATGAAATCAACAGATGATACGTAAGCCTCGTCGCTGTTGACAATGGATGCATCCGTGATCAAGAAACTTTTTACTCCTCGGTTGATGAGCTGTGGAATGAATGAATGTCCGTCACGTTTGGGAGTCTTTATAGCCACGAAAAGGGTTTCGTTTTCCCAAGAAAGTGTACGAGAATCAGTTGATAATCTGCTGATTATATTGTTTCCATCACCGATTAGTTTTCCATTGGTGATGCTTGCTATTTCTTTTGCAGTAAGTGTATTAGCCATTGTTGTCCTTTGTATAAAATTAATGAGAGACGTCGTATTACGACGTCTCTACCAATTATTTGTCATTTGTTGTTTTTTCTTCGGTTTCAAAATCGCCGTTGAGCATCTCCTCTGTTTTTAGTCCGGTCAATTTTGAGATTTTTGTCACTATATAATATATGGCTATTCCCATGACGATTGTACAAGGAAGAGCGATAAATATGTAGCTCCAGAAAGTGAGGTCGCCGATTTCCTGAGTTCGCTGTGCGGCTTGGGTAATAGGGTCGCTCACCACGATTTTTTTTGCAAGTGTATAGTTTAGAATTGTGGATAGAAGGAACGATGCGGCGACAATCAGAGTTGAATTTCTCATCACTTTGTGCATCTGATCAGAGTTGTTGTTCTCTTCTAATTTGTTGTTGATTAGATCTTTATTGAATACAGCGTCGTTGTAAACAAGTTTCTCTACCACTGGGAATGGGGTGATTAAAGACACCAGGCAAACAATCATTATGATAAACGGCACTGAAGCCTCTTTGATGGCGAGATACTCGTTTGGAATCTGAAAAATACCAATCACTCCCGTCAACAGGACAGATATGAATCCAAGGATAGAGATGAAATTGCTTTTCTTAGTCTTTATATAGTCAAAAATGAAAAATCCTATAGGAAAAGATAAGGCGACGCAAAGAGCCACGACCGCTGCATTTTCATTATCCCAGTGTTCAGGCACCTTTTTCAGGATCATTACCGGAATCACGATGTTGAACAGAATGTTCATCAGCATATCGTTGAGACTCTGCTTATTTTTCTTGTTTTCGTTGTTATTCGCCATTTTTTAGTTCTTTTTATGCAAATTTATATTCAATTTTTTAAATGTGTAATTATAAATTCAATTTTTTCAGTTTTCTTTGCATAATAAAGTGATACAAAATACAATGTTAGAAAATTACAAAGTGATTTTAGCGTCTACGTCGCCACGACGCAGAGAGCTGTTGAAGGGGTTGGAGTTGAATTTTGAATGTGCATCGCCGTTGACTGACGACGAGAGTTATCCTGATACATTGTTGGGGGGCGAGATACCGATGTATATAGCTTCTAAAAAAGCAGACAGCATGTTGCCGAAGATGGACGACAATACGATAGTTATTGCCGCCGACACTATAGTATGGTTTGACGGTAAGGTGTATGGCAAGCCAAAGGATAGGGCAGAGGCAATTCAGATGCTGAAGGATTTTTCCGGCAACACTCACGCTGTGTTCACTGGTTGCTGTTTGCGAACCAAAGAGAAGTCTCATCCGTTTTATGCAGTCTCGTATGTGACATTTGCTCGTTTGAAAGACGAGGAGATAGAGTATTATGTGGATCACTACAAACCATTTGACAAGGCTGGAGCATACGGTGTGCAGGAGTGGATCGGTTATATTGGAGTGGTGTCTATAGAGGGCAGTTTCTATAATATAATGGGGCTTCCGTTGCAGCGTCTATATACAGAGATAAATAAATTTGTAGGAAAATGATGACGTACTGGCTTTATGCCGGTAAAGTATTATATGCTAGACTATATGCCAAATAAATATATCAAATATTTGATTACCATGTTGTTGACGGTGATGTCGTTGACAACTCATGCAGAAAAATCTGTTTTCAGTTTGGTGACTCACTACCAGACAGAGAAGGCTGTTTATACAGCGTGGGGACATTCTGCTTTAAGAATAAAAAATGATTCGCTAGATTGTGATTGGATATACAACTACGGACTGTTCAGTTTTGGCGACTATACAAAATTCGTATATAATTTTGTATTGGGTAGGACCGATTACATGGTTGGTTCTCAAAGATTTATCAATTCTTTTCGTGAGGCTGTTCATTATAAGAAAGTTTCAGTCAGAGAAGCAGTGTTGAATTTGACAGACGAAGAGGTTGACCGTTTGGATAAAGCTTTGCAGGAGAACGAAAGGCCGGAAAATTGTGTATACAGGTATAGTTTCTTTTTCGACAATTGTGCCACACGTCCACGTCTGATGTTAGAGAAATGTGTCAACGGAACCATAGATTATCATTTCACAGACGATACGTTGACAGCGCAGTCTTACCGTCAGAATATAGGGGAAAGGCTGAGCAATTCGCCATGGTTCAATTTCGGCATATATATATGTCTTGGAGAACCGACCGACCGCAACATGTCGGACTCGCTGCGTATGTTTGAGCCTGTGCACATGCACGATGTGTTTACACGAGCTGAGATAGTGGATTCGTTGGGCAACCGCAGACCATTAGTGACAAGTGACAAATTTTTGCAAAGATCAGAGATTACAAGCAAATGTCAATGGACATTGTTTACTCCGAACATTGTGTTTTGGGTGATGTTCCTATTGGTTGTAGCTCATACTATATTTTATTACAGACGCAAGAAAGACGATTATATATGGTTTGACTCAGCGTTCTATTCTTTGTATGGAATCTTGGGAATTTTAGTCTTCTTCTTATCGTTCATATCAGAACATGCCTGTGTGTTCCCAAATTATAATATTTTGTTTTTCAGTCCATTGTATCTGCTATGTCCAGTGCTTTGTTTAGTGAAGAGATTCAGACCTGCATTAAAATATTTTCATATTTTTGCATTTGTTTCAGTGTCAATAGCATTGCTTATGGCGATGGTATCAGATATATGGATTTGGGTGGACAACGACTATTTCACAAAGCATACATGTTTGCAGAGTTTTCATCCAGCATTCTATCCAATCATGTTGTCGCTGATGTTACGGTCAGGATCATGGATGTGGAGATATGGAGTAAGGCGGTAAACGAAGTCTGAAGACTGATTGTGTTAAATATATTAATATTGATGTTGTCAAACATTGCGAATATTTTATTAATTTTGCACTCGTAAAAAGGGGGTAATATGATTACTAAAATTATTGACGAGGCGCTTATTCAAGCAGCGAAAGAAAGGATTTTGGACGCAGAGAACGTGGTTATCACAACACATGTATCTCCAGATGGCGACGCAATTGGTTCATCATTGGCAATATGCCATTTCTTGCGTCAACTTGGTAAAGGAGCAGTAGTGATTGTTCCAAATGAAATGCCAGGTTTTTTGAAATGGCTTCCTGCAGCAGATGAGATTCTTGTTTACAAAGATCAGACAAAGATCTGTAAGGAATTGATAGTCAAGGCTGATTTGATTTTGGCATTGGATTTCAATACTTTGTCGAGAATTGATGCCATGGGTATAGACGTTGCTGATGCGAAGGCTCAGAAAGTGATGATCGACCATCACACTAATCCTGGAAATTTCGCTGATGTAATCATATCTTATCCTAATATCTCGTCTACGTCGGAGATGATATTCCGTCTTATCTGTAGAATGGGATATGCTCCTGAGATAGAGAAGAAAATTGCAACGTGTGTCTACACAGGTATGATGACAGACACCGGAGCTTTCACATATAATTCAAATTCTCCTGAAATATATACAATTATTTCGGAGTTGCTTAAGAAGGAAATAGACAAGGATTATATCTACCGCAGAATCAACAGTAATTTCTCGGTAAGTCGTTTGAAGCTAGAGGGTTATGCTTTGAGTGAGAAGATGATTGTCGACGAGAAGATGGGTGTCAGTGTCATGTCTCTTACGCAAGAAGAGCTTACACGTTTCAACTATCAGAAGGGTGATTCTGAGGGATTCGTGAATATTCCGTTGTCTATCAAGGGAGTCGTTTTGTCTGCATTCTTCAAGGAGGAGGATGGCAAAGTCAAGATCTCTCTTCGTTCACGTGGCGATGTGAGGGTAAACGACATTGCGGCAGAATTGTTTGATGGAGGCGGACATGTGAATGCTGCTGGTGCATCTACATCTGATATGTCTCTAGACGAGGCTATCAAGAAATTTAATGCCGCTTTGCCTAACTATAAGGCGATGATTGATCAGGAGTTAAGTAAAGAGGAATACAAATGATCAAGAAGATTGTATTTTTTATACTTGCCTGTCTGTGTGTCGCGTGTGCTGAGAAGCCAGCTCAAGTGCCGATGAATAAGAAACCTGTCGACTATACAGAAGCCAATATAATGGAGGCAAACCGAGGACTGGTGGATATTGAGAATGAGTATATACGCCAGTATGTCGACTCTATGAAACTTGATCTGGATACAACAAATATAGGAATCAGATACAAGATTCTAGCTTCTAATCCAAGTGGAGCAAAGGCAAAGAATCAGCAGGGTGTGAAAATTACATATTCGTTGAGAGCATTTGATGCGGCGGAGTTTTGCAGCAATTATACAGACCGTACGGAGATCGTAACTATCGGCACGGGAGACATTCCGAGAGGTATGGACGAGGCTGTATTGATGCTTCATCAGGGAGAGACGGGAGAGTTTATCATTCCGTCGTATTTGGCTTATGGCATAGTGGGAAAAGGGCAGTGTATAGCTTCTCGTACACCAATCTATTGCCGCATTACTTTAATGGTTGTTGATATACAAAAGAAATAATATATAAGATATGAAGTTGAAAAACGTGATTATACTTTTGATGGCATCATTGTCGTTTTGGTCTTGTAAAACGGATACTTTTGCTGATTACGTAGATGCAGAGAATGAGGCTATCGACAAGTATTTCAAGGATATAAATGCAGTCATTGTGCATGAAAAACCAGAGACTGTTTCTGGAGAATGGTTGGATTCCAACAATAGAAAGATTTTCTACCGCACGTCTTCTGGCCTCTACTATCACCAGGTGTCGTTGGGTGATACAACGGCTGCAAAACCTAAAGTTTCAGCTACTGCATATTTCCGTTATTCAGCCAAAGATTTGAAAGGTCAGATGATCTACAGCACTACAGAGAAGAATTCCCCTAATCCTGTCAGATTATTTTTGACTGGAAGTAGTTCGGATATTTATGGTGCAGGATTCCAGGAGTCTGTGATGTATTTGAATAAGGGAGGAAAGTGTGAAGCTGTAGTGTCTTTTAAGATCGGTAATAAATATAGCTCTTCATTAGAGGGTGGATATACATCAAAAGATTTGCAATATCTTCCTATGTTGTATGATATCCGTCTGATTAATGTAGAGTAGAATGCTGATTAACAACTCTTTTACACATTATTTCTAAGGTATAAGATTAAAAACGTTTCGGAAGTGATTTCAAAGAATCAGATAAAATTTGTCTATTCTTTTGGAAAGAAGAAGACGCGGGATGAGCATCAGCTGTTTTTGGCAGAGGGTGTGAAGATTCTGCGTGATATCCTTCCGTATTTTGAGGCTGAGTTTGTTTGTGCCACGGAGGAGGCATACGATGAAATCAAGACTTTGACAAAAACTCATGTCGAGATGGCGACTCATGCTGAAATAGAAAAGATGACGCAGTTGCAGTCACCGCCAAAAGCGTTGGCACTGTTGAAAATGCCTCAGCGTAAACTTGATTTCACGTCGATTTCAAAATCATTGGTATTGGCTCTCGACGGAGTGCAGGATCCAGGAAATGTCGGCACTATCTTGAGAATCGCAGATTGGTTTGGCATCAACACTGTGCTTTGCTCACAGCAGACCGCTGACGTATATAATCCTAAAACCATCCAGGCTACAATGGGTGCAATAGCAAGGGTATCAGTAAGTTATGTCGACTTGCCGTCTACTTTGCAGACATTGAAAGATAAATATAAGATGCCTATTTATGGCACTTTTTTGGATGGAAAAAACATGTATGAGATGGAATTGACATCAAACGGAGTCATTGTCATGGGTAACGAAGGTAATGGAGTGACACCGGAAATAGACAAGATATCAGACCACCGTCTATATATTCCTAACTATCCTGTTGGAGTGCCGACATCAGAATCGTTGAATGTGTCGGTAGCTACAGCGATTGTCTGTGCGGAATTCCGTCGCAGATAAACCTAAAATATTACAGTGATTATGGATAATTTTGTACTTATAACACCACAAGGCAAAGTGAAAGGCCGCTTAAAAGATTCTTGCATGAAATATCTTGGCGTGCCTTATGCTGAAGCTCCTGTAGGAAATCTACAATTTAAGGCTCCGATTGAGAAGCTAGAATGGTTTGGTGAACTTGACGCAACTAAGTTTGCCAACGATCCTATCCAGCATCCTATGTATTTTGGGTGCAGTGAAGATTGTCTGTATCTGAATGTATATGTTCCTAAATGCGTATCGCTTGGTATCAAACTTCCAGTTGTGGTATGGTTGTTTGGCGGTTCGTATGTGCATGGGGGATGCAGGGGTACTGTGGTGAAGCATGGAAAACGAGGTTTGTATGATGCAGAGACGTTTGCGGTAGAGAACAGTTGTATTGTAGTCACAATAAATTACCGTCTCGGACTGCATGGATTCTTGTATCTGACTGGTATATCAGACAAGTTTGAATCAAATCTTGGGCTTAAGGATTGTGAGATGGCATTGCGTTGGGTGAGACGCAATATCGACAGCTATGGTGGAGATGTAAATAATGTGACATTGTGGGGCGAGTCGGCTGGAGCTGCTCTTGCCGTTGCAATGATGTGTGTGCCGTCGGCCAAGGATCTATTCCACAAAGTTATTTCCCAAAGTGCATGTTTGGAGTCCTTCTACACTCCGGAGGAGGCCACTGAAATTGCTAAGAAATATTTGGAATTAGCAGGGGTCACCAATATTGATGAGATCAATAAATACGACTATAAACAGCTTACAAAAGTGATCAAATCCATTGACGCTTACGTAAGAGAGAAAAAATTCGGAATTTGCAGCGTCAACCCAGTTGTGGATGGCGAATATTTAAAAGAATTTCCGTCGACATCATCATTCGCTGATTTAGGGAAGCCAATTTTGATTGGTTCCAATGCCAATGAGGCAAGAGTGTTTGGTCGCGTTATGAAAGGCTTCAAACGAGACGAGGTGCTGAAGAGAATATTCCCAAGTTTTTCGGAAGAATATCGTCAGAAGGTTATTGACGCATACTCACAGAATCCTAAGACACGTGATTTCTGCGACATTGCCGGAGATATCATGTATAAGGTCCAGAAATACAATGTTGCGGATGCAATTTCGGTCAACCATCCCGTCTATGTATATCAGTTCAACTATGCTCCTGTAATCTTTCGTTTGTTCGGTTGGGGGGCATGCCATGTTGCGGAGTTGCCTCTTCTATTCGGAAATATGAAGCCGTGGTTCAGAATGCCGTTGTATTTGGGAGATCAAACTACAGCTGCAGCAGTGGGCAAACGAATGCGTAAATACTGGGGTAATTTCATTTGGAGTGGAAATCCTAACTATGCCAACGATGGTGATCATCCTATGGATGTGGTGTGGAGTAAATACACGTCGACAGATAGAAACTGCATGAATTTCGGAAAAACGGATTCTTGCATAAAAGATCAGGATGTTGAGACGATGCAGAAGCTTCAAGGAGAACGACATTTTTTTGTTAGAAAATAACCACTTTTACAGCGGAGAATTTATTTTAGGTTAGAGTTTAGAGATAGGGTATGAGGAAGTATAAAGTTGGTTTGGCATTAAGCGGAGGCTCAGTAAAGGGTCTCGCTCACTTGGGTGCAATAAAGGCATTCGAGGAGAATGACATCGAGATAAACGTGATGTCGGGAGTGAGCGCAGGATCTCTCATCGCCGCATTGTATGCGGATGGAAATTCTGTGGAGCAAATCCTTGCTTTTTTCAAGAAAGCGAAGTTTTTTGATATGGTCGACTTCAATTTCAATATTTTTAAGGGTAAGGGTGGTGGATTGACCGCTGTCCGTCCTTTTAAGGAGAAATTGAAGAATATGATGCGTTCACGCACGTTTGAGGATTTGAATATACCTATTGTTGTTTCTGCCACAGATTTGATAGAGGGGCACACGGCATATTTTTCTTCAGGTGAACTTATCGAGCCGCTTATAGCCTCATCCAGTGTGCCATTGTTGTTTAATCCGGTTAAGATCGACGGAAAATTATATATCGACGGTGGAATAATGAGCAACATTGCGGCTACAGTATTGCGAGAAGATTGTGAACATTTGGTGGGAATTCATGTCAATCCAATATGCCATCAAGAGGTGACGACGGGAATAGCATCAGTGTCCAACCGTGTGTTCGACCTCGTGATAAATGGAAGCAGCACAGAGTCGGAGAAGGCTGTCTGTGATATGATAATCAATACTGAGAAAGCATGCAAATATGGCATGTTTGGAACAGATAAAGCAGACGAAATCTACAAGATTGGTTATGAGGCGGCAATGGAGATGCTGTTGAACCAAGGGTGGGCGAGTAAGCTGAAATGTTGATAATTCTATGCGAATTGTTGATATCTGCTTACAAAAATATGCCATTCGACAGTTTTTTGATGTTTTTGATTTTTTTTCTTATTTGACTGGGTAAAATAAGAATATTCAAAATAACAATATAATTTTATAAAATGAGAAAGTTTTTTATTGCTTTTGTATCTCTATTAGGAGTAGGTATGTCTTCATGTTCTTATCTATCAGAAGCAGATAAATTAATCAACAAAGATAAGTGTGCATGTGGATGTGATTCTCTTAATGTGACTTGTTGCAAATGCTGCACTTGCAAGAAAGGAAAGAGTCTACCTAATGAAGTTGAAGCGATACCTGTTCCTGTGGATGTGGATGTGGATAAGAGTGAAATTCTCAAAAAAATTGGAGCTTTGGCTCTTGCTATAGAAGTTACAGAATCTAAGATTAATGAAGTGTCAGAATCATATTCAGACAAAGCAAAACGTCTAGATTCATTAAATGAAATTAGAAAACAACAGTTAGAAGTTTTTAAAAGTATCGTTGATGAAGTTGAGGAAGAAGAAGGACCGCTTCTCCCTACTAAAGAAGAACTTATTGAAGCATTTAAGGAAGAAATGAACAAACCTTACTCTGGAGGCGGTGGTTCTCATCATCTTCACCATCACGACGATTGATTTTTCACTTACTATTACAATAAAAAGAGGGGAGATGCTTCACATCATCTCCCCTCCGCATTTAGTAAGGATAGTATTTATTTGATAATGATTTTCTTTACTGATTTTCCATTTTCTGTGCTGATCACAACGATGTAAACTCCGTTATGATTCACGTCTACAGAACACTCGTTTCCTCCTGAAACTAGACTTGCGATTTTGGCTCCGTTGATAGAAATCACGTCTACATTCTTGATCTCGACATTTGATTTGATTCGAACTGTCTTGCCTTCTGCGTAAGCGTTCCATTCGTTTGCGATCTCATCTTTTACAGAAGACGGATCATAGCCCAACGTCTCCATGATAGTCTGGATAAGCGATGGCTCATACCATTGAAGTGAATTACGGTTCAAATATCCGTGGCTTTCTGCTCCATCTTTCTGGTTGAATTCCTGGTTGTTGTCCCATAAGAAGCAAGGTACTCCGTATTCTTTAGAGAATCCAAAGAAACATCTTTCCCATTGTTTACGATCCTCCACATTGTGGTAGTTAGAAGATGAAGTTTCTCCAATATAAACAGGATATCCTTTCGACATTACTTTGTCTCTTATTGAATTGTAAAGCCACTGGATATCGTAGTAGAACTTTTGATCCCAAGAGTGGTTTTGTATAGATGGGTTCATACAAAAGTCATATGGTGTGTAAGCGTGGACAGAAATCCAAAGTCTATTCTGAGCCTTATCGTTAGGAGCTCTAAAATTATTTGTAGTCACACCATCGATAGAACCAACATAACCTGGACATCCTACCAATCTGTCCATATTGTTGCCTCCTGCATTACGGATCGCATCTACTGCGGCTTGGTTGATCTGGTTGATACATCCAATTGCCTCACTGACAGATGCCGTTGGATTGGATGGATCGAAATACCATTCGTTTGGATCTCCTACAACACGAGGTTCGTTGATTGTTTCGAAAATCAAGTGCTGATCATAATCGGCAAACTCCTTAGCCACTTGAGTCCATATATCTGTGACATACTTTTTTGATTGGTTGAGATACTGATTAGAAGGGAACATATGCCACTGGTCGTTGTCGTGGTGGATGTTGATGATCACAAACATACCGTTGTCGTAGGCATAGTTGACAACTTCTTTCACTCTTGCCATCCACTGGCCGTCGATAGCAAACTGATATTGGCCATTATTAGAGACGTGAGTGCTCCACGACACAGGTATACGGACAGCGTTGAATCCAGCCTCCTTAACCTTGTCGAACATCTGTTTTGTGGTGCGTGGATTGCCCCAGCTAGTTTCTGCGTTTGCTCCCTGACCTGTTGCGTCAAGTGAGTTTCCTAGGTTCCAACCCACACGGATCATCTTGGCAAGTTCATTTGCCGACTTGCCAGATAAGTTTCCTGCGAATGCTGTGTTTGTTGCTAAGCAAAAGAATGCTGCTACAGATAATGCAGTCTTTAATACATTTGCTAAGTGTTTCATGCTATTGTTGTTTTAGTTTTAGAATAACGATAGCAAAGGTATGAAACACTCATTTGCACTCATTCACATTTTTCCCATAACGTTTTAACGTAGTTGATTTGTGACTAAACATAAATTCTTAAAGGTTTAACATTTTATCATAATCCGCAAAGTATTACTGCGTTCGGTGCATGCGGTTACAGAGATAGCGTCTTCCAGACGCGGGGGAGCATATCTGCATGTGTTATCTGCTTGTGTCATAAACCGCAAGCACAACTGCGTTCGGTGCATGCGGTTACAGAGATAGCGTCTTCCTGACGCGTGGGGCATATCGGCATGTGTTATCCGCTTGTGTCATAATCCGCAAGCACCACTGCGTTCGGTGCATGCGGTTACAGAGATAGCGTCTTCCAGACGCGAGGCATATCTGCATGTGCCATCCGCAAGCACAACTGCGTTCGGTGCATGCGGTTACAGAGATAGCGTCTTCCAGACGCGTGGGCGTATTTGCATGTGCCATCCGCAAGCACAACTGCGTTCGGTGCATGCGGTTACAGAGATAGCGTCTTCCAGACGCGGGGCGTATCTGCATGTGCCATCTGCAAGCACAACTGCGTTCGGTGCATGCGGTTACAGAGATAGCGTCTTCCTGACGCCATTTTGCATTTCGCATTTATAAATTCAACATTGATTCAATCTCTGTTTCTTCTGCGTTTTCTCTCTTCGCGTCTCATCTCACGTCGTTCCTGACGCAATTCTCTGCGGCTCTTGACATCAATTTTGATGGAATCTGGTCTTACATTTTCCTGTTTGTCGCGTCCGAACAGTCGGCGGAAGAATCCTCTCGCTCCTTCATTCTTTGCCTCTTCTTCTTCTAATTCTTCTAACACTTCAGTGCAGTCGTAAGTGCGGGAGATAGTCTGTTTTGGCTCACCGAATCTGCCACGGTAGCGTGCCAATTTCTTGTCGTTCATCACTTTCTCCATGAAGGCTCCGAAGATTGGCAGTGCCGATGCGCTTCCTTGTCCTTGCTCTCCGTCCTTGAAATGTATGCAGCGGTATTCGCCTCCTACCCATGCTCCTGCCACAAGTTTTGGAGATATTCCCATATACCATGCGTCGGAATAGTTGGATGTGCTTCCTGTTTTTCCTCCGAAATCTGTGGCTCCATGGATCTTGTAATTCCAAAGGCGACGGGAGGTTCCGCGTTCATCGGTCAATCCTTCACGAAGCATCTCGCGAACCAAGAATGCCTCTTCGTAATCAAGCACTTTCTCACCCTTTGGCTCATTCTTATAGATGACGTTGCCGTCCTTGTCTTCGATGCGAGTTACGATTCTTGGTTTCATGTGTACACCTTCATTTGGGATAGTGGAGTAGGCTGACACCATTTCCAAAAGTGACACGTCTTCCGTACCAAGGCATACCGACGGAATAGGTCGCACCGGACTTGCCACACCCATCTTGTGTGCCAGATCCACCACATTCTCTGGGCCGAGTTCTTTATTCAGCTGTACGGCTATACTGTTGATAGAGCGAGCCATAGCTGTTTTAAGTGTCAGCTGTTCTCCTGAAAAAATACCGTTGGCATTCTGCGGCTGCCAAAGCACAGGTTTTCCATCTTCCTCGGTCATCCATGATGTGATTGAGTCTGTGCGTAGGTCGCAAGGAGACATTCCTTTCCTGATTGCCTGGGTATAGACGAACAGTTTGAATGTTGATCCTGGCTGACGTTTGGCAAGCACTTTATCGTATTGCCAATAGTTGTAATCCACGTCGCCAACCCACGCTTTCACCAGACCTGTCTGAGGTTCGATAGCCACGAAACCGCAATGTAGGAATTTCACCATGTGGCGGAGAGAGTCGAGACTGCTCATCACAGTGTCTTTCACTCCAGACTTATAGCTGAAAATCTTCATTTTGTGAGGCTTGTTAAGGCAGGCATATATTGAATCTTTGTTTCCGTCGTATTTTTTTGACAAAGATTTGTAAAGAGATGTTTTGCGGATAGTCTCGTCGATGAAGGTGGTCATCTCTTTTTTGTTTCGGTCACGCCAAGGGTTTTGCTTTCCCCAGTTTTTGAAGAAACGTTTCTGGTTTTCCTCCATTTGCTTCGATACTGCCTGCTCAGCATAACGTTGCATACGAGAGTCGATGGATGTGTAGATTTTCAGACCGTCAGTATAGAGGTTCACATTATTCTCGTCGCACCATTCCTGAAGCTCATTGCTCACCGCGTCACGGAAATATAGGGCGATTCCGTCGAGATTGGATTCCGACTTGAAGTTCAGAGAGAAAGGCACAGCCAGGATAGAATCACACTGCTCCTGAGTGATCATCTTGTGAGAGACAAGATTGTTGATGATGATTCTGCGTCGACGTTCATTGTTTTCCGGATTACGGACAGGATTATAATAAGTTGTGGCTTTCAGCAGACCGATGATGCAAGCCGACTGTTCCCAGTTAAGCTTTTTTGGTGTCGTGTTGAAGTAAGTCTTTGCGGCAGCTTTGATTCCGTAAGCGTTGGATCCGAAATAGACAGTGTTGAGATACATCTTAAGAATCTCCAATTTTGTGAATCTTTCCTCAATACGTTTAGCGGCATTCCACTCTTTCACCTTGATAATCAGAGTCTTTACCCCGGGTACCTTGCATAAGATGCCATTATTATATGTAGAACGCATCTTAAACAGATTCTTAGCAAGCTGTTGGGTGATTGTGCTTGCACCACGGGCATTACCTAGCAAAGCGTCCTTGAAAGCACCAAGCAGACCAGAATAGTCGACACCGTGATGTTCGAAGAAACGTTCATCCTCAGTGTGGACAAGCGTGATCAGCAATTCATCAGAAATATCTTCGATTTCTACGGAAGAACGGTTTTCAGTGAAGTACTTTCCGATAAGCACACCGTCGTCGCTATAAATTTCGGAAGCCTCCACAGAATTAGGGTTGGCAAGCACCTCCGTAGATGGAGATTCACCAAACATCCATAGGAAATTCACGTCGACAGCTTTAATAAATAGGAAAATCAGCAATATCAGCGACGCAATTGCTGTAAGGACCTTAACATACCATTTACTTTTGAAAGCATCTTTAAAAATTGTCCAGTATTTTTTGAACACAACAGAAAAGATGCCCCAGTATTTCTTGAACGCAACCATAAAGTTGGCCCAATAATTCTTCAAATCTTCAGAAGTCATTTGTCTGTTTTAAGTTGTATCAAATATCAAGTACAAATATATGAAAAATTTGGTTAAATAGTAGGACGATTATATATTTTGCGTGTAATCTGTCATACTAAATGAAGATTTCACTAGAAAGAACGCCGTTGCAACTATTAAAAAAATAAAAAATGAGGATTATCCTTACATTATTTATAATGCACCGTCTTACCGAATAAATGAATTTTTCTCTTTTTTTTTGATATGTTTGTTGTTCCTTTTCATGATAAAACTTAAACATGATATATGGGCAAAGAGTCTCTGTTTTTTGATGGTATCAAATGGAAATAATAATGATAGATAGGTTAAACTTGAATTGATAATATAAATTCCATAAATTTTTCTGACTTTGGTGTTGATAGTTTGATAAATTAATTATATTTGCATAGTTTTTGAAAAATAGTAAAAGGAATTTTAATGAGTACACTTGAAGAAAAAGAGACTCTTACACAGCCTGAAAATGCGCAAGAAACTGCAGCATCTGATAATCTATTTGCTGAAAATGAGACTGTTATGACAGATGCGGAGGTTCATGAAATCGTTGATTATTCTTCATTTAGTGAGGCGGAGTTGGTAGAAAAAGCCCGCACTTTGATAACAGAATGCAAGGGTAGTGTTAGCGCTATCAAAAGGGATATAGAAGATATTAAGAGTTGCTATTATAAGAGCTACAATCAAAATATAGATAAGATTAGAAGTGAGCAGGCAGAAGGAGGAGAAAACGCCGAGCCTGTGGAGCTTCCTGCAGATGAGTTCAAGTCTGTATACGTTGTATACCAGCGCAGAAAAAAGGAGGAGCAGGCCCAGAAGGAAGCCGAAATGGAGAAGAACCTTAAGGCTAAGTTGGCTCTGATCGACAGACTAAAAGAACTAGCACAGAATTCAAAGGACGCACGTCAGGATTTCAACGCTTGTCGTGAGATTCAGAACGAGTGGAAGAATATAGGAGCTGTGCCTCAGGCAAAAGCCGACGAGGTGAATGGCAATTATAAACTTTGGATTGAGACATTCTACGACTCTTTGAGTGCTGCTAACGAGTTGAGAGATTTGGATTTCCGCAAGAATTTGGAGGAAAAAATCTCAATTTGTGAACTTGCTGAAGGTTTGGCTGAGAATAAAGACGTAGTCGATTCATTCAGAAAGTTGCAGTACTACCATGAAAGATGGAAAGAGATCGGTCCTGTCGCACGTGAGAAACGTGAGGAGCTATGGGAGCGATTCAAAGAGGCGACTGCAGCTGTCAACAAGCGTCACAGAGAGTATTTCGAGCAGATTCATGCTAAAGAGGAGCAGAATTTGGTGGAGAAGACAAAGCTTTGTGAAGAGGTTGAGAATGCAAAGGTAGAAAACGAAGAGAGCTTCGACTGTTGGCAGAAAATGACGGATTTCATTGTCGCTAAGCAGGAGGAGTGGAGAAAGATAGGTTTCGCGCCAAAGAAAGACAACGACAAGATCTACGAGAGATTCAGAGCCGCTTGCGACAAATTCTTTGTGGCTAAAAACGAGTTTTTCAAGAAGATGAAGGAGACTCAGTCGGAGAACTTGAAGAAGAAGATTTCTTTGTGTGAGATCGCAGAATCGTTGAAAGACAGCAAGGATTGGAAGGAGACAACTAACAAGTTTGTCGAAATCCAGAAGGAGTGGAAGACAATAGGTCCTGTTCCACGCAAGAATTCAGATGCTGTTTGGAAGAGATTTTTGGCAGCGTGTGACTATTTCTTCGAGCAGAAGGAAGCTGATTTCGCAAGCAGAAAGTCGGAGGAATCAGTTAATTTGGAAAAGAAGAAGGATTTGATCGAAAGAATCAAAAGTCTTCAGATTGAAGGCAACGACAATGCGTTCGCTGATTTCAAGAAACTTTTGGCAGAGTGGAACTCAATCGGTCATGTGCCATTCAAGGAGAAGGATAATATTTACAAGAAATACAAATCTACAATTGATGAGGTGTTCGACAAGTTGAACAAAGACCGTAGCATCAACAGATTGGATTTCTTCAAGACAAATATCGAGACATTGGCAAGCCAGGGTATGGCGAAGGTCAACAACGAGCGCAAGAGATTGCAGAAATTGGTTGAGAACTTCAATTCTGAGATTGCCACTGCAGAAAACAATATCGGATTCTTCTCAAAATCAAAGGGCGCTTCTCCGTTGCTTGATGGAATGAAGAAGAAGATCTCTAAGTTGAAAGACGAGAGAAATCTATTGTTGGAGAAGATCAGATTGATTGACGAGACAACAGAAGAGTTAAATTAACATTAAAAGAAAAAATTTACTATAGGGGTAGCGGTTGCTACTCCTTAGTAAACCCCATAAATTAAATAAAGGACAGTATTAATTAAAATTGTTTGACAAATGAAACCATTTGATGACGAAATGCAACAAGATTTCGAGAGAAATTCCGGTGCAGAACAGCGTGAAAGAAGAAGTTTTAACCCTAATTTCACAGCAGACAACCATTTGAAGCGTGCACCAAGAAGAAGAGTTGGTGATACACGTGTTCCAGTAGGCGAGCAGAACGGTGGCTACAACCGTGGCTACAACAATGACGGAGGTTATAACAACCGTGGTTACAACAACGATGGCGGTTATAACAATAACCGCGGTGGCTACTACAATAACAATCGTGGTGGTTACGGTGATAACGGTTACAATGGTGGCTACAATCGCGATAATAATGGCGAAGGTGGTTACAACAACAACCGTGGCGGCAGCTACAACAACAACCGTGGCGGCGGCTACAACAACAATCGTGGTGGTGGCTATAACAACAATGGCGGAGGCTACAACAATAACCGTGGCGGTGGCTACAACAACAACCGTGGCGGTGGCTTCAACAACAACCGTGGCGGAGGCTTCAACAACAACCGTGGCGGTGGCTTCAACAACAATAACCGTGGTGGTGGACGTCCACAGAACAAACGTAAGCAAGGAAATATTGGACATCGTCAGATTGAGTATAAATCTGTTATGGTGGATCCAAATGAAGATATCCGTTTGAACAAGTATCTTGCTAATGCAGGAGTATGCTCACGTCGTGAGGCAGACGAATTGATTCAGGCTGGTGCTGTATCTGTAAACGGCACTCCAATCACAGAGTTGGGAACAAAGATCAAGCGTGGAGACAAGGTGTTGATCGGCGATCAGCTTGTGGCTCCAGATAAGTTGGTTTACATCCTATTGAACAAGCCAAAGGGTTGTGTTACATCTACTGATGATCCAAACGCAAAACTTACAGTTATGAAGCTTGTTGAGAGAGCATGTAAGGAGCGTATCTATCCTGTAGGTCGTCTTGATAAGCCAACAACAGGAGTTCTTCTATTGACTAACGACGGTGATTTGGCTTCTAAGTTGACTCACCCAATGTATAATAAGAAGAAGATTTATCAGGTGACTCTAAATAAGGAGCTTACAGAGGAGGATATGGCAACAATCTCTGCTGGTATCGATTTGGAGGATGGCCCAATCAAGCCAGATGAGGTAAGCTATGTAGATGAAGCTGACCACAAGAAGATCGGTATCGAGATCCACTCAGGTAGAAACCGTATCGTTCGTCGTATTTTCGACAAACTTGGCTACCGTGTGATGCGTCTTGACCGTGTATTCTTCGCAGGTTTGACAAAGAAGGGATTGAAGAGAGGCGAGTGGAGATTCCTTACAGAGCGTGAGGTTAGCATGCTAAGAATGGGTGCATTCGAGTAAAAATTAAAATTTAAGAGTTAAAAGTTAAGAATTATGACTTAGCAATTAACTTACATTATAAGGCTGTCAAGGTTTTCTCTTTGGCAGCCTTTTTAATTACACAATGCCATGAAAATCAAATTTATATTATCGACATTCTCTCTATTTATAGTAGCTATCGCATCCGCAGTGAGCTATAAATCGGCAGAAACAGACGCTTATATTGCCAAGTATAAGCAGACTGCGATAGAACAGATGAAACAATATAAAATCCCTGCAAGCATCACGTTGGCACAGGGTATTTTGGAGAGTGGAAGCGGTAGGAGCGACCTTGCTGTCAAAGCCAACAATCATTTTGGAATCAAGTGTACAAGCGATTATAAAGGAAAGACATACCACAAGAAGGATGACAAGCGAAGAGACTGTTTCAGAGTGTATGAGAATGCGGCTCAGAGTTTTGTGGATCATTCTATCTTTTTGCAGCGAGCACATTATGCCCCTCTTTTCAAGTTGAAAATCACCGACTATAAAGGGTGGGCGAATGGTTTGAAAAAATGTGGTTACGCTACGAATCCCAAGTATCCGTCGTTGCTGATAGAGGTGATTGAGCAGAATAAACTGTATGTATACGACGATGCCAATTATCAGGGCGACAGCAAGAGGAATGACGGAGGAAACAAGGACAATGTGGTGCCAAACGATGATAAAGGACGCCGAAACAGTAGGGAAGAGGTGAATCCTGAAAAGGATAGAAAAGCAGACAATGTGGATATCCGTAAGGGAGACAACCGTGTGGAAATCAATGGTGTAAGATGCGTTCAGATAAAGTCGGGAGACACATTCTATTCGTTGTCGAAGAAGTATGATATGACGGTGGATAAACTAAAGACGTTGAATGATTTCCCGTCTAACTACACTTTGAAAGTTGGTGAATATGTCTTCTTGAAACGAAAGAGAAGAAGCTACAGAGCTCTTGACTACCATATAGTTGAACCTGGAGAGACGATGCATTCGATTTCTCAGTATTATGGAGTCCAACTGGAGCAGTTGAAGAAGCATAACAAGAAAATATCCGGGGAACCAAAAGTCGGAACGAGAGTGTTGTTGCATTAAATTTATCAAGAGTGTAGCTGACTGTTGTATTTCAGCTACACTCTTTTTTTATCATGTTCTGGTAATCTGACGGAATGTGACTATTTGTAATAAAAATGTAACAAAAGAAAAAATCCAATATGTAAAAATAGCCTTAATTTTGTTATTCATGTCGCATGAATATTCACCTAATCATATTAGATTACTCACGTTAAATTTATTATATATGAATCAAAGGTTAAGAAGATTGTTTTCACTAATGTTTAGTGTAAGTGTTATGCAATTTTTATTGGCTCAAGTAGTTATCAATGATGTTAATTTTCCGGATAAGCTTTTTAGGGATCATGTTTCGACAAATTACGATTTAGACAAGAATGACACTCTTTCAACAACAGAAATTGAAAAGGTGGATACTATAGATGTCAGTTTGAGATATACTGGCAATAAAGATAATATGATGACAGACCTGACGGGAATCGAGTATTTTACGGCTTTAAAAAAATTAGGGTGTAGTTACCATGCTCTTACTTCTATCGACATATCAAAAAACACAGAATTGACCGAACTTAGGTGTGACCGCAATAGTCTGACTTCTTTGAATGTGACTGAAAACAAGGCATTAAGAGTTCTACACTGTGATCTAAATGAAATTGAATATTTAGACGTATCAAAAAATACGGAATTGGAAGAACTTTGGTGTGGAAGCAACATGCTGATTACATTGAATGTCTCTAAAAATTTGGCTTTGACGGAGCTTGATTGTCCTCGTAATTGGTTGTTAAATCTGAATTTGACCAACAACGTCAAACTAAAAAGTCTTAACTGTGGACGTAACATGCTGTCATCCTTGGATGTGTCAAAAAATATAGAGTTAGAAAGTTTATTATGTTGGCAAAATCAACTGACATCTTTATTGCTTCCAAACAGCACTGCTTTGAAAACAATATCATGTTGGACCAACAATTTAACTTCTTTGGATGTCTCAAAAAACACAGCGTTAGAATATTTATTATGTTATTGGAATCCATTGACATCTTTGGATGTATCGAATAACACAGCATTAATAGAGTTCGAGTGTAAAAGCAACCAACTAACCACGTTGGATGTGACAAAAAATACAAAGTTGGAAGTTTTGGATTGTTCTGAAAATCAACTTACATCTTTGGATTTGTCAAACAATACTTTACTAAAACGATTAGCTTGTTCATCCAATAATTTATCATCTTTGGATTTGTCAAACAATACTTTACTAAAACGATTATATTGTTCATCCAATAATTTATCATCTTTGGATTTGTCTAATAATCTAAATTTGAATCCAACAATGAGTTGGTATGTTGATTGTTCTGATAACTTTTATACGGTAAATATAGATAAAACATTCATATTCAACCTGTCTTCATTACCGGGAGAGTTCGATCATACAAGGATGACCATTAAATCTGGCAATGCTGTAGATAAAGATGGATATTTGAACATTGATGAAAGCATTGGTGACGATACAATAAAAGTGGTGTATGAATATATAGCTAATAAAGACTATACTTTTGAATATACGTTAAATTTGGTTCCAATGGAAGCAAATGATGTACCTTTGGTCAATTCCGTCGACGCATATTCTTTTTATCCAAATCCAGCAAAGTCATCTGTAAGTGTTTTATCCACAGGATATTATAAAATATACGACGGATCTGGAATGTTGTTGCAATCAGGCATGGCCGAGAAAAACGATAAAATCAACATATCAAACTTATCTCCTGGTGTCTATCTCTTTGATTTTGAGGGTAGAATAGAGAAATTATTTGTGAAATAAACAGATAATAAAAAAAAACAGAGACATTGCGAATCGCAGTGTCTCTGTTGTATTTTGATCATCTTAGTGATTAATTATGCTTCAAAAAATCTAATCAGTGCATTCTGATCCTTGATGTTGTTTGCCGCAAGTTCTTCAAGCACAGCATCTTTCTCACCACTGTTAATAATACTGTCGCAAAGCTGAGCATACGACTCTTGTGAATGACTGAGCCGGACAAATGTGTCCCAAATCTCTTGAGCTGTCATAAATTTTTCCATATTATCAAATTTTGGTTAGACATTTAACTACTCAAATGTACCAATTATCAAAACAGATTGTTCAAAAAAATATCGTATTATGATGAAGAACATATATATGGAACGTGTTTTGAAATATCAACAAGATATTTAACTAAAAAATTGGGAAACTTGTTCAAGTTTGATGAATGTTAATGAATTTCACCACATTTGCGAGTAAGAATGATCAGTTATTATTTATGTGCTCGCATTAGAGAGGAGGGGGAGTCCAATATCTATCAAACATAGGCTTTCGATAATCCACATTTTATTTATAGTCATTTTTTTAACAATTTTTTTAGTCCCTCGCTGTACACAACCTTATACTTTTGGGTAGAATTTTCGTCGGCAATGATAAAATAAGCCATGATTGAATTATCCGAGGCAAGCACATCAAGAGCTTTTTCTACCCCCATCACCATAAACGCTGTCGCATATGAGTCTGCTGTAATGCAATCAGACGCAATTACTGTGCTGGAAAGTATGTTTTTTTGTACAGGATAACCAGTTTTGGGGTCTATTGTGTGAGCATAACGTTTTCCATCCTGATAGTAGAAATTACGGTAGTTGCCGCTAGTTGCGATTCCTCCTTCGCTTATTTCTAAAATATTCTCTATACCATTGACTCGTTGAAAGACATCTTCTTCAGGAACGTTTATTCCAATTCGCCAGGGGAATCCTTTGGGGCTGTTGCCATGAAGTGTAATTTCACCTCCGATTTCCACCATATAGTTTTTCACTCCCTTGTTTTTCAACCAATTTCCTATGATATCACACATATATCCTTTGGCTATACTTGAAGCGTCGAGTTGAATGCGTGGATCTTGTTTGTGAAGACGTCCTTTTCTGTCGAGCCGAATCTTTTGATATCCTACAAATTGCAAGATGCTATCTACAGCTTCGGCAGTGATTTTCTCTCTGTTTTTAAAGCCGAAGCCCCAAAGATTTACCAATGGGGCGACGGTGATATCAAAAGCTCCGGACGTGTGTCGGGAAACTTCCAAAGATTTTTCTATGACAGTCTTCACATATTGGTTTGCTCTTGCATCTGGATTGTTGTTGTTCATCGCAGATATTACAGACTTGGGATTGAACATAGACAATGAGTAATCAAAGTCTTTGAACAGTTTTCTGATGCTGTCGTGCCAATTCTCTTTTCGCTCTTTGCTTTCAAGTGTCTCTTCGAATGTTATATGATAAGTAGTGTTAAACACCTCCCCGTCATAGTTTGAAGCCTGATAACTTTGGGCATGAACGATGATAGAGTTCAAAATAGATACAAGAACAACCCCTAATATGTTGATGTTTCTCATTCGGCTATTCAGCTCTTGGTTCAAGATTTTCTTTTATAAATAGACGAATAGACTCTTCACACTGTTTGTCGTTGTTTTCCAACACGCCGGCAGCCATCCAGTAGGCATATTTTCCAGTGAAGAAATCTGGCAATTCTTTTTCATCACTACCATAACGGAATTCTATATGGTATGTATCCTTTGGATTGTCAGGACAGATAAAGAAATACTTGAATTCGTCATCATTATTGTCTGTAGATTTATAAATGTGGAAATTATGCTCCGCATTATAGCCAACCTTTACGTAATTGTGAGCAAAAATTTCAGTGCTATCAGTTGCCAATCCTTTGATTGTGCAACCGTCAAACACAAATCTTGCGACTGAGTTCAAGAAATGGCAAGAAAACTGGATGTCTGAGGCAAAACCATTACTTCCGTCACCAAATTTGGCAGTTGCCTCAGCTCCGGTAAGAGTGCCGAGCATGGAGTATTTGAGCATCTTTGCTGAAGAATCAGCATTTTCCTCACCGACATATTTTGCGCATTCCGCAATCCATAGGCTATCCCATTTTGCAGCTAAAGTGCCCTGTTCTGAAAATAGTTCGACGTATGTGCCTGTCAGTTTATCCTGCAATTCTGTCGGCTGAATTTCCGAGCCAAATTTGATGGCTGTTCCTAATGACACATACTTGTTGGAATTGAAAGTGACATTGTATACATCACCGACAGCTGCAGTGTCGAGTATGGAAAGAATTCCGTTTTCATAACTGTATTTTCCTGCATCAAGAGTTTTTGCACTTCTTCCTGATCCTTTTTTCAGTGAAGCAATAGTATAATCAGCATCAGAAGGAATGTCATTCATAATCAGATTGACAGTAGGGTTGACTTTAGCCAATGCGGCACCGTCGACTGAAATTGATGCGAATGTCTGCTGTTTTACATACACATTGCATGGAATAGACACATTATCCTTTCCCTTTAGGTAGTAAGTTATATTGGATATTGTTTTACCCTGTAGACCGGCAGTATGGTTGAATGCGCGATGAATACCATGGGGTTCAACAAAGTCTTTTACACAAAATGCCAATTCTGCAGTGTTGATCCATAGATTGTTAAGTGGAGTAAGGGCAAACTTCTGACCTGTAGTTGTTGTGATGACAGCTCCCTGCAAATCTGCTGATGGAATGGCTGTGCGGTCGATCCCCAAAGAGATAACGTAATTTCCCCAATTAGCGGCACTTCCTGAAGAAAGGCTGACAGAAACACCTTCCATTACCACAGGAGCTGCGTTGTAGGCACTGAATTTGCCATTGGAAAGAAGTTGCTTTGAAGAGGCAAAAACAGAATCTTCAACAAATGTGAAACGTGATTTTTGTTCTTCACTAAGAGCTTTGTAGACATCCTCAGTCATGCTGACACTCACGTCTTTAACACCTAAAATCTGATTTCCTTCTTTTGATACGACACATGCAGAGAATCGAGACGCTTTGCCATTAGTGGCTGATGTGACAACGTCGACACCATCGGCAACAAGTGCATTTGCTGGCAAACGAAGTTCTCCTTCGTAAAATTCAGCAAATGTCATGTCTGTTGTCGCATAATACATTTTTCCTGTATATGCTGAAGGATTAAACTCTATGTTTGAGACTGAGTCTTTATCGTAAACAACGTGTGTTCCGTCATTAAGATTGACACGAATGTTCTGTGCTTGAATTGTACTTGCTAATACTAAAGCAGCAAATGTAAAACTTTTTTTCATTTTTAATTTTTTTTAAAACCTACAATAAGAATGTTAACGGACACAGACTTTGAAACTGCCATTAGATGTTGAGACTACACATATAGAATTTTTCTGATTGTTTAAAGAAAGAGAAATGTATCCGTTTTCATCGGTGATTCCTTCTGTTATAACCATACCTGAGATATTGCATACTAAAAACTTAGATTTGGGTTTCAGACCACTTGCCTCCAATAAACCATTGTTAATAAAAAACAAAGGTGATTGGAGTAGAGTAGTTTGTTTCACACTTGAAGGATTACTCTCTATAGTGAAAGATCTGTATTCCGTAAGTGGATACGATACAGTCTCTTCATTTGTATTCAAAATTAGAGAATAAGCATCAAACGATACAATTGGATTTGTTGACAACAGAAAAGAAATTTTTTCGCCTTTAATGTCAGTAACAACAACTTTTTCGTCAGCTGATAAGTTTTGGAATACACCAAATAAAGAAGTCATCAGGACAAAGCATAATTTTTTATTCATACAATTTGATTTGTGATTAATTTTTATTCGGATGCAAAATTATATTGCGAAACATGTTTGGGCAATACTTAAAATTAGGCATTGTTTAGTAGAGTTAGATTTGATTAAAAAATTAAAATTGTGTAATGACGCGTAAGTTTTTATTTAATTTTAATAAACTTGTTTTGTCAAACCTGAATTGTCAAATATCAAGTAATAAGAAAAAAATTGTGGTTAACTCATCTATCCTTTCGAAAATCCGTATTTGCCTATAATTAATATTATGTTTAATTTTGTTTTGGAAGAGTAATCCCCCACATTTTTGATTGTAGAATTAGGAATTAAAAGTTAAGAATTAAGAATGATGTTTCCAACCATGGATTAATATACCACAATAATTATGAATTATGAATTACGAATTATGAATTGATACATTCCCCATGGCCAAATCATTTTCTCAAAAAAATCTTCCGCTGAATTCAGACCGATAGCTTGGTCGTCAGCGACGAATAAATTGCATTTTTCATTTTCTGTATTTTCATTTGGATAAACGAATGCAAAACAGTCGCGATTATAGTCGAGAGCTTTTCCGACGTATAATCCGGCACCGTTTCCATTTTTTGCCTGAGCCACGACAACAGCGTCCGACAAACCTACAATGATACGGTTTCTTTGCTCATAGATTCTGTCTCCGTATCCGAAATGAAATCTGTTTTCAGATACGACACATGAAGCTGAATTTATTCTCTTTTCGACGTTGCAGTCATATCTGTGTCCGAATCCATGTGGTATGACGCAGATTGTGTAGAAACCAAGTGATTGAGCATGATTGAGAACCATTGCGTCTATACCCGATGCTACCCCTGCGACAATCACCATATTATCTTTATATGGAGTGAGATAATCAAGCATTTCACACACTCGCCTCTCACCTTTTTTGTCAGCCTTTCTCGACCCTACAATTGACAAAGCATATCTGCGGTTTGCATCCAATTTCCCCTTGTGAAAAAGCACGAGCGGATAATCCGGACAGTTACGCAATCTGAATGGAAATTCGATATTTTTAGCGAATGTTGTGTAAATGTTATTCTTTGCCATCAATTCGCACTCTATATAGGCATTTTTGATGACATTTTGTAATTGCTGTCGACGGTGGTGTGGATAGAATTCCGTCTTGCCAGAATCATGAAAAAAAGCTTCAGCACTACCCTTCTCTTCCAAGATTTTGAGCTTTTGATAAGGCGTAAGACCTTCCAAAATAGATAGTGCCAGCATGTAAAATTCTTCGTCTGTGTAATCCATTTTTGTACTGTTATTATTTGGTTATTTTTTGAATTTTATGATCGTATTTTTTCGTATTTATAACGACTTATAATTGGGGATTTACTTCCTGAATATATTCAAATGTCATCATAGTATTCAAAATTAAGAAAAAATGAAAAGATAGATAGTTATTATTTCTCCTATCAATAAGAATATAGTGATAAAGAAATAAAAACTACGGTATAATAGATGGTCAGTCCATATATAAATATCTTCAAGAGTATATTTGGCTTTAATTTTAGAATACTCAATATATGACGTAATGATCGTAATGGCTAAGGCAATTAAAGATGTGGTTGTATAAATACAACTATTACTCATGACTCTATATATATCGGATAAAATATTGTTATTCAATACAAATATGACTACATTGAAAATGTTTATATAAAAATAATAAAGATTTAAGGATGTGGATCTACCATCTCCATCTATTGCGTCCATTTCTTTTTGAGATTGTCCGAATAATTCAATATCTTTTTTATGTTTTAGTTGATCTTTTTCCATATCTGTCAACCCTTCGAAATTTTCAAGCCGTTTGATGCTTTTGGCTTTAATTTCATTAATAGTTGGTTGAAGTACCACTTCTATAACGTCTCCTTTTTTCCAGGTGTTATACTCTTTTTCTGTTATATCACAATGATTTGTAGTGGTTGTATAATCGTAGAAATGGACGAAATAAGTTTTTTTCTTTTTATCTTTAAAACTTCTGATATCAACTATTTTTGCAGTGTAGGTAAGTTTGGGATTTGGAAATATGTTAGTATCTAAAATGTTGATGTTTATGCCATGGATAGAAAATACTACAATCCATATAAAAATTACACTTACACAACTCTCCAACAGCCATTTTGCGGAGAATCCAAACGAAAACCAATTGGTAAACAAAGTAATAAGTAATATAAGTATAATAGTTAAAATTGTTGGGTATTTGGAGTGTATTCTACCATTTTCATATGATATTCCCAATAATAGAGTGAAAATCCCCAAAGGTAGCAAGTAAAGAATAAAGTATATAAAACCAATGATCCCTAACAATATTTTTATCCATGTTTGGTCCCAGAAGTTATTATATATAAAAAGAAATATGATGCCTGTCAAAATCGTAGTCAAGATTTTGGAGTACTTGTCCACTTTCTCCTTATTCTTGACGCATATTTCTTGAATCTCTTCAAATTTAGAAGATCCTGTATATTCTTCTTCGTTATATTTATTGATAGACTGTTCTTGATGTGCTTCTAATCTTTCCATATAATGACTGATTTTATTATAAAACTCATATGAAAAGCCAATGGCTTTCTCTGAAAATTCTGAGTTTTTTGTTTTACTAAGTTAGGTGTATTTATCTATCAAACAATATATTTTACCAATGTTATTCCCGCAACACAACTCAAGACACAAACTATAACACTTGTCGCCGCATATATAACTGCTACTCCCCAATCCCCTTTTTCTATTAATGTGACTGTCTCCAACGAATAGGTGGAGAATGTTGTGAATCCGCCACAAAAACCAACTTTCAGCAGTAGCGACAATCTGTCGTCCACTCCTTTTATATCCGCCACCCCTGCTATCATTCCGATTATGAATGATCCAAAAATGTTGGCAATCAACGTTTTGAAGGGAAATGCCGTCGACACGGGAAGATAATTCAACGAATATCTCAGCATCGCACCGAGTGCACCTCCTATCGCAACGTAGACAAAATTCATATATATTACTGCTTTACAGTAGTCGCTCCTTTGGCAATCATGATGAACGGATAGATAAACTCTACCATCCACGACTGCGTATATCCAAGTCTGTTGACATTCTCACGCAGACGGGCTGCTGTCTGTGCCGCGTCAAGCTTGTCCCAATCGTTCTTCTCCATCAAGTCTTTCACTCCGTCAACTACGACTTTTCTGATCATTCCGTCGAAGTATTTAGGCATCTGAAGCTTCCATCCGAGATGTGTTGTGAGAAGCTGTACGAAATCCTGTACAAATCCCTGGAAAACAACAAAGAAACTGTTGACCTGCTGAAGATTCTTGCAGTTCTTTGTGATTGAGCGGTTGATTGTCTTGAAGAAATCCTCGCTCAAACCGTAGTTTGCCATAAGCATCTTTCTCGCCTCTATTCTTTCGCCGAGACCGAGTTTTCCATTTTGAGTCGGCACTTTGCACGCTACTTTGAAAGCTCTCAGATCAGGCATCTGGTTGATGTTTGAGATACCGAAAGTTTCCGCCACAAATGCCTGGATATATACACGGATCAAAGATATGTAGTCTTCCTCATTCTTTTGGATTTCAGCCTGCTTATCCTCGTTCTTTTTTTTCAAACCGTCTAATAGACCCATCTTGTATTAATTAGGAATTAAAAATGAAAAATTAAAAATGAAGAATGTAGAGACGGTGCGTGTTCCGTCTCTACGATTTCATTTATTTCTTTACGCAAAGTGCGTTGTTGAGTGCAACAACAGCCTTTGAGTAGTCGCCTCTTTCGATTACGAACTGCATGTTCACCTGACGTAGCGACTGTGCGAAGCAATCGATATTTACGCCTGAGTCAGACAATGCCTGAGCAGCCTTGCAAAGGATTCCTGGGTGAGCGATGTTTGTGCCGATGCAGCATACGATAGCAGCCTCTTTTACAACTACCTCGTAGCATGTCTCCTTAAGTTCCTTTATAAGGTCTTTGCTCTTCTGCTTGTCCCACACTACCATTGTGATGCAGTTTGCGTTAGTAGTCTTCAGGATGTAGCTTACATCGTGTTTTGCGAATACCTGCATCACCTTCAAGTCGTATCCTACCTCACCTACCATCATTGGGTCGTGAACCTCGATAGCCAACACTTTGTCTGTACCTGATACGATCTCCACCTTAGTCTCCTTGCTGATGTAGTTCTTAGAGATAAGTGTACCTGGGTGCTCAGGCTCGAATGTGTTCTTGATTCTGATGTTGATGCCGGCAAGCTCAAGTGGTTTTGCTGCTTTAGGGTGGATTGCCTCCATACCTACGTCTGCAAGCTGGTCAGCCACCATAAAGTTAGTGTTGCCCACAACGATGCTGTTCTCAGTGCCGACAAGTTTAGGATCGGCGCTTGACAGGTGGAACTCCTTATGTATGATAGCCTCGTCGGCCTTAACCTCAACAGCGATCTTAGAGAAAGTCACCTCAGAATAACCACGGTCGAACGCGCGCATTATTCCCTCGATACCCTTCGTGTATCCAGTGGCGATGCAAAGAGTCTTGCTGAAATCAATTCCGGAGAATTCTTTTTTGATACGCTCATCGATAGTTAGCGACTCGCTGTCGTTGAAACCGCAAAGGTCAACGAAAGTGGCGTTGATTCCGTTGTTCTGGCAGATGTTCACCGAGTTGAACGCAGAGTGAGCCTCACCGATAGAAGAAAGGATCTCACGAGCTGCCAAGAAGATATTTGCCTTGTTGACGTAGCCCGAACCAGCCACGTTGTGCATGCTGTAAAGATAATTTTTTGCCTGCTGTATTCTATCTTTGATGAATTTGTCTGCGACCTCCTGGTCAAGCTTTATGTCTGCGAAACCACGGTTAAGCTGGATAAGTTTGTCGCACAACTCATCAAGAGCGGCGCTGTAATCACCGTCTTCAACAAACTTAACATAAATACCAGGGGCTCCGGTTTTCTTATGCTCAAGCAACCAGTTTGTGACATTGTTGTATGCAGAAACTACAAAGATTCTGTTGTACAACTCATTCTCTTTTCTCTTTCCTTTGATTATGTTAGCCAAAACGTCCTGAAACTGACTCATGGACGTACCGCCAATTTTTTCTACTGTAAGCATTTTTTAGTATATATATAATTTGTGTGCAAAAGTAATTAAAAATTCTAAATTCTAAATGCAAAATTAATGAATATTGAATCTGAGAAGTAAAACGCGGTTGCTAGTGACAAAATTTAATGAAAGAATGTCTTATCGGCGCTGAAATATTCATATTAAATCAATTCCGTCATCTCAATCTCAAAAAATGCTGTCAAAAATCAAGAAAAAGGATAGATATTGACGCAAAAAGTCAGAAAAAGCAAGATTTTTGGAAAAAAACGAAAAAAAGTGGCAAAATTGTTGTTGCGTAACATAAAAGAGTGTAATTTTGCAGTCGATAATGTATGTTTATTACACAAATTTAGGAAAAGAAAAATGAATCAAGTTTCAGATCGTTTGGCAGCAATGTCGCCATCAGCGACTTTGGCTATGTCTCAGAAGAGCAGTGAGTTGAAAGCTCAGGGTGTAGATGTCATCAACCTTAGTGTTGGAGAGCCTGATTTCACCACCCCAACCCACATCAAGGAGGCAGCTAAGAAAGCTATCGACGACAATTTTTCTTTTTATTCACCAGTGACTGGTTACGCTACACTAAGAAATGCGATTTGCCAGAAGCTTAAGAAAGAGAATAATCTAGAGTTCACTCCAGATCAGATTGTATGTTCGAACGGTGCAAAGCAGTCTGTATGTAATGTTATCCTTTCTATCATCAGCAAGGGTGACGAGGTTATTGTTCCAGCTCCATACTGGGTTAGCTACATCGAAATGGTGAAGCTTGCTGAGGGAACAAACGTAATCGTAGAGGCTGGTCTTGACCAAAATTTCAAGATAACAGCTGAGCAGCTGGAGAAGGCAATCACACCAAAGACAAAGGGTCTTATCCTTTGTTCTCCATCGAATCCTACAGGTGCTGTATATTCAAAGTCGGAACTTGAGGCTTTGGCTAAGGTTATCGAGAAGCATCCAAATATCATAGTAATCGCCGACGAGATCTACGAGCACATCAACTATGTCGGCAAGCATGAGAGCATCGCTCAGTTTGAGAGCATTCGCGACCGTGTCGTTATCATCAACGGAGTATCAAAAGGATATGCGATGACAGGATGGCGTCTAGGTTGGATCGCTGCCCCACTTTGGATTGCTAAGGCATGTTCGAAGCTTCAGGGTCAGTATACATCAGGTCCATCATCAATCGCACAGAAGGCTGCGGAGGCTGCATACCTAGGTGAGCAGGCTTGCGTTGAGACAATGCGTCAGGCATTCGAGAGACGCCGTGATCTAGTGATCAGCTTGGTTAAGGAAATCAAAGGTTTGAAGGTTTCTATTCCTGATGGAGCATTCTATGTATTCCCAGAGTGCAACAGCTATTTTGGAAAGAAGACTCCTAAGGGTGACGTGATCGCCAACGCTAATGATTTGGCTATGTACATCTTGATGGAAGGTCATGTTGCTTGTGTGTCTGGTGACGCATTCGGTGATAAGAACTGCATCCGTATGTCGTATGCTACATCAGAGGAGAACATCAAGGAGGCATTCCGTAGAATCAAGGAGTGTCTTGACGCAATCAAGTAATTGATTTCTCACTAGATTTAAGATAATTGAAGGAGACGTGAATGTTCGCGTCTCCTTTTTTTAGTAATAGTAAAAATATATATTTCAGTTTTTTATGGAACATTACAATTACAATATATGTTTGATTAGTTTGGTCTTTCCTGTTTTACTTATTTTTCTTTTGATAAAAGAGTTTAATCTTTATAGATTATTTTCAACTAATAGTGATGAAATGCGTAAACTATTGGCAAATGATCCAAAACGTTTTCATATTAGCATTGTCTACCTGATGACATATATGACACATATAATTAAAGGTAGAAGTAAAACTAAATTGGAGATGATAGTCAACTATATTGTTGAGGTGATTCCACAAGAATTTCAACTTGATGCTATCAAAGCATTAGATTATCTAACAAAAAAGAAAATTAATGATAATGGAAAAATTGATATTAAAAAGTCTAAAGTCAGTATAAGAGAATTTAAGAAAGGCAATTACAATAAATGTATAAAAGAAGATGATCCGCATTATTATGTCGTTGATATTCATGCGAATAGGATGGCTGAAGAAATGTCTTTGTATTTATCTGAAAAAGATCGTATTTATTTGATGTATATGCTCTATCGCATAGCTTGTGCTGAAGGAAGAGTTGTTGAAGAATGGGAAAAAAATAATTTGAAAAATGTGTTTGTAGACGGCTTAAAGATTGATAACAAAGAATTCAATAGATTGGTCGGCAATTTTAGTTCAAACAACGAACAGGTTTGGTACGATGAACATTTCGGTAATGATAACCGATATCCAGCATCGATTTTTTTTGCTAATATTTTTCATGGTGACAATAACGTGATATCGTCTTCAACACAAAAAAATTATAGGACATCGGTCTTGAGTTTTATTAAAATCATAATGGTGATTCTTTGTGTTATTGTTTACTTTTTGAGTCTTATAAATGAATTAGAAATTTTTATGTTTATCTATTGTTTTGCTATAATACCATTTAATTTAGATAATTTAGACTCTGAGACGATTCCTGTGTTGAGAACTAAAATAGAAGATGTTTTGCAAAGGAAGAAATTGATTATTGTATCTGTTTCTTCAATAATCATATTATTTTGCTATTTTTATTTGATGTTTCGTCTATGTTTGGGATTCTGTCCTAGTTTATGAACTGAATTTTACGAGGATTGTTAAGGGCGGAACGGCCTAACCCCTTCTTCATTGTGCGAGCCGAAGGCGAGCACATAATAGTGATGAGACAAGGGCATTACGACCTTTATTCACTATATTATACATATTAAAGATTAAAATTGTTTTGACGATAAATCTTATTTGTTTTATCTTTGTTCTTAGTTCGTGATTTTTGATTGATCAAATCTATGATAAACATAAATTTTTTGCTCCTCATTTTATTGTATGTCATCATTTTTGGTGTAGTTTGTTATCTGATAAAGAAAATCAAACAGGAATACCAATTGTATCGTAGTTTTACAAAAAATGACGGGATGCGAAATTTGATGGCTAAAGATCCACTTCGTTTCCATAACAGCATCGTCTACCTGATGGTTTGTGCTATGCATTCAAAGTACACTTCATTACAATATGACAAATTAAAAATGATTGTCCGCTATATTTGTGAAGTGTGTCCAATCGTTTATCAGAAAGAGATGTTGGTTGTTCTAAAAAAATTCATCTTAGATGATGATAAAAAAAATAGTGGAATGAAGCCCATAATTGATATAGATGCTTTTTTGAATGGGAATCCTGTTTTCGTTAAAAAATTTATAATTAATTATAGCCTTGAATTAAATGGTGTTGGATTAGCGGAAGAGATAGCCAGATATCTGACTGAAAAAGATAAAATTTATCTTATGTACCTCCTATTCCGTGTCGCTACAGCCAATGGCAAATTCACAACGACAGGAACAGAATCATCTTTAGTTGTGATGAACAACTTGTGTGTGAATGGTTTAGGGATAGATAAAGGAAAATTAGATCTTTTGATTCAACACTACACAAATAATAATCTTCAAAGATGGTACGACGAACAATTTGGAAATACAGGAAGTCTTTATCCGTTGTATTACGACCAAATGGGAGATATTTTCCGTACTGAAGACAAATCTTTTGCGTTTGTGGATCAAGTGAAGGAAATATCCGTGATAACGAGGAATTTCCTTCTATTTCTTATTTTTGCTTTCGTTCTGAATTTGATATCTGATGCGATCTTTATTACAGAAGAGAATGGATTTTTCGTTTTTTTTGTAAGCTTTTTTATTTTGTATTTCTCTTTGATGATTGTTGCGTCGTCAAATACAGAATCGGAACAATATTATATTTTAAGAACATGCAAAGATGATAATATGCAATTTAGAAGCATAATTGTTTTGTCCGTGTTTTCTATAAATATTGTAACGACTTTTTTATGGGGCGTATCGAATTTATTATGAAGTCAATTAAACACAAAGTGATTATGTCTATATAAAATAATTAAATTTGTATGATGATTTGTTGAGACGGGGATGAAAGATTCTTTTTGCTCTAAATTTTTTATTTATGGAACAATATTTTTATGTTATTTATCTGATTTCGTTTGCTATAATCTTTGGTATAGCCTATTACCTGCTTAAGAATTACAATCAGGAAAGTGAACTGTATAAATTGTTTTCGAAAGATGACAGCTTGCGCGCTGTAATGGCGAATGATCCAAAACGTTTTCATATCAGCATCGTCTACCTGATGACATATATGACTCGTTCTGACGGGGATAAAGTCCAGCGTGATAAGTTGGAGATGATTGTCCGTTATATCCGTGAAGTTATACCTCAGACATATCATAAAGAGGCGATAGAAGCTCTTAAATACCTTACAGACAGAGAGAAAGGTAGCGGAAAACATAGAAGAACAGAATCATTGGTGGATGTGGATGAATTTATGCGAGGAAGGAATTGTCTGAAAAAAGGCGACAATTCTTTCCATTACATACATGATCTTCACGGCAAAAGATTGGCTGAGGAGTTGGCTAAATATATGACCGAAGACGACCGTTTGTATGTGATGTACCTTCTGTATCTTCTTGCCGCTGCCGACAAATTGATCACCACCAATGGAAACAAGTCGGAGAAATACATGTTGGATAGAATTTGTGTGAAAGGCATGAAAATAGACAAAAACGAACTCGATAGCCTGATACACCATTTCGCCACTGGAACTGATCAAATATGGTACGACCAACATTTCATGAATAAAGAGATTTTCTATCCGGCGTCAAATGTGTTGGCTGATATATTTCGTATGGATATGTCTTCATTGTCGTTATTGGATAAGCAAGTCTCCAAGGTGTCTATGCTTGGATCGACACAAGTGGCTTTGTTTTTCGCTGGTGGATTGATGGGCGTTCTTCTCTGGATTTTTTTACATTTTGAGAGTGATTTGATGTGCGAACTCTATCCAAGCTGGTTATTTATATTCGGAATTATATTTGTGATATTATTGTTTATAATCACATTATTTTCCATTACTGAACTGGAATCTTCTTTGGTTCCTATTTTAAGAACAAAGATTGAGAATAGTTTGCAGAAGAGAGGTTTGATTATGACATCGATCCTTTCGTTGATTGTCGTTTTTTCTCTTTTGTGGGAAGTGTCGAACACATTGTTCTTGTATGGAAATGAGATATTCAGCAATGGAAAATCAATTGTGGTGACGGTGCCTGTGACGGATACATACACTACTACAACCCGTAGCAAGAATCATACAACCACACATTATCATGTGAGGTTTACTCCGGTTTCTTTCCGTGGCAAGAAGATAGAGTCAGAGGGCAAAAAGAATGTTTCATTCTTGAATTCATTCTGTCTGCGTACGTTGCCATGGCTGTCTGGAATGAAGCTGAAAGGTGTGGAAAACAGCAAGACGATGACTTCCTTGGAGGTCGGACGTTCCACATATTATTCTGCAGATGGAAAAGACATACAGCTCTATTACAAAGTGGGATATTTTGGTTTGCTTTACTACGACAGCTATAGTTTGGTTGATCGAAAGGAAGATGTGGCGACGGAATCTTTCTCTACTGCAGTTCCTGTTGATGATTTAGAGACGGTTGAAAATTGAGAATAAGTTAGATTTCATTGCTTTATGTGATAATCAATTAGATTTGTAGAGACGTGAATGTTGTCGTCTTTATTATCATACTTTCAAATTATGGAACAACATTTTTACATTTTATACATCGTATTATATGCCTATGCAATAGTCATTTCTGCTATTTTGATCTATTATCTCAAAAAGGAATTTGAGTTGTATCGTCTTTTTTCTGGAGACAAAGAAAAGATGAGGGCTTTGTTGGCAAAGGATGCAAAACGTTTCCATATCAGCATCGTCTACCTGATGATTGATCTATCTGTTCGAATTTTCCGTTTTGAGGGTAAAATCGACATCGATAATTTGAATATGATAGTTCGTTATATTGTTGAAGTTATACCTCATGAATTTCAGCTAGATGCAATCGAGGTCCTCAAATATTTTACAAACGAAACGATAATAGACGTAGACTGTTTTAGAGTACAATGTTTGAAATACGGAAATTATCGAAATTTTATAAAAAAAGGAGGTTCATTCGAATTTGAACATGGTTGTTGGTATGGAAAAGAAATAGCAGAAGAATTGTCTCTATATTTATCGAAGGAAGATCGTTTGTATGTGTCGTATTTACTTTGTCGTCTTGCTGCTCTTGATGGTAGAATAACTGCATATGATTCTGGTTCAGAAATGAATCGTTTGTTTTATTTGTGTATAGATGGCTTAAAAGTTGATAAAAATGATTTTGATGAATTGGTTCGCCAGTTTACAGGGAAACGAGACCAAATATGGTATGACAAGCATTTTGGAAACAAAAAGGAAATTTACCCGTCGTCGAATCTAATTGCGAATGTCTTCCGGTTTGATATTGATGAATTGGCATCTTTGAAACATAAAGTCACAAAGACATCTTATTTAGAGCAAATTAAGAATATGTTGTTTGTTTCATCTGCAATGATGTTTATTTTATCTGTTGTATGTTTTATTGTTAAAGTCAATTCGTGGATAGGAGGAATCGGATTGTTGTCTTCTATAATGTTGACGTTCGCAACCTTATTTATAGAGCTATTGGAATCGGCAAAAATTCCAGTATTAAGGACAGATATCGAAGATCATCAGCAACGAAAAGGTTTGATTTTCACATCAATTCTTTCAGCTATTTCTATTTTTATGTTACTGTTTTTAGTGTCTAGTTTATTGTAGAGTTGCGTCTTCTGTTTTAATAAAGCAAAACAAAAACAATTTGGATTTTTTGCCGTATCGTCATTTTTTTAATTAATTTTGAAGCATTCTAAAAAAATGGACTAAATGATAAATTTTAACAAAATGCGAAAGGCTGCAATAGTTGGAATGCTGTTGGCGACAGCACCGTCTGCTTTAATGGCGTCGGAAATAGATACTATTGATATTCGTGTCGTGCTTGACCGTTCTGGTGATGCCTATGTCCAGGAGCGTTGGAAAGTCGACGTGGATAATAGCAATACCGAATGGTATCTCTCGATGAAGAATTTCGGAAACATGGTGATTTCCGATTTCAAGGTGTTCGACAATGATCTAAATTATTATCTTTCTGATGATTCCCCATGGGATGTAGACCGTTCGAGAGACGAGAAGGCTGGAAAATGTGGCGTCCATAATCTGGAAGGAAATGATTGTGAACTATGTTGGGGCGTGGGTTCGTCCGGACCACATTGCTGGACAGCTGAGTATAAAATCAACGGATTTGTCAAGAGATTTGAAGACGGATGTGGCTTTAACCACTGTTTTGTCAACCATGACATGTCGTCTGGTCCAAAATATACACGCACAACCATTTCAATGGCAGACTCTACCCCACTCTCTGCAGAAAACGCTCGCATCTGGGCATTCCGTTACAACGGCACCTGCAAATTCGTGGATGGCAAGGTGGTGGCTGAAAACATTGAGCCATTGACCACAGATAATTCTATGGTTGTGATGTGTCTTTTCCCGAAAGATGCTTTCAATTCTCCAAACGTTGTGGCGGACACTATCGGCACAATGAAATGGCAGGCTCTTGAAGGCAGTGATTATCTGGAATCATATACAGAGGAAGAATATGCGGAAGGAAAGAATGTGTTGTGGAAAAACAATGAAGACCAGGATCTCACATTCTGGGAGATAATTCTGCTTATTGTAATTTTTGTAGTTGGAGCATTGTTTTGTGCTATCGGCTACGGTTTGTTTTATCTTCTTGTTGCCGCTGTATTGTATTATGGATGTGGTCTGCTTTGGAATGTGGTCAGTCTACGTCCACTACGCATCTATCTCCGTCGCAAAAAACTGATGGAAGGTGCACAGAGCGAATACTTCAGAGCTGTTCCGTTGAATGGCAATTTGAACCGTGCTTTCTATATCCTCGACGAAAACAACTACAAGATTCTTCCCAAAGACAAGGATGATCTGTATGCGGCCTATTTGGTCAGATTGATGTGTTACAAGGCTATTTCCATTACGTCTACTGTAGAAAAAGGAAAGACTGTGAACCGAATGAAGATAGCAAGTGAGATGGATTGGGATAAGGTGAAAGATGAGAATAAGGCTGATCTGAAATGCATGAAACTGATGTATAGGATTCTTAAAAATGCGTCAGGAGAGAATCTTATTCTTGAAAAAGGCGAATTGAGAACTTATCTGAACAAAAACAAAAGTGATGCAAAAAGTTTGCTGAAGGCTGTTGAAAAGGAGAATAAGAGTAAGTGTACTCCGCAAGAGTATCAGGAAGTTGTAGGATTGAAGAATTATTTGAATGATTTCTTGGAATTAAGCAGACGTGGGGTCAAGGATGTGAAACCTTTGGATGAAAGTGGAGAAAGGGCATCCGAGTCGATCCTTCCTGTCGAAAACGGTTATCAGAAAGACTATTCTTATTCAGACAACGGTGATCATACACTGCTTATTGAGAATAAAATCAATGAGGAGAATTCCACACCAGAGATTCAAAACACCTCCGTTTCGACTATATATCATAAAGATACGACCCGTGTAGACGCGAGTGATGCCAAAGAAAAGAGGATGTTAGACGAGTATGAGATGAAGATGTGGGATGAGTATATTGTATTCGCTACCCTATTTGGTATGGCAGATCAAGTGATAGAAGATTTGAAGGAATATTGTCCGGATTATTTCGCTGTATCGTTGTTGGGATCACAACTTATAGATGAGTCAGGACATGTGGTGAGCGATTTCAATTCGTATACAGGAATTTCAAGTGTCAGCCACAGTTTCTCATCACATTCATCGTCTTCAAGTTCAGGAAGAGGCGGACATTCGTCGTTTGGCGGCGGCGGTGGACACTCCGGTGGTGGTGGCGGTGGTGGCGGCCGTTAAACAATTATAAATTCGAAATTTAAATTATTGTAGAGACGTGACATTGTTGCGTCTCTTTGCTGTTTAAATAATTAGGCTCTAAGTTTAGAGAATTTTTAAGGACGGAACGCCCTATCCCATCACAATGTGTGATCTGAATGCGAGCTCAATAATTTAATGTCAATGCGATGAAATAAGAAGAATATTATGGTAGAATAAATGATAGTTGGATTGTCATAAATGAGGATTGTTAAGGGCGGAACGCCCTAACCTCTTCCAAAATGCGAGCCGTAAGGCGAGCATATATAATTACAATAAATGCATTTTTACCGCTCGCCCTTTGGGCTCGCGGAAAGGAATGGGTTAGGACGTTCCGTCCTTAACAATCCTTTTTTTAGTTGCAGGATGATACCTATAGCAAATTATTTTTAACAAATTTGAATAGCTTCTTAGACATAGAAAAGCAAGGAAACGTTGCATTGCGGTGTCTATTTTATTTTGTTTAACATACATTCTGAAAATATTCGTCAATAATTTTGTTTGAATCAATCATTTTTTTCTATATTCGCAATGATAAATTAATAATAGGGTTCGGGCATTTGTGCCCATAAATTTTTAATTCTATGCGAAAAAAATTCTTATTTTTCGGTTTGGTTGCAATAACCGCATTCAATTTCATGTCGTGTGACGACGAGGATGAAAACAACAACGGCAACACAACAAACAACGGAGGTGGAACAACAACATCCAACTTGTCGGCAGAATTCATCAGTGCTAGTGATTGTCAAGGTTCTCCTTATGGAGACGGGACACGTGCAGATGGAGCAGAAGAACAGATAAAAATACCATTCATTGCATACAAGTATGATTCCAGCAAGGGAGAAGTGGAGTTGAATCTTGAGAATGCTGTAATGAATTGTGCTGCCAAGCCTAAGATGGACATTACGTTCAGTGGTGATACGATCATCTTCACTCCTTACGATGCAGATACGTCTGAAATCAAGGCAGATTGTGTGTGTCTTTACAATCTGACATCAAAGGTAAAAGGTGTAGAGTCGAAGGTTTATTACATCCGTCCTTCTTATCTTCGTAATGAAGAAGATATCAAAGTACTTGAATTATCTCAGAAAGAAGACGGAGTTCTTAGTTTTTCGTGGGATGCATTTTAATTATCAAAAAATAGAATTACTATGAAAAAGACATTATTATTCTGCGGCATTTTTGCTATAGCCGCATTCAATTTCTTGTCGTGTGACGACGAGGATGATAACAATAATAGTAACTCATCAGACAATGGAGGAGCAACAACATCCAATTTGTCGGCTGAATTTATCAGTGCCAGTGATTGTCTAGGAAATGCATTAGGAGATGGAACCCGTGCAGATGGTGCTGACGACCAGATCATAATTCCATTCATTGCTTACAAGTATGATTCTGCCAAGGGAGAAGTAGAGTTGAATCTAGAGAATGCCCGAATGAATTGTGCTGCCAAGCCTAAGATGGACATTACGTTCAGTGGTGATACTATCATCTTCAACGCTTATAATTCTGACACATCAGGAGATATGGCAAGATGTATCTGCCGATTCAATCTGACATCAAAGGTAAAGGGTGTAGAGTCGAAGGTTTATTACATTCGTCCTATCAATTCGACAGATGCGGAAGATGTTCAGGTATTGGAACTTTCACAGAAAGAAGAAGGTGTGGTT
>OCTX012035230.1_pt1 | contig 50379 bp, 43 predicted proteins | sample 1539691 | NCBI WGS metagenome assembly OCTX01 (sample SAMN02144231, study PRJEB22623) | gut metagenome | biome: sheep rumen | host: Ovis aries | place: New Zealand
CATTATCTAAACATAGACATACGATATATGAATTTGTTAATTGGAAAGTAATCCTTGCGTATAGCATATTATTTATTTCTATTGTCCTTAATATCTTCGCACTTAAGAATGGCGTATTATTAAAGGAACTTATAATATTAGAGACCCTTAGCTATATATTTGTTCCTGTTTTTTCTATAATAATATTAAAAGAGATAATTGAACCAAGAACCATTCTTGCAATGTTTATAATCTTAGCAGGCATTATCATTTTCTATCTTTAATTTATCTACTATACTGATATGAATGATTCTTTGTTATCAATAGTTATTCCCGTATATAATGACCAAGAAGTCTTATATGAACTTCATCATCGACTAAACGATGTCATACCATCATTAAACACAAATTATGAAATAGTATTAGTTGACGATGGTAGCCACGATAACTCTTGGTCTATTATGGGTCAACTTAGAAAAATAGATGAGCACATTGTTGCAGTTAAGTTATCAAGGAACTTCGGACAGCAAAATTCCATTGCAGCAGGCCTTAACGTTGCAAAAGGAGATGTCATCGTTTTGATGGATTCTGACTTACAAGACAGGCCTGAGGACATTCCTATTCTTTTAGATCGACTTGAGAAGAGTGGAGCGCAAATGGCTATAGCGCAATGGCAGTCACGACAAGATACTGGGTTTAAGAAATTTGTTTCTAAATTATTTTTTGAAGTATCAGATAAAATTACAGACATTCATATTCTCCCCCGTTTAGGTAATTTTCGTGCCATGCGTCGAAGCGTTCTTGAAGAACTCAAAAATTTCCCAGAGAAAACAGCAACGACCATGAGTCTGCTTTATTATATAGGCAACAATTATGTTCCTGTACCACTTACCCGTGATGCGCGCTTTGCTGGTAAAAGTGGCTACAACCTCCGAAAAATGTTGGGGCTTACTTTTGCTCGCATATTCTCGTTCTCTTTATTCCCCATTCGTCTTGCGACCTATAGTGGGTTTTTCTTGACTTTCCTTAGCATGTTGGTTTCCTTGATTTTGATTATACGTTGGTATCTAGGAAATGTGGTTCCAGGATGGACATCCATGATTGTCCTCATGCTGTTCCTTAGTGGAATGAACTTTGCCTTTCTTGGAATAATAGGTGAATATTTGGGAAAGATCTTCTTGGAAACAAAGCAACGTCCCAAATATATAATAGAAACAATTATTTAAACAATGATACCATTTAACAAACCATATCTAACGGGCAAAGAAGCCCACTATATGTATCAGGCTGTATATACTGGCAAATTGTCTGGTAACGGTGTATTTACAAAAAAATGCCAAAAGTTCTTTGAGGAGAAATATGGGTTCAAAAAAACTCTATTGACCACCAGTTGTACAGACGCACTTGAAATGTGCGCCTTACTTTGCAACGTAGGGCCTGGTGATGAGGTGATTGTACCCAGCTATACCTTTGTTTCCTCTGCATTAGCTTTCGTACGTCAGGGCTGCAAGATTGTCTTTGCAGACTCTATGTCAGAGAATCCTAACATCGATGCAGAGAAGATTGAAGGTCTTATAACACCGCGAACCAAAGTCATTGTTCCTGTCCATTATGCCGGTGTCGCCTGTGATATGGACAGAATCATGGAGATAGCAAACAAGCATCATCTCCTGGTCGTTGAAGATGCTGCCCAGGCAATCGATTCCTATTACAAGGGGCGCCCATTGGGAACTATTGGCCATTTGTCAGCCTTCTCCTTCCATGAAACAAAGAATATTATCTCTGGCGAAGGAGGACTCTTGGGCATCAATGATGAACGATTTATTCGTCGTGCAGAGATTCTCTGGGAGAAAGGAACCAACCGTTCCGAATTCTTCCGTGGTGAGGTTAACAAGTATGGCTGGGTAGATACGGGCAGTTCTTTCCTGCCGTCAGAAGTCATTGCCGCTTTCCTTTGGGCCCAATTAGAAAATATGGACGATATACAGCAGAAGCGTAAACATCTATGGAAATCATATTATGAGGGACTTCAAGAGTTGGCGTTAAATGGTATAGTCCGTTTGCCTCAAATTCCTGACTTTGCCACGAACAATGCCCACATGTTTTATATGGTATGCCGCGACTTAGATGAGCGAACAGGATTAATTAATTATTTGAAAGAAAATGGTGTTCTCGCCGTTTTCCATTACCTAAGTCTTCATAAGAGCGATTTCTATACATCACATTACTCAATTATACCAGAACTTCCATATTGTGATTTATATGCCGATTGTTTGGTTAGACTGCCACTTTTTTATGAACTTAAAGACGAGGATGTTTCGTACATCATAGAAAAGATTAATATGTATTTTTTGGGAAAAAGCTAAAACAAGCTAAAGACATAGATTATTATTGAATATGATACAAAGATTTGTAAAAACACATATAGTTTTTATCATCTGTTTAGTATTACCTGCCATTGCAAGTATTATCAGCCACTTAAACTTTATCGATTATTTAAGTTTTGTCACGGTATTATTTTTTTGCTTGTATGTTCCGGGCCTTGCTATATATAAACTTCTAAAATTAGATGAGAATAATTCTTTAGTAAAAAGTCTAACATCTTTTGCTATAGGTTATTCTCTTTCTATTATTATATATATTATATTTTTATCAGTTAGTATACAGCATAGAATCATATTCATTTACCCAATAATCTCTTTATTGTCAATATGGTATATACTTAAAAGAAAAGATTTTCCCCAACAACCAAAACCAACAAACAAAGAAGGTTTTATTTTTGGGGCATTTTTAGTAGTTGCTACTTGTATAGGTATCGTAGCTTTTCAATATCAGAATTTATTACCAACATGTCAAAATGAAGTAAATTATAACCAAGATTTAATGTTTTGGTGCAGGAATTGCGTAGCCGCCACCAAATATTATCCACTACCAGATTTAAGTATTTTAAATAAGAGTCTTCATTATCACTACTTTTCAAGTATAGGAATTGGCTTTCTTCATTTTATGACTGGCATTGAGATTTTCAATCTCTGCTTTACTTATTCTTTTTTAATAACAATCTTCCTATTCACATCTGGTTTGTATGTTCTTTTAAAAGAGATGATAGAAAACGAAAAACTCATTTTCATAGCAATGTGTTTTATACTATTTACATCCAGTTTAGAAGATTTGACCCATATTTACTTTTCGATTCACTTATATAAAGTGTCTTTTGGCTATGCAGAAGGAATGGCTTTATTTTGCTTTACCCTTACCTATTTCTTGAAGTGGTGTAAATCAGAAAAACATGAATTATCTATAGCATTCTTGTCTATCTGTTTTATGTTAGTTTGCACAGGACTAAAGGCTCCTTTAGCAGCAGTATTATTAGTCGGTATAGGTGTGGGATGTATTTTGCTAATCTTTAAAAGACACAATTTTTGGCGAGTATCAATGGTAGGAATCAGCTATTTACTCGTTTTTATTTTGGTTTTAGGACTATTTGTCATGGGTTCAAAATCGGGAGTAGAAGGATCATCATCGAGATTATCCTTGTCATTAACAGATACGATATTTCACTCACATTATTATGACATTTTATATCATGGTATGTATAAAATCATACATTTTAAAATAGTAGCTTATTTACTAACGTTATTATTATATCTATTCTCATCAATGTTGATTCCACTTATTGTATTCGGTATATCCATAAAAAAAGGGGGAAAAAGAATAAATGATATTGACCTAATCTATTTCACGATGATAATATGCGGAATCTTATTAGGAACATTCGTATCACATCAAGGCATGTCGCAAATGTACTATCTTTTTGTTTCAATATTATGTATATTCACTCTTGGTTTTTCCTTGTATTCAAGAAATAGAGAAATTAAAAATTCTGAATACTCTAAGCTTTATTTGTTATTGTTTTTGGGGATTTTCCTTTTTTTACCTAATATAATAAAAGCATCATCTTACGGTATTAAAGAAAAATTATCAAGCTTACCAATCGTAAAGACCAACCGCACAATCGTAGAAAAGTCTGGTACTTCTATATCAATTGAGGAAATAAATGGTTTAAGATGGTGCAAAAAGAATATTGACGATAATGCAATAGTATTGTCAAATAAAGTTCTTGCAGACAGAGGCTCTCGCTCATTTCTGACAAGCAGTTTCACAGAGAGACAAACATATTTAGAAAGTTACGCTTATTCCAATGTAAGTCAACCAGTGATTAATGATAGATTAGAAAAAGTTAATTTTTTCTATTCTGGCAATAAGCAAATATACAATATACTTAAAAAAGAGGGCGTGACACATGCTGTCGTGTATAAACATATACAACCTAACGCTTTCCCAGAACAATGTAAAACTATATTCGAAAACAAAGATATTCTTGTTTTAGAATTGTAATTATTGAATATGGAATACAAAATTATAACAGACTTCATCCATGACCTATATAATGTTCAGGACTTTGTACCTTTGGCTGTACCTGTGTTTATAGGTAATGAAAAAAAATATCTTAACGAGTGCATTGATACAACATTTGTAAGTAGTGTTGGTAAATTTGTTGATCGTTTTGAGGAAGAAACGGCTAAGTACACAGGATGTAAGCGAGCTGTTGTTTGTGTCAGTGGCACCAATGCTCTTCACATGTCTCTGATGTTGGCTGGTGTGGAGCGTGAAGATGAGGTGTTGACACAAGCATTGACCTTTATTGCAACATGCAATGCTCTCAGTTATATTGGCGCTCATCCCGTTTTTATTGATGTTGATAAGGACACGATGGGACTATCCCCAATGGCCGTTAGAGAATGGTTAGCGAAAAACTCAGAACAGAAGAATGGTGAGTGTTATAACAAACGGACTGGTCGTAGAGTAAAAGCTTGTGTTCCTATGCACACTTTTGGACATCCTGTTCATTTAGATGAATTAGTAGAAGTACTGAATGAATACCATATAGAACTGGTTGAGGATGCTGCTGAAAGTATCGGTTCACTTTATAAGGGTAAGCATACAGGTACTTTTGGTAAGGTAGGTGCGTTGAGTTTCAATGGAAACAAGACCATTACTACTGGAGGTGGCGGCATGATGCTTTTCAATGATGAAGAACTGGGAGCATTAGCGAAGCATATCACTACGCAAGCAAAGGTGCCTCATCGTTGGGAGTTTCGTCATGATCATATTGGATACAACTATCGTATGCCCAATATCAATGCAGCCCTTGGTTGTGCACAGTTAGAACATATTGAAGAATACGTAGCCAGCAAGCGTGAGACGGCAAAAGCATACGAAGAATTCTTTAAGGATATTTCTGACATTGACTTCTTTGTAGAACCAAAAGACACCCGTAGTAACTATTGGCTCAACGTAGTTATTTTAAAGGACAAGGATGCTCAACAGGACTTCCTTCAATATACCAATGACAATGGTGTCATGACCCGCCCTATTTGGGAACTGATGAACCGTCTTCCCATGTTTGAGAACTGCGAGAATGATGGTTTGAAGAATACGATCTGGTTTGCAGATAGGGTTGTGAACATTCCAAGTAGTGTAAGAATCAAATGAAGCCTTTAGTTCTTTTAGGCGGTGGTGGCCACTGCAAGTCTGTGATTGAAGTTGCAGAAAGTGCAGGATATCAGATTTTGGGTGTGCTGGATATGCCAGAAGATGTAGGAACGGAGGTTTTGTCCACAAAGGTGATAGGAACTGACGATGATATTCCCGCATACGTAGATAAGGCAGAATTTGTCATCACCGTTGGTTTTATCATGAATCCAGCCATACGGATAAAGCTTTATCATTTGGTGAAGGAAGCTGGTGGAAAACTGGCGACAATCATTGCTTCTACTGCATACGTTTCTAAATATGCTACGATAGGCGAAGGAACAGTGGTGATGCATCATGCATTTGTTAATGCAGGAGCAAAGGTTGGTAATAATGTAATTCTGAACACATTTTCCAACATAGAACATGACACCGTGATTGGTGACCAATGCCATATTTCTACAGGCACGATGGTAAACGGTGACTGTAGAATCGGTAACAACTGTTTTATTGGTAGTCAATCTGTTCTTGCTAATGGCATCACTATTGGAGATGATATTATTGTTGGTGCAGGTTCTTTAGTGAGAAAGTCCATCAACGTAAAAGGCATTTATTCTGGCAATCCTGCTATTTTAAAGATCAAATCAAAATAATGCGTACTTTGATTATTGCAGAAGCTGGTGTCAATCACAACGGTTCCATTGACATTGCCAAACAGTTAGTTGATAAGGCTGCTGATGCGGGTGCGGATATCATCAAGTTCCAGACTTTCAAATCCGAAAAGTTGGTATCTAAATCTGCACACCAAGCTGACTATCAAAAGAAAAACATTGGAAAATTATCTGACGATAGCCAGTTGAATATGCTAAAAAAACTGGAGTTATCAGAACAAGATCACATTGAACTAATGCATTATTGCCAAAAGAAAGGAATTAAATTCTTTTCTACTGCATTTGATATGGATAGTATTGATTTTCTCCATTCCTTAAATCTTGGGCTATGGAAAATACCATCAGGCGAAATCACTAACTATCCGTATCTGAAAAAGATAGCGCAGTATCATGAGCCAGTTATCCTCTCTACGGGTATGTGTGAGATAGAAGACATCAGTGCCGCTATGGATGTATTATTAAAATATGGTGTAAAGAGAGAGCAAATAACCATTCTACATTGTAACACAGAATACCCCACACCTTTTGAAGATGTAAATATTCGAGCGATGCAAGAGATGAGAGATAAGTTTCATGTCAGTATTGGTTATTCCGATCACACCAAAGGTATAGAAGTGCCAATTGCAGCGGTGGCTTTAGGTGCATCTGTCATTGAGAAACACTTTACCATTAATAGAAACATGGAAGGGCCTGACCACAAAGCTTCACTTGAGCCAGATGAACTGAAAGCAATGGTTTCAGCTATTCGCCATATTGAATTGGCAATGGGCAATGGACACAAGAAAGTGTCAGAATCTGAAAGAAAAAACATATCTATTGCCCGTAAAAGCATTGTGGCAGCTTGTTGTATCAAAAAGGGCGAGATTCTCACGGAAGATAATCTGACCGTAAAACGTCCAGGTTCGGGTATTTCCCCTATGCGTTGGGAAGAGGTAATTGGCACGAAAGCCGTTAAAGATTACAAAGAAGAGGAACAGATATTATTATGCGAAAAATCTGTGTCGTAACGGGAACCCGTGCAGAATATGGTTTGTTGTGTGGCTTGATGAGAGCCATTAATAATGATCCAGACCTACATCTTCAAATAATAGCGACAAACATGCATCTCTCTCCTGAATTTGGTTTAACCTATCAGGAGATAGAAGCCGATGGTTTTCATATCGACAAAAAAGTAGAATGCCTTCTTTCTTCTGACACCAGTAATGGTACTGCTAAGACGGTCGGTTTAGCCACCATAGGTTTTGCAGATGCCTATCAAGACTTAAGACCAGACCTAATAGTTGTTCTTGGAGACCGATATGAAATACTTGCTGCCGCTCAGACAGCATTGTTCTTCAGGATTCCTATTGCCCATTTGCATGGTGGTGAAATCACAGAAGGTGCATACGATGACTGCATCCGACATTCCATCACCAAAATGAGTCATCTTCATTTCACATCTACAGAAAATTATCGCCAACGTGTAATTCAATTGGGAGAGCAACCAGAGCGAGTATTTAATGTTGGTGCCATTGGTATAGAAAATATCAAGACTATTCCATTGATGAGTCGTGAAGAGTTAGAAGATAGTATTGGATTTAAACTGGGAGAGCAATGTGTGATGGTAACTTATCACCCTGTCACGTTGGAAGACTCCACGGCAGAAGAACAAAGTATTAACTTGTTGGAAGCTCTTGACAAGATTACTGATTGCAAGGTTATTTTTACGATGCCTAATTCTGATACTAACGGCAGAATCATCAAGCAAGCTATTGAGCAATATGTTTCAAAAAATAGTCATCGATGTGTAGCTTTCAAATCTTTAGGCTTGAAACGTTACCTTTCCGCATTACAGTTTGTGAAGGCCGTGATAGGCAACAGTTCCAGTGGAATTATCGAAGTTCCAAGTTTCCATATTCCCACTCTTAATATAGGAGACCGTCAAAAAGGCCGTATCATGTCTGAGAGCGTTCTGAATTGTGGAACATCTACTATTGACATTAAATCGGGTTTAGACAAAGTTCTTAGTGATGATTTCCAGAAAGTAGCTCAAAAGTGTGTGAATCCTTATGAAGGGGAAAAGACCACAACAAAGATACTGGATGTTATTAGAAACTATCCTTTAGATCATATCATTCAAAAACATTTCTACGATATAAGACAATGAAGATTTTATCTATTATACCTGCTCGTGGAGGCAGTAAGGGAATTCCTCTTAAGAACGTTAAACTTTTTTTTGGCAAACCTCTCATCTATTACACCATCGATACAGCAAGAAGTATTTGTCCCGACGAAAATATATGTGTGTCTACTGACGATCCAGAAATAATCAAGATAGTAGAAGAATATGGGTTAAAGGTTCCTTTTGTTCGTCCTACAGAATTAGCCACCGACAAAGCTGGTACATATGAGGTATTACTTCACGCATTGAATTTTTATGAAAAATTGGGGGAGAGTTTTGACGTTATTCTTCTCTTACAAGTTACATCACCGTTCCGAACTTCTAAACACGTTAAAGAGGCTTTGAAACTATATCGATCGGATTTGGATATGGTGGTGTCGGTGAGTAAAAATAGGACAAATCCTTATTATAATTGTTTTGAGGAAGATAATCAGGGCTTTTTGAAAAAGACTCTTGATAATTCTTTATTTACAAGGAGGCAAGATGCACCTGTAACTTATGAATATAATGGTGCGATCTATGTAATTAACCCTAATAGTTTAAAGAAAATGCCTTTAGGTAATTTTACACGCAGGGTTAAATACGTAATGGACGAATTACACTCTATTGACCTTGACACCATGACAGATTGGAAATATGCAGAATTTCTAAAAAAAGAAGGTCTTGTATGAAAAAGCATATCATCAGCCAGAATATATCTTTGATAGAAGCTTTATCCAGAATCAATGCTATAGGCTCAGGTCCATTAGTTCTTTTTGTCATAGATGACAATGAACGTATGGTAGGTACACTAACTGATGGTGACTCTCGGAGGGCTTTGATTGCTGGTGCATCTTTGAATGACAAGGCGGAAAAGATAATGCATCGTAACTTCAATTACATGACTGTTGACAACATGTCAGATGTGAGTGAGATTAAACGTCAGAAAGCATTGAAAATGAAATTAATCCCTGTACTTGATGAAGACAGACATATTGTTGACATAATAGATTTAGACAGATATAAAACTCGTCTTCCTATCGATGCCGTCCTTATGGCTGGAGGTAAAGGTGAGCGTTTACGTCCCTTGACCGAAAAGACCCCAAAACCATTATTGACTATAGGAGAAAAAGCTATTATTGACCATAATATCGACCGACTTATCTCTTACGGTATCAATCATATTAACGTAACCGTAAATTATCTAAAAGAACAAATTGAAGAGCATTACCATGAGCCTCGTAATGGCATTAAAATTGAAACTATCCGAGAACCTCGTTTTTTGGGTACCATTGGTAGTGTAAAATTCGTAAAAAGGTTTTTCAATGATACTGTATTGCTGATGAATAGTGATCTCTTTACGAATATTGACTATGAGGATTTTTATCTTCATTTCCAGCAACATGAAGCAGAAATGTCAGTGGCGGCTGTTCCTTATAATGTCAGTATTCCTTATGGTATTCTCGATCTTGATGGCCGTATCATCAAAGGATTGTTGGAGAAACCGAAATATAATTATTATGCCAATGCAGGAATATACCTTATTAAGCGTCGTGCTTTGGATGAGATTCCAGACGGAGAGTTTTTCAATGCAACAGATTTGGTAGAAAAACTAATTTCAGAAAATAAGAAAGTTATCCGTTATCCACTAAATGGAACCTGGATTGACATCGGCAATCCACAGGAGTATCAAAAAGCGCAAGATTTGGTTAAACACTTATTGTAAAAGAGGTTAGGATGGAAAACCAATCATTGAAAGACAAAACCGTAAAAGGTGTAACATGGAACGGAATTAGCAACATAATTTCGACTGGAGTATCATTTTTAGTGGGTATTGTGTTAGCCAGGCTTTTGTCTCCAGACGATTATGGGCTCATTGGAATTATTACTATCTTTACTGCCATCTGTGACACCATAATAAATGCTGGATTCAGTTCTGCTCTCATTCGAAAAAAAGATGCGGCAGAAGATGATTTTTGTACTGTATTTATTGTAAATCTGAGTATCAGCCTCTTACTTTATTTTATTCTCTTCGTTAGTGCTCCACTTATAGCCAAATTTTTTGAACGCGAAGAACTGGTCTCTCTAACTCGAGTGGCAACAATCAGTTTGATTATCGGAGCATTGGCTATTGTACAAAATACAAGACTCACTAAACAAATTGATTTTAAGACCCAAGCAATAATAACACTTAGTACCTACCTCTGTAGTGGAATTACAGGTATCGCTATGGCTTTTATGGGAGCAGGAGTTTGGGCACTTGTAACGCAAGGTTTATTAGCTCAACTTTTACGAACGATACTTCTATGGTATTACAACAAATGGATTCCTAAGCTTCGTTTCTCTTCAACAAGTTTTCATGAATTATTTGGATTTGGTTGGAAAATGATGCTCAGTGGTCTATTAAACGCATTATGGAGTGATTTAACAAAGGTTATTGTGAGTAAATTTTATAGTCCTGCTACATTGGGACAATATACCCGATCTGGGCAATTTGCATCTTTACTTTCTGGAACACTCACATCTATCATCCAACGAGTTACTTTTCCTGTATTAAGCAACATTCAAGACAACAAGGAACGAATGGTTGCTGCATATAGAAGAATAATAAGGATGACCATGTTTGTTACAGTTCCCTCTATGTTTTTCTTAGGTGCAATTTCCGAACCCTTTATTTTTTGTCTTATTGGTTCAAAATGGCATGACGCAGCCACTTACTTGCCTTTGGTTTGTATTTATAGTACAACTTACCCTTTACATGCCATTAACCTAAACATGCTAATGGTTCAAGGAAGAAGTGACCTTTTCCTTGGGTTAGAAATAGTCAAAAAAATTATTGCATTGGGACCATTATTCGTTGGTGCTTTTATAGGCATCATACCTATGCTTTATGCAAATCTAATATCTATGATTATTGCTTTTTTCCTTAACTCTTATTATTCAGGAAAGTTGTTAAATTATAGTTCATGGAATCAAATTATGGATGTTGCACCTTTTTACGGACTTGCGATTATTATGGCTATACCTATATATTTCATCAAATTCTTGCCTTTCACTTATTGGCTCATTCTTCCTGTACAATTAATCACAGGAATAGTCTTGTTCTTTTTGATTTGTGAAAGCAAGAAAATAGAAGAATACAAAGAATATAAATCTATTGTTTCTCCTTTTTTTAAAAAAATACTGCATAAATGATGACGTCAAACAAATTTATGGTGCGTACTATTTGCTCCACTTTCAATCAAGCCTCTTTAATTGTGGATGCCATGAACGGATTCACGATGCAGCGAACATCCTTCCCCTTTTTGAGTGTTATTATGGATGATGCTTCTTCTGATGGAGAACCTAAGGTAATTGAACATTATCTTGAAGAGAATTTCGAGTTGACTAATAATAATTTTGCGACCATAAAGGAAACTGATGATTACCGTCTTTATTTTACACGTCACAAAACTAATCATAATTGCTTTTTTTTAGTACTCTTATTGAAATATAACCATCAATCTATTAAGAAGTCCAAGGGCTCCTATATTGAAGAATGGTTAAATTCTAAATATGTCGCATATTGTGAAGGAGATGATTATTGGACTGACCCTGCAAAATTACAAATGCAGGTTGACTTCTTGGAACAACATCCCGACTACACCATGTGTTGGCATGATGCCAAAAAGTTAGACATGAATAGTGGTAATATTTGTGGAAATCATCGTAGATATACTAAAGATACAACTTGCCCAACTGAAGATATTATACTTCAAGGCGGAGGCTTTTGTCCAACAGCATCCATAGTTTATAGAGATGACATACGCAAACAAGCTCCCCCCTATTTGTTTCAGCAGCATATAGTTGACTACCCATTACAGCTATATATGGCGTTTAATGGAAAAGTGCGGTATATTGATCGCTCAATGAGTGTCTATAGAATAAATGTTAAAGGCTCTTGGACTTTAACAATTGCAAATAATCGGGATATTGAGGAAAGACGGAAATTATGGTCAAGTACAATTAAAATATTTGATGATTTCAACAAATACTCCAATTATAAATATGATAAATTGTTTAAACAACGTAAATATATATATTTGTTTTATGAAGCATTTGCTTTAGGTGATTATTCTCTGGCACGAAAATATTGGTACAAATGCAACATTTTCTCACGTCCCTGGTCTTTAGGTCTTATTCTTCCTATTCATGGAATGGGATCTGTAGCAGACTTTATTAAGAAACACGCTATATAAAGTTTTCATAAAAACAACTTTTGTATTTTCCTTAAATTATTACATCTCAACATTAACACCGTCCCTTTAATATGAATGATCTGATTTCAATAATCATACCCGTATACAACACTGGCGTTTTTTTAGAAAAGTGTATTACGAGTATAGCCAATCAAACTTATACAAATATTGAAATCATCATAGTGGATGATGGTTCTATCGACGAATTTACGTTAAAGAAATGTTCAGAAATAAAAGATAAATATTCGAATGTTGTTTTAATTCATCAGTCTAATAGAGGATCTGCAAGTGCGAGGAACCATGGCATTCAAGTTGCTAAAGGCAAATACATTGGTTTTGTAGACAGTGATGACAATGTCGACCCTAAAATGTATTCAGAACTACTTTCTTTGATAAAAAAAGACCAAGTAAATGTTGCTATTTGTGGTCTTGCCACTTATAGCAATAATGGAGTGACTTATAATGACAAATCATTAGAATCACGTTGCTATGAACAACCCGAACTGATGCATCATTTCTTATTGGGTCATTGGCATAGTTCATGTACAAACCTTTACTCAAAAGAACTTTTTAAGGACATATCCTTTCCAGAAAAAGAGGTCAATGAAGATTATATGCTCAATTACTGGATTTTTAAGACCCAAAAAAAAATAAGTTTTACCAATAATCCATACTATCATTATATCAGACGCAAGAACAGCAATACATCTTCGCCAAAGACATTACGTTTTTTAGATTGGATTAAACATACTAAACTGGTGCTATCTGAAATGTCTCAAATTCCAACATTAAAAATGGAAGCTGAATATCAATATATTTATTCCAACATTGTTTTAGGGAATAGTTCTCTGTTGACATTATGCAAAATAAAGTCTGATGAGGCAGAACAACTTTATGAAATAGTTTCTGCCAACTTGGCATCATCCAAGAAGATGCTTTATAACAATAAGTTTTTATCGATGAAGTATCGTTTCATGGGGATGATGATGGCCGAATGCCATACTTTATATAAACTTTGTGTCCTCAGTTCTTACAAAATGAAATATCATATATGGAAAAAGGATTAGTATCAATTATAATAGGTGTTCACAATGAGAAAGAAGAACACTTAAGAATGGCTTTTAATAGCCTATTTAACCAATCATATCAAAACATTGAGATCATTGTCATTGATGATGATTCTGATGATAATTGTAAGTCTGTTTTAAACGACATATGCAATGGAATAAAAAACATAACCATTGTACACAACAAAACAAACTTGGGCTTGACAAAGTCACTAAATATTGGCCTTCAAATGGCTAAAGGAGAGTTTATTGCACGTATGGATGCAGATGATTATTCCACCTACAACCGAATAGAAAAACAAGTAGATTATTTAAAATCACACCAAGATATTGATATAATAGGTACTGGTGTTATCTCTTTCGGAGATCGTAATATCTTTATGAGTCCTGCTTTTGGCTTATCAAAAGACGATGCAGATATTATGTTATTCTTTTCCAGTACATTATGCCATCCCTCTGTCATGATACGAAAGTGTTTTTTAGAACGTCATCATTTATCATACGATGAAAATGTTAAAAAAGCCCAAGATTATGACCTTTGGGAACGTTCCAGCACTTATGGGAAATTAGCCGTAATGAAAGACGTCCTTTTATATTATAGAATTCATGCTAACCAAATTACATCACTAAAAAACAAGGAACAAATTAAAGCTGCTGATATCATTCGTAAAAGAAGATTATCAAGAATCGGCATTAATCCAACCGACAAAGAATATCATTATCACGAACTCCTTTCTTCCGGTGTTGACTCATCCATTACAACTCATGAAATGGAAGAGTGGATAAAGAAGCTTCTAGAAGGAAACAAAGAGAAGAATCTTGTTAATGGAAAAAGGTTTCAACATGATTTAAGAACGAGACTATTGCTTTTCAAATTACGAAACAAGAAAAGGATAAATTTGGCAGAAATACCTTTACTTGCAGCCATTGTATATTCAAGAATTGGCATTAAAATTAAGATTATAGCAAATAAAAAGATTATAAAAGCAATGCAACATCAATCAATAACAAAATGAAAAATAAGACAGTCTTAAATATATTTGAATGGATAGAATACTACAAGCGCCATTTTGTCAATCCTGAGAAATACATACCTCGTATGTTCTACGAAAGGATAGGCTACAAATTGAATCTTCAAAATCCAAAAACATTCAGCGAAAAACTTCAATGGATGAAACTCTATGATCATAATCCGTTGTACACGACACTTGTAGACAAATATGAAGTAAAAAAATATGTTGCTAATATAATAGGTTCTCAATATATTATTCCTACATTAGAGGTATGGGACAATGTTGAAGACATTGACTTCAACAGTCTTCCAAATCAGTTTGTCTTAAAATGCACCCATGATAGTGGAGGACTGGTTATATGTAAAGACAAGTCAAAACTAAACATCAAAAAAGCAAAAAAAATCCTTCGAAAAAGTATGAACCGAAATTTTTATTATATGGGGTTTGAATGGCCATACAAGAATGTCAAACCGAGGATTATCGCTGAAAAATATATGGAGGACACAAAAACTAAGGAATTACGTGACTACAAGTTTTTCTGTTTTAATGGTGAAGTTAAAGCTCTTTTTATTGCAACAGAAAGACAAAAAGAAGGCGAGGATGTCAAATTTGATTTCTTTGATGTGGATTTCAATCATTTACCTTTCAAACAAGGACATGAAAATGCACGTATTCTACCAGAGAAGCCACTACGTTTTAATGACATGAAACATCTTGCCACAATTTTGTCTAAAGGACTACCTCAAGTTAGGGTAGATTTTTACGAGGTGGATGGCAATATCTATTTCGGAGAAATGACGTTCTTTCATCATGGTGGTTGGACAAGATTCGAACCCAGTGAATGGGATACCATATTTGGAAAATGGATAACTCTCCCTATCAAAGAAAGTAACCATTAACTATAAAAATGGAAAAAAAAAGAATTTTCATTTCTATCCACTACATGGAACTCGGTGGAGCAGAAATAAGTTTGATTGGTTTGTTGCAAGCTATTGACTACTCACATTATGACATAGATTTATTCATTCATTCACATCGAGGAGAATTATTAAATTATATTCCAAAAGAAGTAAATTTACTACCAGAAATCGTGGAATATACACAAATTGAGTGCCCGATGATGGACACTCTTATGAATGGTTTTTGGGGGATATTATTTGGACGTTTAAAAGCGAAGTGGTTACATCATAAATTTCTTAAAAATAGGGATAAAAATGAGAGTGCAGCTGGGCTACAATATGTTGCGAAATGTATTTCTCCTTTTTTACCATCACTATATCAATTTGGGAAATATGATTTGGCAATTAGCTTTCTAAGCCCTCATAATTATGTCTTAGATAAAGTGATTGCCCAAAAGAAAATATGTTGGATTCACACGGACTATACAAAGATTATAATAAATGTAGAAGAAGAATTACCCACTTGGAGTGCATACGATAACATCATATCTATTTCTCCTGATGTTACAAAATCTTTCCTTCAAATTTTCCCAACTTTAAAGCACAAAATCATCGAAATAGGAAACATTCTTTCTCCCAATTTTGTACGTAATCGGGCTGAAGAATTTGATGCACATATGGAATTGAAATCAAGAAAAAAAGATATTAATTATATTACAATATTGAGTATAGGAAGGTTCTCTTATCCAAAAAACTTTGATAACATCCCTGACATCTGCCGAAGAATCAATTCTATGATTAAAATTCAGAATTCTAAATTGAAAGTGCATTGGTTTCTAATTGGTTATGGAAGCGACGAACAACTAATCCGATACAGTATTCACGAGGCAGACATGGAAGACGATGTCATTATTCTTGGAAAAAAGTCAAATCCTTATCCATATATTAAAGCATGTGATATATATGTACAACCCTCACGCTACGAGGGAAATTCCGTTACGGTGCGTGAGGCTCAAATGCTATATAAGCCCGTTGTGGTAACTGATTACCCTACAGCTAAGAGTCAAATTCAAAACGGCTTAGATGGGCTCATTGTTCCGATGGACAATGAGGGCTGCGCTCATGGAATAGCTGATTTTATAGCTAACATAAGCCTTCGAGAAAAGATTAAGAAGTATCTCAAAACCCATGACTATGGGAATGTTATGGAAATTGAAAAATTATATCAATTGATATGATTCCAAAAGTTATCCACTATTGTTGGTTTGGCAAGAGCCCTCTTCCAAAATCAGTTCTGAAATGCATTTCATCATGGAAGAAATTTTTTCCTAATTATGAAATCAAGGAATGGAACGAAGATATTTTTGATGTAAATTGTATCGCTTATACAAGTGAAGCATATAAAGCAAAAAAATATGCTTTTGTTAGTGATTATGCTCGTTATTGGATTCTATATCAATACGGAGGAATATACTTTGACACAGATGTTGAAGTCATCAAAACTTTGGATGACATCATTATAAGAGGCCCATTTATGGGAGTAGAAATTCCAAGCAAAAAAGGGAAGGTCCCTATGGTTGCTCCTGGATTGTGTCTTGGCGCAGAGGCAAATATGCCATTTTACAAACAGATATTAGATTATTATGCCACACTCCATTTCATCAATAATGATGGAACATACAATCAAAAAACAATTGTATATTATAACACAGAATTGTTAAAAGAATTCGGACTACAAGCAACTAATGACATTCAACACATTGGAGGTATATGGATTTATCCTCAAGACTTTTTTAATCCACTTGATGATTTCACAGGAAAACTAAATATTTCGGAAAATACTCGGTCAATTCATTGGTATAGTAAGTCATGGAGTGAAGCGAATTTATTTAGGACCAAGATCAGTCGACTATCACATAGGCTCTTTGGATTAACTTTTCATCATATAAAAGATTATTTAAAGAAAAATAAAAATGTCTCCTAGTTTATATCAACCTTTATATCTCATTTTGGTAACAATAATTACTTTTATTGTAATGAAAGATTATGCGAAATGGAAATATAGATTTTTCATTAAGTATGATTTTTCCAAAAAAAATTATGCCATATTATTAGCATTATTTTTAACTTTCTTTATAGGTCTACGTCCTATTGATGAGAGATATTTTGTAGATATGTTTATGTACGATTATTCATATTACTTTACTTATTATGCCGCGCCTTTTTTCTTTGATTGGAATGCTGATAATATTATCTTCGACAACCTATTTGCATGGATGGGAGCACATCAATATGAAAGCGGTGTGTTTTTTTTCATAATATCTACCATATATTTCATTTGTATGCTAATAGCTTGCCTGAAATTATTTCCTAAAGACACCATGTTGGCGTTCATTGTATATTTAGGTGCTTTTTCTACTTTTTCATTCGGCACTAACGGCATTAAGGCTGGCGCTGCAGCATCATTATTCTTGATTGCTTTAGCATATTATAAAAAAAGCAAAATAATCGTTATTATATTTTTACTTCTGGCATTAGGTTTTCATCATTCCATGAAAGCTCCCTTAATTGCATACGTTATCGCTTATTATTATAAAAAACCAAAAACCTATTTGTATGGATGGGTATTTTGTCTCTTACTTGCAGCAGCACATGTTACTATCTTTATGTCTATTTTTGCAGGTTATACTGACGAGCACGGTGCCTCATATTTAAAAATTCAAACTGGAGATACTGCTAAAAATGTTAGCGGATTCCGCCCTGATTTTATATTATATAGCGCAATTCCTATTATAATAGGATATTATTTAATAACTGTAAAAAAAATCAAATCTGAAAGATTTATTTTTCTATGGTGTGTTTACACTCTAACTAATTGTGTGTTTTTATTGTGTACCTATGGTTCTTTTATAAATCGTATTGCCTATTTGAGTTGGTTAATGATACCATTTGTTTTACTTTATCCTTTCACAAATATTAGATGGAGCAATCAGCAAGATCAATATCTGAGATATGTAGTTTTGGGACATCTTGGTTTTACTTTGTTTATGAATTTTATTTATTATTAATATTATGGCAAGAATCTCAGTTCTAATGGGTATTTACAATTGTGCAATCACCTTACCTGAGGCGCTTGATTCACTATTTGCCCAAACGTACCAAGATTTTAAAATTATTCTATGTGACGACGGTTCATCCGATAGTACTTACGCAGTAGCAAAATCTTATGCAGATAAACATGACAATATAGTTCTTATTAAGAACGAAAAAAACATGGGATTGAACTATACGCTCAACCATTGTTTGGAATATGCCGACACTGAGTATTGTGCACGTATGGATGGTGATGACATTTCTTTACCAACCCGCTTTGAAAAAGAAATCAACTTTCTTGACGAGCATCCCGAATTCGACATCGTGACAACTCCCATGAAACATTTTGATGAGAATGGAATATACCGTGTTGGAAAAGGAGGATTTGAACCAAAATTAACAGATTTTCCAAAATTTTCTCCATTTTGTCATGCTCCTTGTATGGTTCGAACCAAAGCGTACAAAGCTATTGGTGGCTATACTGTAGCAGAGAACTTGCTTCGCGAAGAGGATTATCATCTTTGGATAAAGATGTATGAAAAAGGTTTTCGGGGGTATACACTTGAGGAACCGTTATATATGATGCGAGATGATCGTAATGCAGCAAAAAGACGAACATTCAAGGTTCGAAAAAACGAAGCATACGTAAAACATCTTGCAGTAAAAATGTTAGGACTTCCTTTTTACTATAATTTTTATTGCATTGTACCGTTGATAAAAGGTATTATGCCCAATTGGTTGTTTTATTTGCTGTATAAACTGAAATAAACATGAGAAAGAAGATTTGTTTTTGCACTACCATTGGTGGAACCATTAAAGCTTTTTTGATTGATCTGTCGAACTATTTAGTAGAACACGAAAATTACGATGTTACATGGATAAGCGGTGAGGATGAATCTTTATTCAATTATACCAATGAACATATTCATTACATCTCACTGAAGATGAAACGTGGCATTGCCATGGATGGAATAAAAGTCATTTGGCAGATGTATCGCATTTTTAAACGAGAGAAGTTTGACATTGTTCAATACTCAACACGTAACGCAGGTACATACGCTTCGATTGCAGCCTGGATGGCTGGTATCAAAATTAGGCTCTATTGTCAGTGGGGAATGATGTTCATTGCATTAAAAGGACTAAAACGAGCTTTATTAAAGTTGGACGAGAAACTAGTAGTTTCACTATCTACGGTTGTGGAATCGGAGAGCTTTTCAATGTATGAAACAGCCATAAAGCACGGTATATATAAACCAGGCAAGGCCTCTGTTATTTGGAACGGGAGTGCTTGTGGGGTAAATTTAGACAAATACATTTTATCAAACAAGCCATCATGGAGAAAAGAAATAAGGCAAAAATTTGGTATTAGCGAGAATGCCAGAGTGTTTGGTTATTGCGGTCGAATAACAAGGGATAAAGGATTGAATGAACTCTTTGCTGCATTTAAGCTTGTAGTTGAAAATAAAAATCAGAAGAAAGAGACATATCTATTAATAATTGGTAGTAATGACCACGCAGAGACCATTAACCCAGAACTATTTGCATGGGCAAAATCATCTCCCTATGTAAAGTTTACAGGATATACGGACAATGTTCCCAAATACTATTCTGCCCTTGACGTGTTTACTTCATTGAGTTATCGAGAGGGGTTTGGTTTAGTGGTCATTGAGGCAGCTGCCATGGCAGTTCCAGGTATTGTTTCCGATGCTCTTGGTCAACGTGACACAATAGAACACGGAAAGACGGGATATTCAGTGCGTACATATCACACAGAGGATGTTGTAGAAGCAATGAACTTTTTTATAGAGCATCCTGAAAAAGCTATAGAAATGGGTGTTAACGCCAGAAAAGTTGTAGAAGAGAAATATGAACAGAAAGAATTATTCAGAAGATTGGCTGAACATAGAAATCTGTTGATAGAACAACATAGCTCCAAATAAATTGCATGGAAAGGATTCTCCTATTGGGCTCAGGCACACAAGCTTTGGCCATTGTCAAAGGACTTGCAAAAGCAGGCTACACAATTTGCATGCTTTTTGAGGAAGCCAATTATGCTGATACGTCACGGTATGTCAACAAACGTATTGTATGCCATGTTTCACCAAAAAGCGATGAATATCTTGAAATTGTTGAAAGGATAATTGTCAAGGAAAGAATTGACGTACTGATTCCCACAGGGGATATATCAGCAGAGTTCATCAGTAAGAATAAGGCGCGACTTGGCAAAATAGCCAAATTTACTACACCAGACCACACTATCTTTGTAAATGGATATGACAAGAACAAATTGATGGCACTTTGTCAGAAAAATAATTATCCACACCCAATGACGGTAGATCTCTCTGAGTTGAATGATTTATCTGTCAAGGAATTGAAAACGTTTTGTTATCCAGCTATGTTAAAGCCAAACTACACAACTGGGGGGCGAGGTATGGTTGTAGTGAATAGCCATCAGGAATTGCTTGAAAAATATCCCGACCTTCATTTACAGTATGGCGATTACCATCTCCAGCAATTTATTCGTGCAGGAGGAAGGCAGGTCAAAATTCAATTGTTCGTGAATTCAAATGGTCGATTAATTGCACATTCTGCAATGGAAAAAGTAAGATGGTATCCCGTAAAAGCGGGATCAAGTTGCTGCTCTGTTAGTATCATTGAAGCAAAAGCAACTGACATATGCTTAAAGATATTACGGGATTTACATTGGGAAGGGTTTGCCGATTTCGACTTAATAGAAGATCCTGATACAAGAGAACTACTTATCATGGAAATTAATCCACGACTTCCTGCTTGTCTTGGAACAGCAATTCATGCAGGCATAGATTGGGGACAAATAATAGTTGACGAGGCTTTAGGTCATGAGTCAAAAAACTATGAATATAAAACAGGTATCGCGTTGCGTCATTTGGGTTTTGATGTGCTTTGGTTTTTGAAATCACCAAGAAGGTTTACCTCAGAACCATCCTGGTTCCGTTTTTTCGGGAAGGACGTATTTTATCAGGATATGGACGGATGGAGCGATTTGAAACCTTTCTTTAGTGGCACTTATCATAACATCAAAAAATTATTCGACCCATCATTTAAGAAAGCAAAATCTATATGACAAGAGAACGTTTCGACTATATTGACATCGCAAAGGGTATTGGAATCTTAATGGTGGTATGGGCTCATATCATGATTGTAGGATGGACACATAGAGTCATTTATGCTTTCCACATGCCTTTGTTTTTCTTTTTATCTGGCATGTTATTCCAAAAGGATAAATATCCGTCGTTTGAAATATTTGTTTCTAAACGAACAAAAAGATTGTTGATCCCTTACGTTATTTATTCCATAGTGACTTGGGCGTTTTGGGCAATATTCAAATACATACGGCATGAGGAGGTTGACAGCTACATGATGCCGTTGCTGCAAACCGTCATTTCGCAAGGTAGCGGTGCCTTTATGGTACATAATTCCGCATTGTGGTTCGTTCCGTGTTTATTTTTAGTCGAGATTTTGTATTTTCACCTCTGCAAATTAGGCAAATGGTGGTGTCTATTGGGTTGTTTTGGTTGTTCATTTCTAAGTTTCTTCCTTGGAAGGACATATGGAGAGAGTTGGTGGTTCTCGCCACCATGGAATGCCGATGCGGCCATGATAGCACTTCCATTCTATAGCGTTGGTAATGTACTTGCTAAAGAGGTTGGACATAGTAGGTTGACATCCACTGTCAAAGAACATTTGGGGATATGTTTTATTATCTTCACATTGTTAACTATACCCCTCTTTTGGAGTGCCATGAATTATGGCGAATGTAGCATGGGATCTAGTTCCTATCAGTGTCAAGGATGGGTATTTATAACAAGAGCATTCCTCGGTTGTAGCTGGATAATATGTTTATCGCTTCTTATTGGTGCTGTTGACGTTAGGAACGGATTTTTCTCTGCTCCCATAAAGTATCTTAAATGGACAGGTATAAATAGCCTCGATATTATGTGCCTCCACATCCCAATAAAAGGAGTATGCATGATAGGTGTTGCGATGTTGATACATATTACCGTTAATGATGTGGGTAGTAGAATCTTCTATTCTTTTATATCTTTCATCCTGACTATGTTGATAGTGTGGTTAGTGATAAAACTATTTCCACTTAGTAAGATAATACAAAAATATCCATTTTAGAACATAAATTGAGATTTATGAACATCCTTACATTCGACATAGAGGAATGGTACATAGAAAAAACATTTCATGGTGCCAGAAAAGAGAAATTTGAAATCTTTGACAGATATCTTGCCCAAATTCTTGATATTTTGGAAGAAAGAGGATTAAATGCCACGTTTTTCTGTTTAGGAAAAATGGCATCGGATTTTCCTGATATTATTAAGAAGATTGCAGGAAAGGGCCATGAGATTGCATGTCATTCCGATAAACATGTATGGCTCAACAAAATGTCATACAAAGAAGTAGAAGAAGATACTCATATTGCCATTGACTCCCTTGAGCAATTGTTAGGGAAAAAAATAAAAGGATACCGTGCACCTGCGTTTTCAATTGGAGAAAACAACAAATGGGCATTTGAGATATTTTACAAGTACGGTATCGAGTATGACTCTTCCATATTCCCTGCAGCCAGGGATTTTGGAGGTTTTCCTTCATTTGGACATAATAGACCTGTTATGTTATCTTACCAAGGTATAGAAATCAAGGAATTTCCTATTTGTATGACAAAATTATTCGGCAAAAATATTGCCTATTCAGGAGGAGGGTATTTTAGATTATTTCCTTTATGGTATGTATTAAAGACTATCAATAATAGTGATTACGTCATGACGTATTTCCATATAGATGATTTGCTGCCAGGTAGTAATAAAGTTATGAGTCGCAAAGACTATGAAACATATTTCAAAGAGAAAGGATCCATCTTCAACAGATACAAACGATTTGTGAAATCCAACTTAGGAAGAAATAATGCCTTTGCGAAAATGTCAGAATTGATCACTCATACGAAGATGATTAATATAGACCATGCGATTCATGAAATCCAATGGGAAAAAACTGTTAAGGTGTTTCTATAGTTAAAAAGGGAATTGCCATTTACTATAATAAAAGTAGAAATGTGCCTACATTCCCTACATATCGGCATAAATGATTGTCAATCAAATATACACATCGTGTAGGGAATGTGTAATGAGTGTAGGTAAAGCCATAAAAGCATGGAAAAACTGGGGATAGATTTCAAGGAAATTCCATCATCTCATCAATTCCATGAATAGTCGCGACTTACGACATGAATTTCGAACTCAACTGATCGATTAAATAGGTAGCAAGAGGGCCTATTAACACATGAAGTTTTCAATAGTCAGAATCGACAAGCAAAAGACTATTCATTTGACGGTGAAGTCGGCAGAATGGTTTTTCGAACGCATTAAGACGGATACGAAAGCCAAAGACATTGGAAGGCTGAGAAAACACATTGCTGAATTTGGAAACCAAGCAAAATATGATCATTCTGATGAGATTGCCTTGGTTTTTCCATCTGTGGAAATGAAGAAATCTGCAAATGGCAATCTTGACATAGTTTCTTTTAATGGACTAATAACACTTCACATTCCCCAGTTACTGAAAAGAGAAGACGTAGAAGCTGTAAAAAACGCCTCGAAGATGATGCCCATGACTTTCGCTGCATTCACTGGATCAGACGGACGAAGCGTGGAAATACTCGTTAGCGTAAAGAGCATCGACGGATTAGTTCTTCAAAAAGAAAAGGATATGGATGAATTTTGCAAAGTGGCTTACGAAACAGCATTCGGAGCCTACAGTGGAATTCTACCCAAAGCCATTGAACGTCAGAATGTTACTGCGAAGTATACTTTTAAGATGACGTTGGATGAGCATCCGTATGTAAATCCAGCCCATTCATCATTATCCATTGGATATTTCCAAAAAGCTGAAAATTTCTCTTCTTCTACACCCGTCAACGAACAACGGGATACCGACATGAACCTCTATGCAGACTACGAGCGAATGTACGAACGAGCCGTAGAAAAAGCATACGAAAGAACAGTGAATCTGATTGAGGAAGAGCAATATGAAGCATATCTCACCCAACTCTCTCAAGAACTTTGTAAAATGGGAATGCCGGAAGAAGAAGCTTTCTTACACATACGGAATCACCATGTTTACAAAAAGACGTACAATGAAGACACCTGTCGTGCCATCATTTCTGCCGTATATACGGAAGAGAATCAAAACTGGCAAAAAGATTATTCTGAAATAGGAAAAGAAACACGAAGGTTAATCAAATTTTTAACCACCCGATATGTGTTCCGTATGAATACGGTGATGGGATATACGGAATATCGACCCAACAACACTTGGATACAAGAGTGGAAACCATGTGACGAGAACGCCATCTATGGAATGACAATTGAAGCTCGGTTGGCTAACCTTGACGTGAAGGAACACGACATTCGAAGGTATGTCCGTTCGAATATGATCAGGCAGGCCGACCCCGTGGATGAATATTTCATGAAAGTTCGTGACAAATGGGACGGTAAGACTGACCATATAGCCATGCTTGCCCAAGCAGTTCAATGCAATATTCCCCAATGGGAAAAATGGTTTCGCAAATGGTTTCTTTACATGGTGGCGCAATGGCTTGGAAGAGTTCAAGACTTTGGCAATTCCATCGTGCCTTTACTCATATCCTCACAAGGCGACGGAAAGTCTACATTTTGTCAAAACTTGCTTCCAAAAGAACTCCGTTGGGGATATCTTGCCAATCTTGACGTAAACGAGAAAAAGCAAACCTTGCAAGCCATGCATAACTTCTTGTTAATCAACCTTGACGAATTCAATCAAATAAGTCCGAAGATTCAAGAAGGTTTTTTGAAAAACGTCATTCAACTACCAAGCGTGAAGATGAAACGACCATACGGCAAGCATGTGGAAGATTTTAAACGCATGGCTTCGTTTATCGCTACGACAAATGAAGTAAACGTTTTGAGTGACCCTACGGGCAATCGACGATTCATTTGCGTGCAACTGAAGGCTCCCATCAACACCAAATATAAACCCAATTATGAAGCACTCTACTCACAAGCCTACCAATTGGTGATGAAAGGAGAGCAATATTGGTTTAATGCAGAGGAGATTAAGGAAGTAATAGCACACAATCGACAACATGAGATTGTCCCACCAGCCATGATGTATTTCAATGAGTATTACGAAGTAGCATCCAATGAAACAGAAGGAAAGTGGACATCTCCCACCGCCATTTATGATCATTTACGTAAGATAGCTGGTGCAAGTCTGAAAGCCAATGGAGTGTCTGCATTTGGCAAATATCTAAAAAACTTTCCTGGTTTACAACAAAAACGAATAAATAAAGGTATTTTTTACTTGGTTCGTGAGAAATAAATTTGTAATTTTGCACGTTTTCACGAGAATATATAATTATGGTTATGCAAAATCTTTTAGTATATTATATCTAAATAAGACTCTATCAATTTATATTATGTATGAACTATAAAGGGAAAAAAATAGTAGTATTTGGAGCAACTGGAAATTTAGGCGCTAATATAGCCGTTTTTCTTAAAGAACAAGGATATGATGTTTTAGCCGTAAGTAGGAGAGCCAATGATAATGGCTTCTTTGCAACGAAAGGGATTAGATATTTATCTGTTGATATTAAACAAAGAAGCGATTTTAACAAATTACCTCATAATGACATATTCGCTGTATGCCACTTTGCAAGTACACTTCCTTCGAGATATGCATTCGACCCACAAGATATGTTTGAAAGTATTACTATTGGGACATTACATGTTTTAGAATGGATGAAGGAAATTGGATGTAAAACTATTGTATTCCCACAGACACCTTCAGATATGGCAAAGTATCACAATCAACCTGGTTTAATTCCAACAGATGCTCCACGTCATTTTCCTTTAACAGGTGATCACGCCGTTTACACTATAGCAAAGAATGCTGCTGTTGATTTGATGGAACATTATCGTGCAGAATATGGTATCCGCTTTTTTGCATTACGTTTTTTCACAATATACCAATATCATCCAAATGCTTATCACTATGCAGATTTCAAACGTCGCATGATGCCCTATAGAATGTTGATGGATAGGGCCATGAAAAGTTTGCCCATTGAGATCTGGGGTGACTGTAAGAAAGCTAAGGAAATGGTGTATATAAAGGACTTTGTACGTTTAGTGCAATGCTGCATTGAGAGCAAAAGCAAGGGAGGTTGTTTTAATGTAGGAAACGGTTGGCAAGTATCTTTGGAGGAACAAATACTTGGTATTATTGAGGTTTTTTCTCCAAAGGACAATCCATCACCTGTAATCTATTGTCCAGAGAAGCCAGACCCACTTCAAAATGCCTTCGATGTGAGCAAGACTTTCAGCGAACTGAACTACAAACCGAAATATTCATACCTTGACCAATTGCACGACTTCAAGCATGAGATGGAGACAGAGCCTTTTGCTCAGCTATGGGGTACGCATAAGGACTATGAGGAGTAAGTACCATGTATCAGCACTTCTTTAAACGCCTTTTAGATATTTTACTTTCCCTGTTGGCTATTATCTGCTTGTCGCCCTTGTTGCTTGTGGTGATGGTATTGCTCTATTTCGCCAACGAAGGAGCTGGAGTGTTTTTCTTTCAAGAACGCCCAGGACTAAAAGGAAAACTCTTTAAGGTCATCAAATTTAAAACGATGAACGAGAAACGTGGCAAAGATGGCAATCTGTTGCCAGACTTGCTTCGCATCACCAAAATCGGGAAGTTTGTCCGTGCCACGTCACTCGACGAACTTCCACAACTGTTCAATGTATTGAAAGGTGATATGGCACTAATTGGTCCACGACCTTTGCTGAAACAATACCTTCCATTATATTCCCCAGAACAAATGCGTCGTCACGATGTAAGGCCAGGAATCAGCGGTTGGGCCCAAGTAAATGGGCGAAACAATTTAACTTGGGGAGAAAAATTCAAACTTGATGTATGGTACGTAGATCATCTTTCTGCATGGTTAGACATAAAAATCGTTTTATTAACAATATTAAAAGTTTTCAAACAAGAAAGTATCAATAATTCAGATACAGCCAACAAGAATATTACCGAATCGAATTTTGATGGAACAAACTAATAGAATATCAGATTTAGCAACTCCTTGTTTTATTTTAGACAAGACAGAATTAGAAAAAAGTATAAGAGATTTCGAAGAGGCACTTCATTCTAATTTTTCTAAATATGCAATTGGGTATTCTGTAAAAACGAACTCCTTACCTTTTTGTCTAAATATAGGAAGAAAAATGGGATGTTTTGCCGAGGTAGTTTCTTTTGACGAATACAACTTAGCACATGAATGTGGTTATGAAGATGCTCAGATTATTTATAATGGTCCAATGAAATCGAAAGAAACATTTATAAATGCCATTATAGGAGGAGCTATCGTCAACATCGAAACTAAGCGAGAAATACAATGGTTGCAAGAACTACCAAAAGAACAAATAATTAACATAGGAATCCGACTCAACATCAATATTTCTAAAGTATCTCCTGAAGATGCCGATGGAGAAAATGACAATAGTCGATTTGGGTTTTCTGATGAAACAGAAGAATTCAAGAATGCCATTAACACCATATTAAGCATGAAAAATGTGCATCTGTCAGGATTACACATCCACCGAACGGCTCACAGTAGAAGTTTGAAATTTTATCAGAATTCCATTTTATATGCTTGCAGCGTTATTCGCAAATATAATTTAAATCTTGACTATCTTGATGTTGGAGGTGGTTTTTTTGGAATCTTTCCAAACAAGCCTACTTACCAGCAATATTCGGATATCTTTTTTCATTCGCTGAAAACTTTTGGATTAGAAACATTAAGAGTTATAGTTGAACCAGGAAATGCATTAATAGCCTCATGTTTTTCATTTTTAAGTGAGGTGATTGACGTAAAACACGTAGAGACCCAACTCTGGTTTGTCACTACTGATGGCTCAAGAAATGATATTGATCCTTTTTTTAGAAAATCTGGATATATGACAGAAATATTATCTGAGCAAGTAAACAACACAGTAACAGAACAAGTAGTATCTGGTTGTACATGTTTAGAGTATGACAGATTATTCTCATTAAAGAAGCAACCACTTCTCTCTGTAGGAGACAGGATTTTATATAAGAATGTAGGAGCATATACTATGTGTCTAACTCCTATGTTTATTCGATATATTCCCAACATTTATGTAATAGATAAAAACAAACATTATCTAATACGTAAGAAATGGACAGAAAAAGAATTCATTCAAAAATCGACATATTAATGGATAATATATTATTTTGTAGTGTAGGTCGTCGAGCACGACTACTTATGGATTTTAGGGAGTCGATGAAGGGATGTGGGAAAATAATTGCAACAGATGCAAGTCCTGTTGCTCCAGCTCTCTTCTTTGCTGATGAAACATATTTAGTTCCTAAAATCACTGACAAGAGTTATTACAACAACATTTTAGAGATTTGTAAAAAAAGCAATGTTAAAGCCATTACGACTTTAATTGACCCAGAAATTGAACTATTAGCCAAACATAGAAACGAACTGACAGAAAGAAACATTCTTCCACTATGTCCATCTGACTGGACGGCACATTTATGCTTTGACAAATACGAAATGTTTAAATATCTACAAGCAAAAGGGGTAAGAACCGTACTAACATATAACTCTTTGGAAAGTCTAAAAGAAGGTTTGGAAAAAAGAGAAATATCTTTCCCCGTTTTCATAAAGCCAATCTCAGGTAGTGGAAGTGTTGGCATAGGAAGTGTAAATAGCATGGAAGAAGCCGAAGCTAAATGGAATGATGGAAAATTCACTTACATTATTCAAGAACTAATGACTGGTGGTGATTGCGATGCGGATGTCTATGTAGATTGTTTTTCACACAAACCAGTATCCATCTTTTCTAAAAAGAAAATAGAAAGTAGGATTGGAGGTGCAAGTAAGACAATCTCTTTTAAAGATCCTAAATTATTTGCTTTTGTAGAAGAAGTTTGTTCTGTACTTGAACTTAACGGACCTTGTGATATGGACTTCTTCATCAAAGATGGAGAGTATTATCTCTCAGAGATAAATCCTCGTTTTGGCGGTGCATATTTGCATGCATACGGATCTGGAGTAGATTTTATCAAACTTATCATCAATAATATCCATGGTACAGAAAACAAGCCTTTTATTGGTAATTATGACGAAGATATTATTATGATGATGTATGATGATATAATCATAAAGAAGAAGACAGAATTAAAATCTGATAATTTTTCACTATTATAACTTATCATTCAAAATGGCAAATAGGATTTATTTATGTCTTGCTCACATGAGCGAAAACGGACTTGAGCAAAAGTATATACAAGAGGCTTTTGATACAAAATGGGTAGTTCCTCTTGGACCAAATGTAAATGGATTTGAAAAAGACCTTGAAGAATTTGTAGGCGAAAACAAACGAGTTGTTGCATTATCTTCCGGAACAGCAGCCGTTCACCTTGGACTTATTGCTGCTGGTGTAAAAACGGGAGATGAAGTTTTGGTTCAGAGTTTTACGTTCTGCGCCTCTACTCACCCCATTACATATATTGGGGCAAAACCTATATTAATTGATTCTGAACCAGAGACATGGAACATGGATCCATTGTTATTGGAAGAGGCTATCAAAGATAGAATTGCAAAAACTGGAAAGAAACCTGCGGCCATCGTTCCTGTTTATTTATACGGAATGCCTGCTAAAATAAATGAGATTATGGCTATTGCTCGAAAGTATGGGATTCCTGTCGTTGAGGATGCCGCAGAAGGAATGGGGTCTAAGTATAATGGTCAAGTTTGTGGAACATTTGGCGAATATGGTATTCTTTCATTCAATGGAAACAAGATGATTACGACATCGGGTGGAGGTGCATTGATTTGTCCTGATGAAGAGAAATGGCGTAAGGTCATGTTCTTTGCTACACAAGCCCGTGAAGCTTACCCTTATTATCAGCATGAGGAAATTGGTTACAACTATCGTCTTTCTAATGTTTGTGCCGGTATTGGTCGCGGTCAGATGACTATCGTTCATGACCATATTGCACACCATCGGCATATCGCTAACATGTACAAGCAAGCATTTGCCAATGTAGAGGGCATTGATTTCCATGATGAATTAGTGGGAATGGAATCGAACTACTGGTTGTCAACTATCACTCTTCATGAAGATTTACATGTGAAAGGTGAGGACAAAGCGTATACCCAATCCATCAAAGGAGCTGTTGGAGGAGCAGCAGGAGTGGTTCATGCTAATGATAACATCCATACAGATTGTGAACCCAATAGAAATGTAGAAGCCATGCGTTTAGGACTTGATGCATTGGGAATAGAAAGTCGTCCTCTTTGGAAGCCAATGCATAAACAACCTGTATATAAAAATGCTCCTGCTTACGTCAATGGAGTAAGTGAAAGCTTATTCAAGAAAGGGTTATGTCTTCCCAGTGGACCTTGTGTGACGGATGAGCAAGTAAATTATATCATAAATAGCATTAAGAGTTTGATAGCATAATCACTCGAAGAATGTCTATCAAGGCGCAAACATATTTGGAATTACTGAAAATCTGTCTCCAAGACGAACCTAAGGTAACAGATAAATTGACAAATCTATCCAATGGACATATCGATTGGATAGATTTATTAGATTTTGCTGCAAGACAAGGAGTTATTGGTGTTTATTGGCGAGGAATTGAATTAATATTCAAGTCACCCACCCCTTTGAATAAACCAACCGATGACGAAGTGATGGAATGGTGGGGAGAAGTGAACGACATCAAAAAGAGAAACGAAGATTTATTTAAAAAGACTGCGTTTGTTTCCAATACTTTCCGAAAAGAAGGATTTGAAAATTGCATATTAAAAGGGCAAGGAAATGCAATAATGTATCCGGATCCTTACTTAAGGACACCTGGAGATATTGACATTTGGTTGAAGGGGGATAGAGAAGAAATAACTTCTTATATCAACAAATTGTTTCCAAATGAGAAAGGAGGAAATTTGCATATAGTTTTCCCAATATTTAAAGATACACTTGTTGAAGTCCACTATACACCAAGCACATTGTCCAATCCATTTGCCAACAAATACATGCAAGATTATTTTCAGGAAAATCAAGAGATTCAAATTAACAATGTGACATCATTACCAAACAGCATTTCATTCACGACTCCAACATCTAATTTCAATATTGTTTTTCAATTAGCTCATATCATGCGACATTACTTGTATGAGGGCATATCTTTAAAACAATTAATAGACTATTTCTATGTCTTAAAAGATTATTATCAATCTTCTCATAACAATTTAAATCAATATAACAATTTTCAGCATATTCTAAAAAAAATGGGATTACTGAAATTTGCAAAAACTATCATGTACATCATGCAAGAAGGATTGGGGCTTCATTCTGATTATCTTTATACAAAAGAAGATTTAAAAGGTGGAAAACTCATATTAGATAGTATACTTAACGAAAAGAAAGCACAAGGTTTTGCATTACATAACATGCATGACTTAACTCAATATAAAAGCATCACGGAACGTCAAAAGTTAAAATTGTATAGAACTATCAAATTATTTCCTTATTTTCCTGGAGAAACAATTTGGGGAATATGGGAACGTTTTAGGAATGCAATTTAATCTAATTAGAAACTTATAAGTATGAATTTATTCAGCAAAATTATCAATTGGTATTTCAAGAAAACTTCACTTCCTTATTGGTGTGTTATTATCTTAGACTGCCTGATTGTTTATGGATCGGCTTTTGTTGTATATTGGACCTTACATAACGGTTCCCAAACACAATTGCATTTTTATTCCATTACTTATGTAATGCTTTTATACTTAATTATTAGTATCATTACATTTAGATTATTCCACACTTATGCAGGAGTCATAAGATATTCATCATTTGTTGATTTAATGAGGGTAGCATATGCCAATGGAACAGCATGTTTTATTGTTTGGTTATTGCATTATTATATTAACAACTTACCAGCAGCACAATTTGCTCATTTGCGTTCTATTGAAATACTTGGAACATATATCGTTGCCACAGCTATCATGTGGATGGTACGTGTATTGGTCAAGAATGTATTTGATGTTGAATATAGTACAAATAATGGAGCATGGGTTTATATTTATGGCATAAAAGAAGGAGGAATGAGTATTGCCAAATATATCCGTAACCAAAAGCCGACACAATTTGTTTTAAAAGGTTTCATCTCTCATGAGAAAGATTATCAAGGAAAAATGCTCATGGGAGTGAGAGTACATAATGTTGACGATAAACTTGAAAAACGTATAGAAGACGATAGAATTGAAGCGGTACTTGTTCCCCAACAAAGAATGGCACAATTCCGAAACGACGAACAACTTCAAAGCATTCTTACTGAACGCAACATCAAAATTTTCGCCACAGAAGGCATACACGATGCTGAATATTCTGCCGACAACCAAGTAACTACCATCAAGGGAAATCTTCTAAAAGAGGTATCTATCGAAGACTTGCTTCCACGCGATGAAATTAAGGTGGATTTGAAAAAGGTTGGTGAGATGTTGACAGATAGACGAATTCTCGTTACGGGTTCTGCAGGTTCCATTGGTAGTGAGATGGTTAGACAAATCGCCATGTTCCATCCCGCAGAAATGATGCTTATCGACCAAGCTGAGACACCACAACATGATATTCGTCTCATGATGAGTAAAATTTTCCCATACGTAAAAGCGGAAACGGTCGTTACGAGTATCACGAATGAAAAGCGTATGGATGACATTTTCAATAAATTCCGTCCCGAGTACGTTTTCCATGCTGCTGCTTACAAGCATGTTCCTATGATGGAAGACAATCCCAGTGAAAGTGTTATCAACAACATCAAGGGAACGAAAATTCTGGCTGACTTATCCGTCAAATATAAAGTCAAGAAATTCGTGATGATTTCTACAGACAAAGCCGTTAATCCAACAAATGTCATGGGATGTTCAAAACGTATTTGCGAGATTTATGTACAATCATTAAATCAAGAATTAATTAACAAAAAGGAAAAGAAACCGACTCAATTCGTTACCACTCGCTTTGGTAATGTTTTGGGTTCCAACGGTTCTGTAATTCCACTATTTAAGAAACAAATCCAGGAAGGTGGACCTGTTACTGTGACCGATCCAAACATCATCCGTTTCTTCATGCTTATTCCTGAGGCTTGTAAATTGGTACTCGAAGCAGGAACCATGGGTAAAGGTGGAGAGATTTTCGTATTTGATATGGGCAAGCCCGTTAAGATTGCCGAATTGGCTAATAGAATGATTCAATTGAGCGGTGCCAAAAATATCGAGATTAGATACACAGGTTTGCGACCTGGAGAAAAACTTTACGAGGAAGTGCTTTCTACTGAGGAAAACACCAAACCCAGTTTCCATGAGAAGATTCGTATTGCAAACGTAAGAGGATACGATTACCAAGAAGTCAAGAAAGATATTGAGGAACTCATTAATATCAGTTTGAAATACAACGATATGGAAACGGTAAAGAAGATGAAACAAATCGTTCCAGAATATAAGAGCAATAATTCTATTTATAAGAGATTAGATTAAAAAAACAATAACACAAACACAACATTTATTATGTGCGGAATAGTAGGTTATATAGGAAACAAACTAGCCTTTGAGATTCTTATCAAAGGCTTGCATCGTCTTGAATACCGTGGTTATGACAGTTCGGGAGTGGCTCTCATTTCTGATACGCCAACCACTAAAGACGCAAAAAAACTTCATGTATACAAAGCTAAAGGTAAAGTGTCTGACTTGGAGTATGCTGCAAAGGACAAGGACATTTCTGGTACTATGGGAATTGCTCACACCAGATGGGCCACCCACGGAGAGCCTTCTGTTACCAATGCACATCCCCATCTCTCTCAATCTGGCAATTTAGCATTGGTTCATAACGGAATCATTGAGAATTATGCCGTTTTGCGCGACCAATTGAAAGAGAAAGGTTTTTCTTTCAAGAGCGAAACTGATACGGAAGTATTGGTGCAACTGATTGAATACATGCAACAAAAGCACAATTGCAATTTGGTGGATGCCGTTCGTCTGGCTCTTAAGAAATGTTATGGTGCATACGCCATTGTCATTATTGACCAGCGAAATCCCAATCAAATAGTTGCTGCTCGCAAAGCATCGCCAATGGTGATTGGAGTGGGACAAGACAATGAGGAATTCTATATAGCCAGTGATGCTACACCTATTGCAGAATATACCAAAAAGGTATTATATGTTGATGACGAACAAGTGGTTGCCATCGAACGAGGTAAGGAGTTGGAAATACTCGACTTAGATGCCACTCATGTGGATGTACAGTTGAAGGAAATCGACGTTGACATCAACATGTTGGACAAGGGAGGATTTCCTCATTTCATGTTGAAGGAGATTTTCGACCAACCACAATGTTTGCGCGATTGTATGCGTGGACGCATTCTCGCACACAACAACAACTTAGTTCTGAGTGCCATTCGAGCACATAAAGAACGATTGATTCGTGCTCGTCGTTTTATCATCGTGGCTTGTGGAACATCATGGCATGCTGGATTGATTGGCAAGCAGATGATAGAGCAATTCTGTAGGATTCCCGTGGAAGTTGACTATGCCAGTGAGTTCCGTTATAGAAATCCCGTCATCTATCCCGATGATGTTGTCATTGCCATTTCACAAAGTGGTGAAACTGCAGACACCCTTGCAGCCATCGAATTGGCAAAAGAACGCGGTGCCATGATTTTTGGTATCGTGAATGCCGTTGGTTCGAGTATCGCACGACAAACAGATACAGGTATTTACATCCACGTTGGTCCAGAAATCGGAGTCGCTTCTACTAAGGCATTTACGGGACAATTAACGTGTTTATACATGCTCGGTTTGGCATTGGGTATTGAAATAGGTTCGCTTGACATTCAAGATTATACCGAAATGATTCAAGAATTGGATTATATCCCTGGAAAAATCGAGATTGCCTTGAAGCAAAATGAACGCATTGAATGGATGGCTCGTGAGTTTACTTACGCTTCCAATTTCCTCTATCTTGGTAGAGGATGGAATTATCCCGTTGCTTTGGAAGGTGCCTTAAAACTAAAAGAAATCAGTTATATCCATGCCGAAGGTTATCCTGCTGCAGAAATGAAACACGGTCCTATCGCTCTCGTTGATGAGAAGATGCCCGTCTTGTTTGTTGCCACTCACCATAAGGGTTACCAGAAAATCATATCAAATATGGAAGAGGTCAAGGCACGTGGCGGGAAAATCATCGCTATCATCACGGATGGTGATAAGGAGATTGAGAAGATTGCCGACGAAGTCATTCCCGTTCCCAAGACTTTACCCCAATTTGCCCCACTTCTTTCCGTCATCCCTTTGCAATTATTGGCTTATCACATTGCCGTGCAAAAGGGATTAAACGTGGATATGCCACGCAACTTGGCAAAATCTGTTACGGTGGAATAGATTCATCAAAACGATACAAAGCAACGGCTCCAAAAAGTGATTTCTCAACTTTTTGGAGCCGTTTTTTATTGTCATTGCCTCATTAGAATGGGTCCGACAAAAACTTACCATTATATTCACCCCAATTTTGGTCTTATGACATATTTGGGATTATTTACATTCATCTATGCCATAAATATAGTTCTTTGCTCCACTGGTATAGTCGAAGATTTCTTCTGGACGGAAGAAACGTGCCAACTCAATGGCTGCATTGGCAGTAGAGTCTGAAGCATGAACGATATTCTGTTGGTTGCTCATGGAATAGTCACCGCGAATGGTGCCAGGAGCGGCTTCGCGACCATTGGTAGAACCAGTCATGGTGCGAACTACCTGTACAGCATCAATGCCAGAGATTGCCAAAGCCACCACTGGAGAAGCCTTCATAGAGTCTGCCAATGTGGGAAAGAAGGGACGGTCTGCCAAATGCGCATAATGCTCACGCAAGATTTGGTCGTCAAGTTGCATCATCTTCATGCCTGAAATGCGTAAGCCACGACGTTCAAAACGATTAACGATCTCACCAATCAGTTGGCGTTGTACACAACTGGGTTTCAGTAATACGAGTGTTGTTTCCATTATAATTCGGTTTTTTGTTAATATTGTTGTAAATCATTTAGGCTGACTTAGAATCTTTTCCTTGTCATTAATTTGCTACAAAGATAACACTATTTTCGTAAAATATCATACCTTCTGACAAATAATTCTGAAAATGCAAATAAAAACAAGAGGGAGCCTTCGCTGCTGCCTCTTGTTTCATACAGGTTTTCATTCAAAATTGATGATTTCCTTAACTATATCTAACTTCTAAAACCTTGTTCCAATACCTAACTTTCTACAAGTATTCATGTAATACATGGCAAGTTCACTTCTTTTTCGGCAATCGGGAGAAATGCCATTGCAAGTGAAGCATCACGAACGACGGCACCATGTTGCGCCATGTCTCCACACGCCCTTGCGCATCAACTGTGCTATAGATATTAGAGAGTTGATTGAGAATGTCGAATCCCTCCAACTTTACCACTACCTTGTTTTTCCATAGCGACTTAGCGATGGAGGCATTCCAGACAAAGTCATTGGTGTTCATGGAAGAGTCGCCATATCCACGTTTCACATACAGCATCATGTCGGTGGCTATTTGCAGTCCTCGTCCATCACTGCCCTGAAAGATGGGAATTTCATACTGACCAGATAGTCCATATTGAATGGTAGTTGGTTGGAAATGAGTTTCTGAACCACGTGAATGAACTATGTACTTATTCCATGTCTTTGCATAGTTTAGGTTTCCGCTCACGGTGAGTTTGTTTAACCTATAACGCAATAAAGTACGTATCGGGAAGTTCCAACTCGTGACAACACTCTTGCCATTGGACTCTCCTAACAATGCCGAGATTCCCACATAATGGGTATATCCTAATCCTGTACGTGTCTCAAACCACAATCGATTTTGTGCATCAAGCATACGTCCAAAACTTAATTGCCCCCATGCATCCCAATTGCCTTTGACGTTGGCGTATTGATAGTAGGTGACTCCCGTCCGTGGATCGTAAGTCAGTCCTCTTACAATCTGATTTTGATGGATATTCACTCCACCATCAAACCGAAGATATTGATTATGACTTTTCTGTCCTATCTTATAGTTCACTACAAACCGATGCTTAAAACTATTTTTCAGATTACCGTTACCCATCTGAATGTTCAACGGATCATAATCGAAGAACGTATTGATCATGTTGAGCATCGTAGGCGTGAAATACTCTGTGTTGTATGTGAAATAGAGGTAATTCAATCCCTGATTATAGGAACACTCGTAACGTATCTCTGGTGTAGGCAATACTATATGACGAGCGAATGTCGTATCAGAACGATAGGCAATCTGTTGTTTTTCAATATGTAGAGGCACTCTGAAACTGAACCAAGTACTTCGATGCTTCTTTTGATTGTCACGTTGATAGTAAATCATCGCCATAGGTGTAACACGCTTGCAGGTGAAGGTATAGGTGTAACTATTACGGAGGTCAAGTCCACCCCCTTCACTCATCCCGAGCAGAGCTCGCTCCCCCGTAGCCTTCCCCCCAGGCAGGGGTGATAAATACCGCTCATTCTCTTCCTTATTCCGCTTATAATAATATCCCACGGCAGCACGGTAGTTCCAATGGGAATGACTATGAACGGTATATTGTACGCCAGCCTCCCAATTGAGTTTCTTATTGTCATATACTAATTGTTTGTTGCGTTGGTCACTACTATAACCTTCAGTCAACACTTGTTCGTTCTCTTTCTGTCGATGATTCTCGTAGAGGAATCTACCCCATAGGTCGATATCATCACCCCATACAAACTTGTAACTCAGATTGGGCTTGTACTCCACAAACCAGTTAGTTTCGCTACCAATGTCATCATTGTTGCGCATGTTCACCAATACATTCATCAGTTCAGCACTATAGTGGAAAGCCGAATCAAGTACGATCTGTGGGCCGCCTATCCACGAAGGATCTTTTGTGAATCGGCCATAGCGCTGATAGCCATGACTGGTGTTGTGGCCATAGTAAATGCCAATGACATTACGAAACCAAAAAGGTTTTCTTAATGTAAAGGTATTGCTGCCACCGATCTGGAAATCACGATAGCGTTGGTTGCTGACATTGCGTGAGAACTCATTACCTTTCGATAGGAAATGTTCGGTGGATGTATGTTCCTCCTTGTGCTGACGGAGTCCTGCAACCTCCATGTTCATTTGTTCCGTCCAGCGTTTGTCCTTGTCGTTGATGGATAGGTTGACACCACCTGTCTTCATGTTGAAAGTTCCATCACGTTGCGCCTTTGACGTACTCCAATCTCCTTTGTTATCTGGATTATCCAGTTCGTTGATATTGTTTCCGTTGAAGAATACATTGAAACTTGAATGGTCGGTGTATCGTTGACCAAAAGCCTTTCCTACGTAACGTCCCTCAGTGCCAGCACCAGCTTGCAGATTAGCCAAGTAACCTTTGCGGTATTCTCGTTTGAGAACTACGTCCATCACGTAATCCTTCGGTGCTTCTTGCACCCCTAACCATTCGCTCTTCTCCGTCTGTTTCTCATACACCTCAATGTTCTTTACCGTATAGTATGGCAGGTTTTCAAGTAAAATCTTGTTCTTTCCCTTGAAAAAGTTTTCTCCATTGAGTGTCAAGAAGTCCACCTTACGCCCCTGCACGTAAATCTCTCCATTGGCTTTCAGTTCTACGCCAGGCATTTGTTTGATAATGGCATCAAGCATAGAACCTTCAGGCACGTTGAACGCATCGGCATTATAGACAAGCGTATCACCACGATAGACCATTTGTACCTTCGTGGCTTTCACAACCACCTCACCTAAATCGCCTCCATTCAACTGAAGTGTCTTCTTCTGCATGAATGTATGCGGAACATCAAAGAAATCATTACGTGCCACATGTCGCAAAGAATACTCCACCGATGTGGAATCGTAATCAGGATGTTCGGCAAGGAAACGATACTTTCGTGGTGCTACGGGAACCTCGAACCGATAGACGGCATCATCACGGTCATTGTTTGGTTGCCATGTTCGCGTAGTATCCAACACGACTCCATCTTCATTGATAAGGGAGATTTTTGCCCCTAATATACCATGTTTCGTAAACGAATCGCGCACATGTCCCCACAAAGCAATAGTTCGGTCACGGTCAGGTAAGTATTTCACGATGATGTCATTGCCTTTTATTTTCACCTTAACGGGTTGTCCCTTACAAATCAGTTCCACGGCATCGGGTATCGTTTGGTTAATGGCACGTAGTGTTACTTGCAGATGCTCTATGTCATTATGTACGAAAGTTATATTGTAGTCATTCGTATAAGTCCTTAATGTATCAAGAGCTTTAGACAATGGTGCCTTCTTATAATCCAAACTTACTACATTCTCATCTTGTCCTTGCATGGAAACGACCATCAAACTAAGCACAAGCAGGAATAGCAAACGAAGTGGCACGAGTGTTATAAGATAGGAATGCTTGTTCATCGTTCACCCTCCCTCGTCTTTTTCTCTACGAAAATCGTATCATCAGTTACTACAAGCTGAAATCCGTCAAGCTCATTCATCACATTTACCAATACTGACAATGGTAGTTGTGGCTGCCATGTGGTAGAGATACGCAAGTTTCTCGGTTGGTCATCTCTGAAATAGAGCACCCGATGATATTCCTTTGCAACTACCGAAAGCATACTATCAAGACGTACATTCTCGAAACGGATAACAGGAGACGCGTTTGTTTCCATTCCGTTTATTTCAGAAACAACATTTGTACTTGTCATTTCCGTGTTCGTAGATGATTTACTCATGGTTTTATATAGTACCGCGTATGCCAATCCACTGATAATCAATAAAGCTATGCAAGCAGCAGCTATACGGATTCTCCTTTTCATCTTCACCACTTTATTTTCACCTTCATGGTGCATGGTTGCATCATATTTTTCCATCAATCGTTTCTCAAAATCATCGGAAAAGGTGGTTTGTTGAGCCTCCACGTCTATACGATGCAAAGCCTCTTTCAATGCTTGGTCATGTTCAGGATTATTCTGCTTAGACTGCATGTTGGTAGTAGGTTTATTGTTTTTCATCTTTTTCCATTTTTATGATAATCAAACTGAGTTTTTTACGAATGCGATGAAGACGTTGCGCCAATTGGTTTTCCATTCGATGAGTATCGATTTCTACCAAAGGCTTATTTGTATCAATGATAAAGGCAATATCACGCAAAGACCGTTGTTCGGTGTAATAGAGTTGCAATAGTAATTGTTCGTCGGCAGAAAGATGTCTAATGGCTCGTTGCAAATGGGTTATTCGATTCTCTGTCGTTTCCATGAGAATCTGGTCAGCCTCATCATCGGAGACAAGTTGCATGTGCTCTTCCTCCTCATCCAATGAGACAAGCAACGGTTGTTTCTTACGAAAGTACATTCGTATCTCATTGGTAGCGATGCGCATAAGCCATGTCAGGAGCGAAGCACGTTCTGGTTTGTAATCATCAAGATGTCGGAAGACATTCATAAACGTGTTTTGCACCACTTCCTCCGCATCTTCTCGTATAGAGATAACACGACAGACATAGATTTTGATTTGCCTTTCGAAAGCACGAAAGATGAGTCGAAATCTATCAGGATTCCTACTGGCAACATGTTGTAATATGTCTTCTTCGTTTTGTATCATATCAGTCTTTTATTGAAAAGGACTCTATACAAATATATGCACCTCTGTCATCTTGATGACCAAAAGAACGGAAAAATTAAGAATAGTTAACCTTAATGCATTCGTGCAAATAAAAAAAAGGTTGAATAAATAGGCCGTTTCAATTTCGTACATTTGCCATGTACCATTCGTACATTAGCCATATACCATTCGTACATGGCTGATGTACGAAATGAAACTAATTGAATAGTGATAAAGACAGTCCATTTAAGTGAGAAGCAATATCAGCAAAAATATAACAAAAAAAGATAAAAAACATTTTCTCTTTTTCATTATTTTTTCTATCTTTGTCAACATTAAAGCATCACAACTAACATAGCGAATCTAAATATCATATCTTTTTATGAAAAGAGTTTTATGTGTATTCACATTTATATATATTATAATGATGGGAATGTCGGCGAAAATCACGCTCCGACATATCGGTCAACGGGCACAAATTGAAATCGACAACCAACCCATGCTTATCTTAGGCGCGGAATTAAGTAATTCTGCCGCTACGTCAATAGCAGACATCAACGAGGTATTACCTCGCATGAAAGCCATAGGCATCAATACCGTACTTATACCAGCACAATGGGACTTAATAGAAGCCGAAGAGGGCAAGATGGACTTTTCGTTGATTGATGCCGCTATCATGAAAGCCCGTGAATGTGATTTAAGATTAATCTTCCTTTGGTTTGGCGCATGGAAAAACTCCATGTCATGCTATGCGCCCATGTGGTTCAAGGAAGACGTCAAGCGATTTCCAAGAGCCATTACCCAACAAGGAAAGCCATTGGAAATAGCATCTGCCTTTTCAGAGAACGTTTTCCAAGCAGACAATCGGGCGTTTTCTTCCTTGATACAACATATCAAGGAGATAGACCAAGCACATCAAACCGTTATCATGGTGCAAGTGGAAAACGAGATTGGGATGTTGGAAAGTGCGCGCGACTATTCCCCTGAGGCAGAGAAAGCCTATCGGTCTCCCATTCCAAAAGAAGTAAGGAAGATTTTGAAGATAGACAAGGCAATCTCGTGGAATGAGGCATTTGGCAAAGACTTATACGGGGAGGAAAAATTCATGGCTTATTATTATGCACGATATGTAGAACGATTGGCACAATTGGCTCGGAAGATTTACGACATTCCTTTCTACGTGAATGCAGCCATGAATAGTCGAGGCAGAAAACCTGGTGAATATCCATCTGCTGGTCCTTTGGCTCATTTGGCTGATATTTGGCAATTGGCAGCACCAAGTATAGACATATTGGCACCTGATATTTACGATACGGGGTTTAAAGGTTGGGCAAGGCAATACGATATGGGCGCAAAGAATCCATTATTTATCCCAGAGTCTCGTTGTTGTGAGAACAGTGGCGTTAGGGCTCTTTATGTTTTCGGAGAACACGAAGGCGTAGGATTCAGTCCTTTTGCCGTTGACCAATGTTCTGAAAAGGAGGCACGGGAATTAGCAAGAAGCTATACCCTACTCCATGAATTGCAACCCATATTATTGAAATATCGCGGAAAGAATGCCATTCGTGGATTGCTTTTTGACCAAGAAGACAAGGAAACGTTGATTGAAGATGACGACATGACCTTAACTTGCAGGCATTATTTCACTTTGCCATGGGATAGCAGAGCTACAGATGGTTCAACATGGCGTGAAGGTGGCGCCATCATCATTCGTTTGGCAAAGAACGACTATTTAGTAGCTGGTAGTGGTGTCGTGATTGTCTTTCAAAAAACTACGGAAAAGAAGCAAGAAGAAACCAATGTTTTAGGTGAAGACGGATTCGCTGACAACGGAAACGAGCAAAAGAACAACAGCACTCTATCGCCCTTCAAGGGAAAGCGCATGGGAATTGGAACGGTTGACCAAGTAAGCATCAACTCAGATGGAACCTTGCAATATATCCGTCGTGAGAATGGAGACCAAGACCATCAAGGAAGACACGTGCGCATCTCTGTAGACGACTATAAAATCCTACATGTCAAACTCTATGAATATGGGAATGACTGAACATAAACACCTAAAACGAAGAAAGCATCGTTACGAGCGTAAAGAGTGTAGTTATGAGCGTGGGGAGCGTATTTACGAATGCCAAACATATTCTTTAGAAATGTAGCATGATTAGTTGGTGGTTGTTGTGTTTTTGGTTAATTGATGTTAATGGCATCTTGGTTCCAAGATAAATATGTAATTTTGTGAAATTTAGCGAAGAAATTGATTATTAAAACACTTTTAAAAATATTAGTCGGCTTAATCATTACGATTATCGTATTGCTGGGAGCGGGCACCTTGTTGCTTAACACGAAGTATGTGCAAAACAAGTTGCTCGTCATAGCTACGAATCTTTTGTCGGAGAAACTGGAGACACGCGTGAAGGCAGATAGCATAAGCGTGAACCTTTTCAGTCAAGACATTGCCCTTTATGGCCTTGACATTGACGACCAACAACAAAGGAAAATGTTGCAGGTAGGAAAACTCACGGCAACCTTGGGATTGGAAAGCCTGACTGACGGCAACGTTATCGTAAAGGAAATAGAGACGGATGATGTGGAGGCTATCATACGAAAAGAGGCTAATACGCCAGCCAACTACCAATTCCTGATTGAAGCATTTCGCAAGAAACCAGAGGAAGACACCATAACCACGGAAAAGAAGAAGTTGAACCTGGACATCGAACAGGTGCGACTGAGAGATATTCACTTAACCTACAACAAAGGTGATACGTTGACGGACGTATCTTTCAACCAGTTGTTTGTAGAAAAGGACGGGAAAGAACACTTGGTGAGCATCGATAGTTTGAGACTGAAGACCGACTATCACCGTCCTCGAAAGAATACAGGAAAGCCTCATCGTGGATTTTTCGACGTAGGACACTTTGACGTAACTGCCAACATGAAGTGGACTATACATCTAATGGAGAAAGACAGTTTGAACGCCACGCTTACAGAAGCCAACTTCAAGGACCCGACAATGGGTATCAATCTCACCGACGTAAGGTTTGACATGGCTGCCAACCGCAAGGCGATTAGCTTGAGCGACATTACCATCCAACAAACCAATACGAAGTTGAACATCGGGCACGGCAACATCATCCTACCCGATAAGGAGACTGGGCGCAAATTCTCCTACTCCACTGGCAAAATCAAGGGACATGTAGTGCTCAAGGACATTTCACGCACATTCGCACCTTGTTTAAAGAACTTCCATCTACCACTACAATTACAAACGACAATGAGCGGAACGGATAATACCATCCATTTCCGCAACATACACGTAAGCACCAAGGACAAGAAATTGCAAATATCCGCCTATGGCAACATTACCAATCTCAAGGTAAAGAAGCAATACAAGATACAATTCCAAGTCAAGAAGATGCACGCCAAAGGTGACATAAAGGAGAAAATCATCAACCAATTCATCGTGAAGAAGCTGATGATGAAACAATTGCGTTTATTGGGCGACATCAATTATACGGGTAATTTTACCGTAATACGGAAACACGAGGCGTTTCAAGGAAGGTTGGGCACGGCAGCTGGTTCAATGAACTTTAAGTTTGCTATTGACGATATAGACAAATACGTAAGCGGAGAAGTCAACTCATCAGCCTTCCACTTAGGAAAAGTGATGGACATGAAAGACATCGGCAACTTGTCGTGTAGCGCGGCATTCAAGATTGACATATCTAAAAAGCGCACGGGAGCCATAAGACGAGCTAAGGGAGGAAAGTTGCCTATCGGTACCGTGAGTGCAACCGTTAATGATTGCAGTTATAAGAAGATTCATATCAAGAACTTATCGGCAAACATAGAGAGCGATGGAGCCATAGCCAATGGTGACATTCTCAAGCAAGGAAAGTTGCTTGACCTTTTCACCAAGTTCTCGTTCACCGATACTGACCAAATGCAAAAAATAAAAATCATCAAGCCTGGCTTGCGGTTTCATAAAAAAGATGACAAGAAAAAGAAGAAGAAAGAGTAATGGTAAACCTCTCTCCGTCTCCCTAAATTTTTCTTAAATTTCTGCCATTATTGCAGTTATTCCAATTAAATTGTGTAATTTTGGCATTTCAATGAATACGACTCAATTACAAACCATCAAAAACCGGTATAATATCGTAGGAAACTGCGATAGTCTAAACCACGCATTAGATGTTGCACTACAAGTGGCACCTACAGACCTTAGCGTGCTTGTCGTAGGAGAAAGCGGTGTGGGTAAAGAGATTATACCGCGCGTGATTCACGATACCTCACCACGTCGTAGGGAGAAGTATTTTGCCATCAACTGTGGTTCCATTCCAGAAGGAACCATTGATAGTGAGTTGTTCGGACATGAGAAAGGTTCGTTTACTGGAGCCATTGGTGAGAGCGAGGGGTATTTCGGCATTGCCAACAAGGGAACCATCTTCTTGGATGAAGTGGGAGAATTGCCATTGGCAACACAAGCCCGACTATTGCGCGTATTGGAAACGGGTGAGTATATTCGTGTGGGAGGAACGAAAATCATGAAAACCGACGTGCGCATCGTGGCTGCTACCAACGTCAACATGCGTAAAGCCATCAGCGAAGGAAGATTTCGCGAGGACTTATACTATCGTCTGAACACCATACCTATTCAAATGCCTGCCTTGAGAGAGCGTGGAAACGACATTCTCCTACTCTTCCGCCTGTTTGCGATGCAAATGGCAGAGAAATACCGATTGCCAAGAATCACGTTGACGGAAGACGCGAAAGCCATTATGTTGAAATACAAATGGCCTGGAAACGTGAGGCAGTTGAAGAACATCACGGAACAGATGTCGATATTGAGTCAAGAACGTGAAATCAATGCGGAGACGTTATTGCAGTTTATCCCACAAGACCCAGAGAGTACTCAATTGGCTACGATATCGCAACCAGGTGCACACTCGTATGAAAGTGAACGTGAACTGTTGTATAAGATTCTATATGAATTGCGCGGTAACGTGAACGACCTGCGACGTGACATGAATGGACTGAGAAAGCAACTGGAAGAGGTGCGCGACACAAATGGCATTGGATATAGCATCCCATTGGCTTCGGTAGAGGCTATCGGTCATCCCGTGAAGGCAAGTGATGTCAATAAGATAGAAGATGCCGTAGCGGAAGAAATCAACGACATGAACGGGCCAGAAAACCTGAACCTTCGGGAAAGCAATAAGGAGAAAACCATCAAGGCATTGGAACGCACAGGCGGAAACAGGAAGAAAACCGCTAAGGAACTGGGTATATCCGACCGTACGCTATATAGATGGCTCAAAGAGTTTGGATTGGATAAGCAATTGTCTGCTGACACTACGGAGTGAAATGCCGTCTTCAAAAGAATTGAGAAATGAACATCAAGAATATCATACTTTGCCTGTGCATCCTTATGCTTACCTCATGTTCCGTGAACCTGGGACTGTTTACCGCAAGCTATAAGTTCAATGGGGCAAGTATCGACTATTCGAAGACGAAGACCATACAGATTGCCGACTTTCCCATTCGTTCCGCTTATGTATGGGGTCCCATGGCTCCCATGTTCAACAACGAACTGAAGGACAAGTTTGCCAATCAAACGAAACTGAGTTTGGTGAAACGAAACGGTGACTTGAAGATAGAGGGTGAAATTACGCAATACTCACAAAGGAACAAATCCGTATCAAGTGAGGGATACTCGGCACAAACGGAATTGTCGATGACGGTAAACGTAAGATTCACCAACACCGTCAAACACGATGAAGACTTCGAACGCTCGTTTACGGCTTCCGCGCCGTACGAGACAACGCAGAGCTTGAGTGCCGTGCAAGATGAACTGGTAACGCAAATGGTAAAGGAAATCGTGGATCAAATCTTCAACGCTACGGTAGCCAACTGGTAAAGGAATATCAAACAAATATAACTGAAATGGAACTGACACAACTCATGCAACATCCTGAGCTAATGGATAAGGAGACGCTATACGACTTGAGAAGTTTGATAGCGCTCTATCCATATTACCAGCCAGCACGGTTGCTGATGCTGCAAAATCTATATATATTACACGACCCCACGTTTGACGAAGAACTTAGACGGGCAGCCATCTATATCACTGACCGAAAAGTACTCTTCAATCTCGTGGAGGCTTCTCACTATAAAATCAGCAAGCCCAAGGAAACGACTCGTCACGATAAGGGAAAGAAGGAAACGGAAGGTAATCGTACCATCAGTCTAATTGACGAATTCCTGAATTCCATCCCAGAGCAAGAGGTAAGCGGTGCGGTTCAGAAAAGAAAGCCCACTCCTGCAGATGCAGCTGTGGACTACGTGTCGTATCTGCTTGACATCGAAAGTGAGGAGGAACAACGTGCTGAGGAAAACGTGCAATTGAAAGGCCAAGACTTGATAGATAATTTCATCAAAAACGAAGGCGGAAAAATCAAATTAAAGGAAAAACCCGAATTTGTACCTGAAATCGAAAATGAAACCGAATCGGAGGATTTTATGGGTGAAGAGGGCTATTTTACCGAGACTTTGGCTAAAATTTACATCAAACAGGGCAGATATTCCAAGGCACTTGAAATTATTAAGCGATTAAATTTGAATTATCCAAAAAAAAATGTTTACTTTGCAGACCAAATACGTTTTTTGGAAAAATTGATATTAAATAACGAAAAATAAATAGTTAAAAAAATGATTTACACATTATTCGTAGTACTGATCGTTGTGGCAGCAGTGATGATGATTATCATCGTGCTTATCCAAGAGTCAAAAGGTGGAGGTCTTGCTTCCAACTTTTCATCATCCAATCAAATTATGGGCGTTCGCAAGACAACCGACATCGTGGAGAAAACCACATGGGGGTTGGCTATCGCCATGGTATTTTTCAGCATTATCTGTGCCCATGTAGCTCCAAAAGCCTCTACTGAACAGAGCGTTTTGGAAAACATCGCTACCCAAACAGAGACCACAAACCCAACCAATACTCCTGGTTTCGGCGTTGGTCAGCAAGCTGCTTCTGCAGAAAAAGCTGCACCAGCAGCAAAAGAAGCTGCGCCCGCTCCTGCAAAGGAAGCCGCTCCTGCTGCTCCTGCAAAAAAATGAAAAAAACAAGGGAATTATTTGGTTATTCAAAATAATTCCCTTATCTTTGCACCCGCATTTTAGTGCTTAGCACATGGTGCCCGTAGTTCAGTTGGTTAGAGCGTCAGATTGTGGTTCTGAATGTCGTGGGTTCGAGTCCCACCGGGCACCCTTCAAAAAAAATTCCCTGTAAGTCAAACACTTGCAGGGATTTTTATTTTTTCTCAATGCCTAATCTTGATGGAACATTTGTCCAAAATGACAACTCCGATTAACACTTAACTAAACATCTCTCTTCTCTCACCTCTCCCTTCTAATCTTCAGTGAAGTCGTTATAGAGGTGGTAGTTGCGGTAGAAGGAGCGCATGGATGTGTAACCGGCTTGCTCTGCCATATCCTCTTTCCGCAATTCGGGATGTTCGGTTTCCAGCCTTCTCACGTAAGCGATGCGCTTGCGGTTGATGAACTCTGCAAAGGGCATTGCCGTCTCTTCGATCACCTGTTTTGAGAGCATGGTGCGGTTGGTGCCCAGCTGCTGAGCCAGTTCTGCCAGTGTTAGTCCTGGTTGGAGGTAGAGGCGTTCGTCGTCAATCTTCTGCAATAGGTACGAATAGCCTTGTTGCGGAGTGGTCTCCACGGTCTCTTCGTTCTCTTCTCGAGCGATGTCCGTAAAAGAGAAGTACTGCACGAAACCGCGATAGCAGAGCATGTATAACAGACAGCTGAAGAAGCATGCGAGTACGGCAAAGGGTATCTCGGAGGAAAGGAACACGAAGCGTCCGACGGCATTGACGATAAACGATAGAATGCCCGTGAGGACCATCAGCAATAGGATGGTGGTGATGCCGTAGAGCCGTTTGTCGTCGTTGTCGGCATAGATGGAGTCGATCAGTCTGTTATAGCGGCGGATGCGGCGGATACCCACGAAAAGCACAATCAGCAAGCCGATGGCAAAGAGGCTTTTCGCCAGATGATGGACTACGGCTTGTACCATGGCAAGTCCTGAGAGTCCTTTCATGGAGTTATTATATAAATAGGTGTCGACGAACAGGCGGCAATCCTCTTGGCTCATCATCGCATAGACCACAGCGACAATGATGCCGATTATTACGGGTGGCAGTATTGTCAGCCACCACTGGCGACGGCTGACCGTTCCCTTGGTGAGCATCGTGATGTAGTAGAGGTAGAGCGGATAGACCAGCAGGTTGCAGACCACATAGATGGTATCGCTCGTGGGAATCTCACTTGTTATCCGGTTGAAGAAGACGAAATGTCCCGCATAGAGCAACGTGGCGGTGACAGCCCAGAGCAACAGCTGGCGGTGAGCAGCACGATTGCCTTGTTCCCAAAGGTTCATGGCTATTGCAACCGACCAGAAAGCGCATACTGCCAGCGGCAGGAAAGATACAATCAGATGAATCATGGTGCAAAGATACAATTAAGCGAGAACAAAAGCAAATTAATTATTATTATTTTATCCGTGCTTTAGAGCCGCCTCTTATCAAGGGCTCAAAATGTCAAGCGTAAGTATCTTCTATAAAGGTAATAAAGAAACACGATATAATGCTCCAGAATAGGCCATCTAAAAGCTTTGAATTTCCCTAACAAATGTTAAATGTACGATATGGCACATCCCGTGTACGATATGGCACAACCTTTCCCGACTGCTCTTTTGAACTCATTTCTCTTTTTTCTATCTTTGCAGAAATTATTTACCTCAACAAATTCAATACAATGACAACAGTAAAACGTTTATTTCCTAAAATCCGCAACTAATAGTAATGTGGTCTAATTTTGCTGTCAGATACCCAATTTGATGATTCTCACGTCGTTATAAACGTGCTTAT
>OCTX012281420.1_pt1 | contig 50282 bp, 25 predicted proteins | sample 1539691 | NCBI WGS metagenome assembly OCTX01 (sample SAMN02144231, study PRJEB22623) | gut metagenome | biome: sheep rumen | host: Ovis aries | place: New Zealand
CTCGCGGAAGTAGCGGATGAAGATATCCTCGTCGGGCGGCCACGACGAGCCGGCGACGAACACCTTCGGGGCGTCGGCCACGAACTGCTCAACCACGGGCAGCTGCCTGGCCTGCTCCTTAATCGTGAGCACGCGGTCGAAGCGGGTGTCGCCGGTGATGGTGACGCAGTCGATGCCGATATTCGCTAACAGCTCGCGGCTCTGCTCGTTCTGCACGAAGAAGTGGGTGAAGCAGTTCAGCACGCGGCCGTACTGCCGGCCGTACCACTTAAAGAATATCTGGTCGGGGCGGAAGATGCTCGACACGCTGTAGACGGGCACCCCCCGGTGCTTCAGGATGTGAAGGTAGTTATACCAGAACTCGTACTTGATGAAGAAGGCCATCTCGGGCCGTATCAGCCGTAGGAAGCGGCGGGCGTTGGTGATGGTGTCGAGCGGCAGGTAGCAGACGATGTCGGCTCCCTCGTAGTCCTTGCGCACCTCGTAGCCCGACGGCGAGAAGAACGTCAGCAGGATTTTCAGCTCGGGGTGGTCGCGGCGCAACTGCTCCATCAGCGGGCGTCCCTGCTCGAACTCGCCGAGCGAGGCGGCATGGAACCACACGTAGCGCGCCTGCGGGTCAACCTTCTGGCGCAGCAGTCCGAAGGCAGCACGCTCGCCGCGCCACATCTTGCGCACCTTCTCGTTGAAAAGGCTGCAGACGGCCACGCCCAGCAGATAGAGGTAGATTATGACGTTGTACATATAGTCCCCCCTACTGCCCCCGTGGGGGCTTCCAGAACAGCTATCGCACGTTTCATTCTACTGATGGTCTCTTCCTTGCCGAGGAAGGCAGAGATGTCGAACATTCCGGGGCCCTTGCCCTCGCCGACGAGGGTCAGACGCCAGGCGTTCATGATGTTTCCGAGCTTATAGCCCTTCTCTTCAATCCAGGCGTGGACGATGCGCTCCTGGTTCTCGAGCGAGAAGTCGTCGATGCCCTCCAAGACATCGATCAGCTCCGTCAGCTGCTGTGCGGAGTCCTCCTTCCAGCGCTTCTTCGCCGTCTTCTCGTCGTAGGCCGTGGGTGCCTCGAAGAAGAACGCGCACAGCGGCCACAGCTCCTTGACGAACGAGACGCGGTCCTTCATCATCGCGCAGACCTTCGTCACGCGCTCCAGCGTCTCCTGCGGGCAGTGCTGCTGCACCTCAGGCAGCCACAGGCGTGCAATCTCCTCGGGCGACTTCTTCAGAATATACTCGTGGTTGAACCAGATGCCCTTGTCGTAGGCGAACTTCGCGCCGGCCTTCGAGCACTTCGTGATGTCGAACAGCGGCACGAGCTCGTCGAGCGTGAAGAGCTCCTGCTCCGTGCCGGGGTTCCAGCCGAGCAGGGCCAGGAAGTTGATGACGGCTTCGGGGAAGTAGCCGTCCTCGCGGTAGCCCCGGCTGACGTCGCCCGTCTTCGGGTCGTGCCACTCCAGCGGGAACACGGGGAATCCCAGACGGTCGCCGTCGCGCTTCGACAGCTTACCCTTGCCGTCGGGCTTCAGCAGCAGCGGCAGGTGGGCGAAGCGGGGCATCGTGTCCTGCCAGCCGAAGGCCTCGTAGAGCAGCACGTGGAGGGGTGCCGACGGCAGCCACTCCTCGCCGCGTATGACGTGCGAGATTTCCATCAGGTGGTCGTCGACGATGTTAGCCAGGTGGTAGGTGGGCAGCTGGTCGGCACTCTTGTAGAGCACCTTGTCGTCGATGATGTCGGTCCTGACGCGCACCTCGCCGCGTATCATGTCGTCGACGAGCACCTCGCGGCCGGGCTCCACCAGGAAGCGGACGACGTACTGACGGCCCTCGGCTATCAGGGCGTCGACCTCGTCCTTGGGCAGCGTCAGCGAGTTGCGCATCTGCCCACGGGTGTGGCTATCGTACTGGAAGTTCTGTATTTCCTGGCGCTTCTGCTCCAGTTCCTCGGGCGTGTCGAAGGCGATGTACGCCCGTCCGGCGTCAAGCAGCTGCTGCACATATTTCTTATAGATGTCGCGGCGCTCGCTCTGGCGGTACGGCCCTTTGTCGCCGCCGAAGCTGACGCCCTCGTCGAACTTGATGCCGAGCCAGCGGAACGACTCGATGATATACTCCTCGGCACCGGGCACAAACCGGCTGGAGTCGGTGTCCTCAATGCGGAACACCAGGTCGCCGCCGTTCTGGCGGGCAAACAGGTAATTATACAAGGCGGTTCGCACACCGCCGATATGCAAGGCGCCCGTCGGACTCGGGGCGAAGCGCACTCTTACTCTTCTTTCTGACATGTCTTTCTTGAAATTTTGTGCAAAGATACGAAATTCTTACGAAACTTAATTATTATTTATGATTTATTTCGTAACTTTGCGCCGCAAACCTAAGAAAAGTATGAAAAATAGACAAATAACAGAGAATACGTTCTGGCACAACCTGCTTATAAGGCTACTGCTCGTCGTCGGCACGGTGACGCTCATCGTGTGGGCCATGCCGCGCGACAAAGAGGCGAACTTCAAGGTTGAGCGCGGCAAGCCCTGGCGCTATGCCGACTTCACGGCGCCCTTCGACTTCCCCATCTACAAGAGCAGCGAGCTCGTCAGGCGCGAGCGCGACAGTCTGCTCAAGCAGTTTGAGCCTTACTACAACTACAACCGCGAGGTAGAGCTGCGGCTCATCGGACAGCTGCGCAAGGACTACGCCGAGGGCATTCCCGGCATGCCCGCCGAGAGCATCGGGATTATTGCCGAACAGTTGCACCAGCTCTACGACACGGGCATCATGAACAGCTCGGAGTACAACAACCTGCGGGCCGACACGTCGGCCATGATACGTGTCGTCATCGGCAAGAACGCCATCAGCCGGCCGGTGAGCGAACTCTACTCAACGGTAGGCGCCTACGAGCAGATATTCATCAACCCGAAGCTGACGGCCTACAAGGAGCAGCTCACCAAGTGCAGCCTGAACGACTACATCATGCCCAACCTCGTCTACGACAAGGAGCGCAGCGAGACCAGCCGCGAGGACCTGCTGGCCGACATCCCCCTGGCCAGCGGCGTGGCCCAGCGCGGCCAGAAGATCGTCGACCGCGGCGAGATCGTCGACGACTACACCTACAACGTGCTCGAGTCATACTTCCGCGAGAACGAGCGGCGCCAGCAGGACGACGCCAAGCTGAGCTTCGTCATCCTGGGCCAGATTCTCTACGTGGCCCTGCTCATAGCCTGCTTCACCATCTACCTGTGGCTCTTCCGCCGCGACTACTTCGAGCAGCCCCGCTCGCTGTCGATGCTCTATGCCCTGATCCTGCTGTTCTCGGTCGTCGCCTCGCTCATGGTCACCCACAACGTGCTGCACATCTACATCCTGCCCTTCGCCATGGTGCCCATCTTCGTCCGCGTGTTCATGGACTCGCGGACGGCCTTCATGGCCCACACCATCATGGTGCTCATCTGCGCCGCCATGCTGCAGCACCCGCTGGAGTTCATCGCCGTCGAGGAGGTAGCCGGACTGGTGGCCATCTTCTCGCTGCGCGAACTCTCCAGCCGCTCGCAGCTGTTCTGGGCGGCGGCCCTCATCACCGGCGCCACGATGCTCGTCAACCTGTCGCTCTACTGGATTCGCTCCGGCGACATCAACCAGCTGGACTACAGCGAGTTCAACTACCTGTTGCTCAACGGCGTGCTGCTCTTCTGCTCGTACCCCCTGCTGTATATCATGGAGAAGGCCTTCAACTTCACGTCGAACATCACGCTCATCGAGCTCTCCGACATGAACAAGGAACTGCTGCGGCGCATGAGCGAGGTGGCCCCAGGCACCTTCCAGCACTCCATACAGGTGGGCAACCTCGCCGCCGAGATTGCCCGCAAGATTGGCGCCAAGAGCCAGCTCGTGCGCACCGGCGCACTCTACCACGACATCGGTAAGATTCAGAACCCCGCATACTTCACCGAGAACCAGGCCGGCATGAACCCACACGAGGGCAAGACCTACGTCGAGAGTGCCCAGCTGCTCATCAGCCACGTCACCGAGGGCCTGAAGCTGGCCGACAAGTACAACCTGCCGCAGGTCATCTGCGACTTCATAGCCACCCACCACGGCCAGGGCAAGACGCGCTACTTCTACGTCAAGCAGAAGAACGAGCACCCCGACGAGCCCGTCGACGACCTGCTCTTCACCTACCCCGGGCCCAACCCGCAGACCAAGGAGCAGGCCATACTCATGATGGCCGACGCCGTGGAGGCTGCCTCGCGCTCGCTCAACGACTACTCTGAGCAGAGCATACGCCAGCTCGTGGAGCGCATCATCGACAGCCAGGTCAGCGAGGGCTACTTCCGCGACTGCCCCATCACCTACCGCGACATCCAGTACGCCAAGACCGTACTCATCGAGAAGCTCAAGACCATCTACCACACCCGCATCAGCTATCCTGAACTGAAGAAGACCGAATAACGTGGCACTGACGGCGCCAAACCTGCACAAAATTGCACATTTGTGCCGACTTTTGTGCAATTTCCGTTAAACTACGTTAACTTTGTGTCCGCAAACAGCGTAGTTTGCGTGATTCGTTATACCTTTGCAGCCGTTTTTTAGCAGTTTTTAGGATATGAACAACATCAAAACCGTCTTAGCCAGCCTCCTGCTGGCATCGGGAGCCACCACGGCCATGGCCGGCGGCATCCTGACCAACACAAACCAGAGTATCGACTTCCTGAGAAATCCCGCCCGCGACGCCGCCATCGGCCTCGACGGCGTCTACTCCAACCCCGCCGGCGTGAGCTTCATGCCCGAAGGTTTCCACCTCGGCTTCAACTGGCAGTACGCCCACCAGACACGCACCGTCACCTCGACCGACAACGTCTTTGCCCTGGGCAAGAAGAACAACGGCCAGACCACCAAGACCTTCGAGGGCGTGGCCGACGCACCCGTCATCCCGTCCATACAGGCCGCCTGGGTGAAAGGCGACTGGACCGTGCAGTTCAACTTCTCGATACCCGCCGGCGGCGGACGCTGCGAGTTCGACAACGGCCTGGGCTCATTCGAGCGCGCCGTGGGCCAGATTGCCGGCACGTTCATGGGGCTCGACCAGCTCTCGACAACGCTCAACGGCCTGACCGGCTCGACCATTCCCGTGGGCGGCGTCAACGGCTACAACATGGACAGCTACATGGAGGGCCGGCAGTACTACTACGGCTTCCAGCTCGGCACGTCGTACAAGGTGCTCGACAACCTCTCGGTCTACGGCGGACTGCGCCTGCTCTACGGCAACGCCACCTACAAGGCCCGCATCAATAACATACAGGTACGCACCACCGATGGCGACATCGACTTCGGTACCTTCCTGCCGCGCGTCAGCCAGCAGATGAGCCAGATCATGCCCGCCGCCGCACAGGTACAGGCGCTGCTGGCCCAGAAGGCCGCCGCCGGCGCTACCCTCACCCCACAGGAGATGACCCTCAAGGGCACCATCGAAAACCTATCGGCCATGCAGCAGAGCGGCTCGATCAACAGTCTGGCCAAGTACGCCTCGGGCGTCAACCTGCTCTGCAACCAGTCGGGCGTGGGCATCGCACCCGTCGTCGGTGTCGACTATAAGCTGAACGACCACTTCAACTTCGCCGCCAAGTATGAGTTCAAGACGCAAGTGCGCATGAAGAACGAGTCGACGGTGTTCGAGGCTCACGAGATAGAAGCCGTCAACAAATACCGCGACGGCGAGGAGGTCAACGAAGACTCGCCCGCACTCGTCACCCTCGGCGCACAGTGGAGCCCCATCAGCGAGGTGCGCATCAACGCCGGCGGACACTACTACTTCGACAAGCAGGCCGAGTGGTACGGCAACAGCCAGGACAAGCTCGACCACAACTCATACGAGATCCTGGCCGGCGCCGAGTGGGACGTCACCGACCGGCTGACCATCTCGGCCGGCGGACAGCTGACCCGCTACGGCCTGACCGATGACTACATGAACGACATGTCGTTCGTCGTCAACAGCTACAGCATCGGTTTCGGTGCCAACTACCAGCTGCGCGACAACGTCGTACTGAAGGCCGCCTTCTTCCAGACCGAATATGGCAACTACGAGCGCCAGCAGCCGACCATCGACTCCTTCACCCGCACCAACCGCGTGCTCGGTCTCGGTCTGGAGGTCAACCTCTGACAATAACCAATCAGTCTTAGTATATTTTCCGCAAACCCCGCCGTGTTTTTTTTATTCACCGCCAGTGAATATTTCTTCACGGCGGGGTTACGACAATCAGCTGTCAAGATATAGACCCCACCCCTTGCCCCTCCCCTGCGAGGGGAGGGGAAGGCTACCGCCGATGGTGAGTGCAACCTTCCCCTCCCCTCGCAGGGGAGGGGGCAGCGTATATTACATCAGGTTTGTGTTAATCTTCAAAGAATCCTTGCTCGTTACAATCTTTTTTCGTAACTTTGCACCGATTTAAGAACATTTCTATCCAAAACTTCCAGTTATGAAGAAAAATCTTTTCGCCTTGACGGCTTTCCTCGCCCTGACGGCAACGGCTGAGGCCGGTGGTCTGATGACCAACACCAACTATCACATCGCCTTCGACCGCATGATGGCACGGGGCGCTTCTATGGACATTGACGCGGCCTACTCGAACCCCGCCGGACTGGCCTGGGGCTACGACGGACTGCAACTGTCGGTCGACTTCCAGAAACCGTGGCAGAACCGCGACATCGAGTGTGGCGGCGTGAAGTACCCCGGCAAGGCGTCGGCCCCCATCGTGCCGGCCCTGTTCGGCGCTTACAAGCACGACAACTGGGCCGTGTCGGCCATGATCGGCATCGTGGGCAGCGGCGGCTTCGTGAAGTTTGAGAACGGCATCCCGCTGTTCAGCGTACCCATCAGCGCCATGCTGGCACAGAACCCCGCCGCCGAAGGCTACACGCTGGACACCGAGATGAAAGGCAAGCAGTATATCTACGGCGGACAGCTGAACTTCACGTACAAGATCACTGACTTCCTGTCGGCAGCCGTCGGCATGCGCGCCAACTACTACGACGGCTACTACCGCGGGCACCTTGTGGCCGAGAAGGGCATCAAGCTGGTGAACCTGCAGCTGGACTGCATCCAGCGGGGCTGGGGCTTTACGCCCCTCGTGGGCCTCAACTTCCACCAGGGTCCGCTGACGCTGGCTGCCCGCTATGAGTTCCGCACGAAGATTCAGACCGAGAACGACACCAAGGAGCTCATCGTTGGCACGATGGGCAAAGACACCGACGTGAAACAGATGGCCGAGACCGTAGGCAACGCCGCCACCGTGGCAGCCCTCGGACAGACGCCCCTCGGCGCCATGGCCTCGAAGATTGGCGAATACCTGCCCGACGAGAAGACGCGCTACGACATGCCGGCCCTGCTGACGGTGGCCGTGGGCTACGAGATTACGCCCCAGCTGCGCGCCACTGCCGAGTACCACTTCTTCGACGACAAGCACGCCAAGATGCCGGAGAACCGTCAGGAGCACCTCACGGGCGGAACGAACGAGTTCCAGTTAGGCGTGGAGTACGACATTGACGACCGCTTCACCGTCAGCCTCGGCGGCCAGCGCACCGACTACGGCCTGAGCGACGACTACCAGCAGGACACGTCGTTTGCCTGCGACAGCTACTCCATCGGTCTCGGCGGTGCCGTGAACCTGACGGAGAAGATACGCCTGAATGCCGGCTACTTCATCACCCTTTACAGCGACTACACCAAGAAGGCCGCCTTCGGCCAGGAGACCTTCTCGCGCACGAATAATGTAATAGGTGTTGGCGTCGACTTCAAGTTCTGACCATTGTTCCTTATTACTGCCCGTCAGGATTGCGGGTGGGTCCAGGCAGCCGTCGGCAGCAGGGAAATATTGATGATTTTGGAAAATCATTCTGCCACGGCGGCACTTTGCGGGCCGAGGCAGAACGATTTCTCTTTTTAGAACACCTAACTCAGCGTAATCTTCTGAATATACGGCGAAATTTGGTGGATTCATCTAAAGGCAGTACCTTTGCACCCAGAAATCAATTAACAAACAAATAAAAGAAAGGAAAAGATTATGAGTACAAAGAGAAACTACCGCTTCGAGACCCTGCAGCTGCATGTAGGCCAGGAACAGGCCGACCCCGCAACCGACGCCCGCGCCGTGCCCATCTACCAGACTACGAGCTACGTATTCCATAACTCACAGCACGCCGCCGACCGATTCGGCCTGCGCGACGCCGGCAACATCTACGGCCGACTGACCAACTCGACGCAGGGCGTCTTCGAGGACCGCGTGGCCGCTCTCGAGGGCGGCGTGGCCGGACTGGCCGTGGCCTCGGGTGCTGCCGCCATCACCTACGCCCTGCAGAACATCGTGCAGGCCGGTGACCACATTGTCGCTGCCGACAACCTCTACGGCGGGTCTTACAACCTCATCACCCACACGCTGGCCACACAGGGCATCAGCAACACCATCGTCAACGTGAACGACCTCGACGCCCTCGAGGCCGCCATACGCCCCAACACGAAGGTGGTCTACGCCGAGACCTTCGGCAACCCCAACAGCGACGTGCTCGACCTGGAAGGCGTGGCCGCCGTAGCCCACCGCCACGGACTGCCCTTCATCGTCGACAACACGTTCGGCACGCCCTACCTCATCCGTCCGCTGGAGCACGGCGCCGATATCGTCGTCCACTCCGCCACGAAGTTCCTCGGCGGCCACGGCACCAGCCTCGGCGGCGTCATCGTCGACGGCGGACGCTTCGACTGGAAGGCCGACCCCGACAAATATCCCACCCTGGCAAAGCCCGACCCCTCGTACCACGGCATCGTCTTCGCCGACGCCGTCGGGGCAGCGGCCTACGTCACCCGCATCCGTGCCGTGCTGCTGCGCGACACCGGCGCCACGCTGTCGCCCTTCAACGCCTTCATCCTGCTGCAGGGCGTCGAGACGCTGTCGCTGCGCGTGGAGCGCCATGTAGAGAACGCGCTGAAGGTGGTCAACTTCCTGGCAGCCCACCCGAAGGTGGCCAAGGTGAACCACCCGGCGCTCCCCGACCACCGCGACCACCAGCTCTACCAGAAGTACTTCCCCCAGGGCGGCGGCTCCATCTTCACCTTCGAGATCAAGGGCGGACAGGAGGAGGCCTGGCGCTTCATCGACGCCCTGCAGATCTTCTCGCTGCTGGCCAACGTGGCCGACGTGAAGAGCCTCGTCATCCACCCCGCCACGACGACCCACTCGCAGCTCTCGCCCGAGGAGCTGGCCGAGCAGCACATCACGCCCTCAACCATCCGTCTGTCTGTAGGCACCGAGCACATCGACGACATCATCGCCGACCTCAGTCAGGCCCTCGACAAAATCTAAGGCTTTGACGACTACGAATTTAACGAATTAGACGAAGAAAGTTTTGACGACTACGAGTTTAACGAAATACACAAAGAACTATGGCAAAGATCGCAAAACAGCTGACCGAGCTCATCGGCAACACCCCTCTGCTTGAGCTCAACAAGTATTCAACCGCTAAGGGCCTCGACACCCCCGTCGTCGCCAAGATAGAGTATTTCAACCCTGGCGGATCAGTGAAGGACCGCATCGCACTGGCCATGATCGAGGACGCCGAGGAGCGCGGACTGCTGAAGCCCGGCGCCACCATCATCGAGCCCACCAGCGGCAACACCGGCGTCGGACTGGCCCTGGTCTCGGCCGTGAAGGGCTACCGCCTCATCCTGACCATGCCCGACACGATGAGCATCGAGCGCCGCAACCTCGTGAAGGCCTACGGTGCCGAGGTGCGGCTCACGCCCGGCAAGGAGGGCATGCCCGGAGCCATCCGCGCCGCCGAGGCGCTGCGCGACTCCATCGCCGGCAGCATCATCCTGCAGCAGTTTGAGAACGCCGCCAACCCCGCCCGCCACTATGCCACGACAGGCCCCGAGGTGTGGAGCCAGACCGACGGTCAGGTGGACATCTTCGTAGCCGGCGTAGGCACCGGCGGCACCATCTCGGGCGTGGCCCGCTATCTGAAGGAGCAGAAGCCCGACGTCAGGATTGTGGCCGTGGAGCCGAAGTCGAGCCCCGTGCTGAACGGCGGACAGAGCGGACCACACAAGATTCAGGGCATCGGTGCCGGTTTCGTGCCCCAGACCTACAACGGCTCACTCGTCGACGAGGTGTTCGACGTTGACAACGACGACGCCATCCGCACGGGCCGCGACGTTGCCCGCCAGGAGGGTCTGCTGGTAGGTATCTCGGCCGGAGCAGCGCTCTTCGCCGCCGCCGAGGTTGCCGCGCGTCCTGAGAACAAGGGCAAGCGTGTCGTCGTGCTGCTGCCCGACACTGGCGAGCGCTACCTCTCCACCGTGCTCTACGACACTGAGAACTACCCACTCTGACCTTATAGCCATTTCTTTCATCAAAGAAATCGCCGCTTCAGCAGTAGACACTGCGGAAGCGGCGATTTCTTGGATGTACCGGCCACTACTTCATCGGCAGGTACCAGTTCTTCTCGTCGAGCAGCGAGACGACGGGGTGCTTGTAGGCCAGCTTGGCGGCCAGCCAGCGGCTGCCGAAGTCGGCGCCATAGAGGGCGGCGGCGTTCTTGTGGCGGGCCATGCGGGTGAGGTCGCCGAAGCGGCAGCCCTCGAAGGCGAGCTCAAGGGCCATCTCGTCGCAGATGAGGTCCTCGACGGCGTTGATGGTGTCGGCCTTGGTCGTGCCCACGGGGTAGCCACTGGCAGCCAGCTCGGCCAGCTTACGTCCTACGATGGTGTTGAACTGATAGGGCGAGAAGGCGCCCTGAGTGTAGTTGGTGCCGCGGCTGTGGATGCTCGAGTTCTCTTCGAAGATGGCGATGTTCTCGTCAGAGAGGAAGGGAACGGTGGTGCGCAGCATCTGAGCCGTCTCGGGGCGTATGTAGCGGCCGGCCTCGAGGTCGGTGCTGTCGCCGCGCTGGACGTATGCGAGCAGGTCTTCGCTGATGCCGTCCTTGAGTATGGCGAAGGCGGCGTCGGGATAGCCCATGCGGTTGAAGGCCTCAGCAAGGCGCAGGTAGACGGTGGAGGTGCGGTAGATGGGCACGTTGGCCGAGTTGAACTTACGCATGACAGAGAACGAGGAGTCGTTGCGCGTGACGGGGTACATGGTGTAGAAGCGGCGGAGGTCGCCGATCTCGGCGGTGCGCACGACGGTAGCGCCGCCGGTGGCAGCTGACGGCGTGTAGTAGTAGTCCTGAGCGTTGCAGAGGGCGTAGTAGGCCGGCGAGGCGTCAATCTGTCGCTCCAGGAGGTAGCGCTCGTTCGACGAGGCCGAGCCGCTGGTGGTGCTATAGAAGTCGTAGCCGAAGTAACGGGGCAGCTCGGTGACGACGCCACGCAGGCGGTTGGCGGCCAGTGGGATGTAGGTAACGATGTCGTTAGTGCTGGTGACGTTGAAGATGGTACCCCACTGGAATCCGGAGAAGGTCATGTTGAACGACGACGGCATCTTGTCGCGCAGCGAACTCAAAATCCAAATCTCCGTGGGATCAATCCAGGCCTGGCGAATGTTCCACTGGTTGATGCGTAGGAAGTTGAAGTAGTAGCGTGCGGCCTGCTCGTACTGGTGGGTCTCGAGGAAGAGGTCGCCGAGGACGACGTCGACAGGAATCATGGCGCGCACGGACTGTGCCATCTTCTCCTGCGGGTTGTCGCTGTCGCTACTGTTGAGGACGCCGGCCGAGATGCTGCCGTAGGTGGGCAAGGGCGTGCCGCTGAACTTGATCAGCTCGGGGGCGAGCGCATCGCAGACGCCCTGGAGGTCCATCATGGGCAGCTGGCGGTTAGCGTCGCCGATGCTGACGAGCGGGTCGGTGTAGAAGGGCACGCTGCCGTAGTTCTTGCAGAGCTGCAAGTAGGCCCAGGCACGGACGGCGAGCGCCTCGGCATACTCGGGAATGGCGACGAGGCGGCTGCCCGTGCGCAGCGACGTGTCGCGGTGGGCGATGAAGTAGTTGCAGTTGTTGATGACGCGGTAGTAGACGTAGGCCGAGTCGAACTTGTTGGAGGCGTCGGCCGAGAAGTCGGCCAGCTGTCGCAGGTGGGTCTCGGTATAGCTGTTGGTGGCGGTGAGGTCGCCGCGCATCTCGCCCGTCATGACGTACTGGTCGGCCAGCTGCTGCAGGCCCTTGAGGATGCCGAGGGTGTAGAACATGGAGTCGGTCTTCTGGTCGAGGGCGGGGTCGTAGATCTGGCGGTCGCTGTCGGTCTCGAGCATGTCGGAGCAGGCGGTGAGGGCTGCGGCACCGCCGCAGCACAGCCAACAGGCGGTGATGAGGGTGCGCCTGCCTGCGGTGATGAGGGTTTCTATGCTTTTGGTAATCATACTTATTACTTCTTACTTGTTACTTCTTACTTCTGATTTACAGGTTAATCTTCAGACCCAGGGTGAAGGTGCGGCCGAGGGCGATGTTGCCGGCGTCGATACCCTGACAGAGCACGGCGTTGGAGACAGAGGCCTCGGGGTCGTTGCCCAGGTAGCGCGTGAGGGTGAAGAGGTTGCTGGCCTCAGCCCATACGCTGAGTCCCTGGAGCCAGGAGTAGTTGACGGGCACGCGGTAGGTGAGGTTGACGGTCTTGAGACGGAGATAAGAGCCATCCTCAATCCAGCGGTCGCTGAAGCGCGAGTTGCCCATCGGGTCGGCGAAGGTAGCGCGCGGAATGTCCGTCTGCTGTCCCTCGGCACGCCAGCGGTTGGTCATGGCGGTGGTCTGGTTGTAGAAGTTCGACCCGCTCTCGAGCAGCATGCGCTGGTAGTTGTAGACGTCGTTGCCCAACGAGTAGTTCAGCCCGACGTGCAGCGACAGGTTGCGCCAGTTGACGTTGGCAAAGATGTTACCGTAGATGTCGGGGTTGGGGTTGCCGATGATGGTCTTGTCGGCCTCGCTGATGAAGCCGTCGTTGTTGATGTCGACGAAGCGGACGTCGCCGGCTCGGAACATCTGGGTGCTGCCGGTGGCATCGACCTGCAGCAGATAGCCCGTCGCGCTGGCCGCGGAGGCCTGCTGGTCGTCGGCAAAGACGCCCTGGGTCTTGTAGCCATAGAAGACGCCCACGGGCTGTCCGACGATGGTGGCGATGTTGTCGACACCGTAGATGCTCGAGGTGTAGCCTTGGGCCGTGCGGTCGCCGTTGACCCAGATCTTGGAGTCGTTGGGCAGCGACTTCACCTTGTTGACATAGTGTCCGGCGCTGACGCCCACCTCGACGGCGAGATTGCGGCCCACGACGGGCTTGGCCGTGACGGTGGCCTCGAAGCCCTGGTTGTCGAGCGAGCCGCCGTTGCTCCAGTAGCTGTTGATACCGGCCACGGGGTTGTCGAAGCTCTTGATGGTCAGCAGGTTCTTCGTGTGGTTCAGGTAGTAGTCGAAGTCGAGTCCGAGGCGGTTGTTCAGGAAGTAGGCCTTCAGTCCGACGTTGAACTTCCCGGTCTGCTCCCACGTGATGTTCTCATTACCGATATTGTCGAGCACGGCCGTTGAAGCCTTGTAGAGGTACTTCGTCACCGTGAACGAGGTGCGGGCGGCATTGCCAGCAATATCGTCGTTACCCGACAGGTCGTAGCCGGCCTTGAGGAGCAGGTAGTTGATGCCCTTGGTCTTGGGGAACCATGACATGTTGGTCAGTGCCCATCCGAGCTGCACGCTTGGGAAGACGCCCCACTTGACGCCGGCAATCTTGATGCCGCCGTCGGCCTCGCTGCCGAAGCGGCTGCAGCTCTCGACGGCCAGCGACAGCTGGGCGAAGAGGCGGTTGCGGTAGTTGTAGTCGACGTTGCCGTACCAGGTCATGGAGCGCCATGAGTCGTCGACACCAGTGGCATCGATGAAGTCCATGTCCTTGGTGATGTTTGGCGTCTTGTCGTTACCGGCCGAAGAGTACTGTCCCTCAGGCTCGTTGTCGTCGAAGGCGAACGAGGTGTAGCGGAATCCGGCAAAGGCGCTGACGAAGTGCTCGCGCAGCTGTCGGCTCCACTCCAGGCGGGTGTCGCTCATGACGGCGGTCTCCTTAGAGAACATCGACTTCGACATGTTCTGCACGCGGCCGATGCCCTCGATGAGGAAGGTGGGCATGCCGCCCTCAGGCCGGTAGTAGCGCTGCGAGACGCGGTCGAGCGTGTAGCTGAAGGTCTCGCTCACTACCAGGTGGTCGTTGATCTCGAAGCGCGGTGAGATGACGGTGTTGAAGTGGGTCACCTCGACGCGGTTCTTATTGATGGCCGATCCGTTCTCGAGCAGGGCCGTGGGGTTACCGAGGGTGAGGTCCTGGTCGAGCATCGTGAGGAAGTCGTCGGCCTCGGAGAGCGTCGACGAGAGCTTGCGCGTCACGTTATTATAGGTATAGGGATTGAGGAACGGCGACTTGACCAGGGCCAGGAACGTGGGCGACGAGATGGTGCCCTGTGTGAGGCTGGCGGGTGCGCCGTTGTCGAAGACGTCGCGGTTGAGCTTTGAGTACGACATGTCGAAGCGCGTGTTCAGCCGGGTGGCAATGTTGATGTCGGTATTGAAGCGCACGTTCAGACGGTCGAACTTATTCTCGCGAGCGGTGCTCTTGCCGTCGGTATAGCCCAGCGAGAGGTTGTACATACCCACGTCGTCGCCACCCTGCACGTTGATGTTGTAGTTCTGGTTGAGGGCCGTGCGGTAGACCTCGTCCTTCCAGTCGGTGGCGTTGTGGTACTTTGAGTAGTAGTACTTCGACGGGTCGTCGATGAGGAACTTGAAGGTCTGCGGGTCGGTGAACTGGTTGATGTCGGGGTAGGTGCCGAGCATCTCGGAGGCATAGAGGCGATACTGGGTGGCGTCCATGACATCGGGTGTACGCGGCACGAGGGTGACGCCGACGCCGATGTTGGCATCAATGCGGGTGGCCATGCTGTGGCCGCGCTTGGTCTCGATGAGGATGACACCGGCACCGCCCTTGGCGCCGTAGAGGGCCGTGGCGTTCTTCATGATGGTGACCTTCTCGATATCCTCGGGATTGATGTTCAGCATCAGGTTGGTGTAGTCGCCGTAGTGCAGGGCCGAGCGCGTCTGCTGCATGTCCTGCGGCACGCCGTCGATGACGATGAGCGGCTGGGCGTTGGCATTGAGCGAACTGAGACCGCGTATGAACATGGCCGCGCCGTAGCCGGGACCGCCCGAGCGGCTGATGCTGCGCACGTCGGCACCCATGAGCTCCTGGATGTCGGTCTCGACGGTCTGCGACGTGGTGTTCTTGATATTAGCCGTGGCGGCAGAGACGACCGACGTGGTCTTGTCGTACATGGGGCGGAACTTGTCGGCGAGCATCTCGACGGTGACCGTCGAGCCCGGGCGCCCCAGTCCGACGTGCTGGCTGAGGAACTCAGGGGCATGGACGTAGAGCGCCGTTGCGAACGTGGGCACCTTGATGACAAACGTGCCGTCTTCGTCGGTCATGGCCGTGTAGTTCTTGTCGTTCAGCGCCTGAATCATGATGCCCGGCAGGGGCTTCTTCGTGACGGCATCGATACACTGGCCCTTGACCTCGACGGTAGGATAGGTAGGCACCTTGACCACCTTCTTCTTGGGCGTGGCGACGACCTCGTCGTCGTCCATGTCGTCATCCTGTGCGTATGCAGGCATTCCCAGGCAGAGCATGCCGAGAATGGAGAAAAACAGAATATGTTGTCTTTTCATTTTCTTTCAGTTTTGAGGGTAAGACTTAATAGAGGCCTGTGTCGTATTTGTAGCCAGGATGCTGCTTGAGGTAGTCGTCGAGCTCCTTGGGCCGCAGGATGATACAGTCGATGCGCAGGTTGCGGTCGTAGTTGGCACGCTCTCTTGACGTCACCGCACTGTTGACCCTGAGGTAGGGGTAGTAGTCGCCCGTACCGTAGTAGGCCATGGGGAAGGTGAAGTCGCCCAGGTAGATGGTGTCCACCTGCAGCGAGTCGCTGACGAAGGCACTCTCGGCCACCCACGAGCGGTCGTTATCCTGGTTCTTGCCGGAGGCGTCGGCGTAGCCCATCGTCACCGAGAAGCGGTAGGGCTTGGTGGCGTTGCGGGCGTTGGTGATGACGGGCGGCACGGTGACGAGATAGAGGCTGTAGGTTGTCGAGCGTACGTTGGGCAGATAGAAGACGACACCGGGGTTGGTGCTCTGGCTGACGGGCTGCACGTCGAGATAGGCGTTGGCCGAGAGTTGTCCCGTGACGTCGGGATTCTGCGTGCCGGGCGTGACGTAGACCCTGGCCGGCTCGTTGTCGTTGGCCACGTTGACTGAGCTGGCGATGACGTTGCGGTTCTCGGCCTCAATCCTCAGCTCGGGGTTCCAGACGGTCCAGGTGCGCATGCGCAGACTGTCGTCGGTGAGCCACACGTAGCCGTTGCTCTTGGTGATGCGCCGGGTGTTCTCCAGCAGGCGTGCGGCGTCTTCAGCATACAGCTTGCAGTAGGTGGTGCTGTAGAGCGAGTCGCAGCTGAAGTTGGTGGCGGCATCGGCGGCGGCCAGCTTGCGGTTGTCGTAGATGTTGTTGTTGAAGAAGAGGTTCTCCGTGAGCATCTGGTTGACCACTGAGTCCTTCAGGTAGGCGACGTCGCGTATGTTGACGCTCACCTTCTTCCTGTCGGCACCGGTCGACGTGTTCTCCATAAACTCGAACGTCGGCAGGTAGTTGAAATACTTGCTGACGGTGGCCTTGGCCTTGCGCCAGGCCTCGTTGGTAGGCACGATCATGGAGTAGTTGCTGTCCTCGCGGTTGACGTAGGCATAGTAGCGGGTGAAGAGCTCGTTGTTCTCGTCGAAGATGGAGTCGAGATAGGTAATCTCGCCGTTGAGGGTCGGGCCCTGCACACTCTTCAGCTCGTTGAGCTTGCGCACGTCGAAGTTGTGGAAATAGTTCGAGATGGAGTCGATGGGGTACTCATAGTTGTTGAGCGACTCGTAGATGTTCTGCAGGAACGGAATCTGGCCGTTGAGCAGGTGGACGGTGCCGTTGGCGGCGGCCACGTTGGGCTTGTCGATGCCCACGCCCTGGATGGCATAGCTGCCAGTGCCGCCGAAGAGCATCAGCTTCTCGTTGAGCGTGTAGACGCGTTGGGCTACGGTGCCCGAGGCGGGGTAGTTATTGCGGGCGATGTGGTTCTCGACAAACTCGGTGAGCAGTCGGTCGTTGCTCATGGCGGCGACGGCGTCGTAGTCGAAGCTGCCGTTGACGGGCGCCCAGACGGTGAAGGTCTGCGGGGCCGCCAGCACCTGGTCGTAGCCGGCCTTCTTGAGCAGTTCGGCAAACTGCGAGAGGTTGCTGTTCTGCGAAATGTTCTGCCAGATGGTGGCGTGCTGAGAGTCGAGCAGCGACTGGTCGGCATCGTAGTGGTCGTCCCAGTCGGCACAGGCGGTGAGGGCGAGGGCTGCGGCAGCGCCGCAGCACAGCCGACAGGCGGCGATGAGGGATTTTATGCTTTTGGTAATCATAATTCTCAATTATCAATCGTCAATTCTCAATTATCAATTCTCAATTGTCAATTATCAATTCTCAATTCTCAATTGTCAATTCTCAATTGTCAATTCTTAGTACATGTCTTCCACGTAGCGGGTGTTGTTATAGACGTTCTCGGGGCAGAACTCGATGTAGTCGAGGTGGAACTCGCCCTGAGGGTTCTCGATAACGCTCTTGAAGCGCAGCCAGTACTCGCCCTGCTTGAACTCCTGACGGGCAATGATGCGGCGCAGATCCTTGGGGTTGTTGCGGGCGTAGTTGCCTGAGTTGACGCCGACGGTGTAGTACAGCGGTCCGCGCATGTAGCCGAGGTTACGCATGTTGGCGTCGCTCTCGATGCCCTTGTCGTCGAGGCGTGTCCAGTCGCACCAGCCGGTAGTGACGTCGGGGGTCAGGTTGCTGTTGTTGACGGGGATGACGCGCATGTCGAGCGGGATGTCGAGGGCCTGCATGTCGGCCAGGTCAGAGCTGTTGCCGATGTAGAACTGCAACATTCCGCGCTCGTTCTCGGCGGTGTAGCCGATTCGCAGCTCGTAGGTGCCGTCGGGCACCGGCGGCAGACGCATGGCGAAGTCGTAGTTACCCATACAGTTGAACTCGTCCTCCTGGTAGTTGCTCCATCCGCTGCCCTGTCCGGGGAAGTAGTAGAGACGGGTGTCCTCGCCGTTGTAGATGGCAATGTTCTTGAAGAATCGTGGCGGGAAGCGGATGTAGTCGCAGTTGGCATGGCGCCCGTCGGTGCCCTGCTTGCCACCGTTGAGGGCCTTCACCGTTGAGTAGGCAATACCCCTGAACGAGTTGGACATCATCTCATAGCAGATGGCAGTATCGTCGATGCGGATGCGTTCGTTCAATGCGCCCCGCGGCACGCGCTCCTCGTAGGCGAGCATGCTCTTGAGCGGGTGGATGTAGCCGTTGACGGCGGCCACCTGCTCGCGGATGCCCACCAGCTCGATGCCCTCGAAGAGCACGCTGTGCATGGCGGGCGTTCCCAGCTCGGCCACGAGGTCGGTCAGCGAACTGTTGGCCGTCCAGCGGTTGAGCATCAGCCTGCCGTTGTTGCGCGTCACCTTGACGAGGGTGTAGGGCAGCATCGTCTCGTAGTACTCGACGAGCGTGACCTTCGAGACCTGGTTATGCGAGTTCACGAGTTTCTCGAAAGGAATCTTGTAGTTCAGCACGTGGTAGCGCACGAACATGCTCAGCGTGTTCCACGGGTTCTTGAAGTCGTTGCCGGTGCTGATGTTGATGTTGTTGTTGCGGGCGTAGTCGTACCAACCCGTGCCCGGGGCTGCACAGCCGCCGTAGACGCTGTCGGCATAGGCCTTGAGCTGGTCGATATTGGTGATGCCCCGGCTGGCCAGCACCTCGTCGGTCTCGGCGAAGATGGTGTAGCCCAGCTCACACTTTTCGGGGGTGTAGAAGTTGCGCTTGTTGTCCACCTTGTCGAAGTCGGTGGTGCTGATGTTGGTCAGCGAGTCGGCCAGACCTGTCACCTTGAGTGCCTGTGTGAAGATGGTGTACTTGTCGGGGCGGTTCTCCATCTCGCCGGCGACGAGCATGTTCGAGCGGCGTATGACGTGGTCGATCTCGTGCAGCACGCCGTTCTCGAGCTCATTGTCCATACTGGTGACCTTCGAGTAGCGGCTGATGAGCACCGAGCCCGACACGGAGTCGATGGAGGTGTTGATGTCGCGGCCGAGCATGGTCTTGATGGTCAGTCCGTTGCCCATGTTGACGCCCATCACCTCGGAGCCCAGCAGGTGGAACAGCGCGATGTCGCGGCAGAGCGAGTCGGTCAGTCCCTCCAGGCTGCGTGCCGTCATGCCGTTGTGGGGCAGCTCCATGTTGACCTCGTCGTCGTAGAGGCTGTCGATATACTCGATGACGGCGTCGTTCGACGGTGCAAAGCAGGTGTAGGTGCCGTAGGCGGAGAGGATCTTGTCGTAGCCTATCCGCGTGAGGATATAGTTGAAGTTGCTGAACTGCTCGCTGCGGTTCACAAGATAGTCCTCGATGGTCTCGCCGGTAAAGGTGTAGAGGTTCGACTCGTCGATGTCCTCCTTACACGCAGTGAAGGCGGTGAGGGCTGCGGCAGCGCCGCAGCACAGCCAACAGGCGGTGACGAGGTTTTTTCTGCCGGTGGTGGCGAGGGCGTTCCTGCCGGCGGAGATGAGGGTTTTTATGCTTTTGGTAATCATACTTATTACTTCTTACTTATTACTTCTTACTTCTCAGTTCTTCGAGGTAGACTTCTCCTGGACGTAGACGGGGTTCTGGTTCAAGAGGCTGTTCACCTTCACTTCGTTCTCCTGCAGAGGCCAATAGAGGTATGGCTCGCTCTTCATCTTGTACGACACGGCGTCGCCGCCGTCGTCGCTGTACTTCCTGATGACCATGGTGAGCATGGGCTGGTAGAGCTCGGGCCAGGCGCTGGTGTCGGCCAGCCGCTGGCTGATGTTCACGCCGGTCATGTGGCGGTAGCAGTAGCGCATGAGGTCGAACCAGCGCTTGCCCTCGAAGCAGAGCTCGCGCTCGCGCTCGGCCAGTACGAGCAGTTCCATGTCGCCCTTCGACTTGAAGTTGTCGAACTTCAGGGTGTCGGTGGCGTTCTTGGCCATCGAGCGCTTGTTGACGGCCTGCACGAGGTCGAAGGCGCGCTTGAGCGTCACGCGGTCGCTGTCGCTGGCGGCGGTCTCGACGAGTGCCTCGGCCTGCATCAGCATGACGTCGGTGAGGCGGTAGACGATCCAGTTCTGGCGGAACTCCTCGAACGAGCGGTCGTTCGACTTTGCCGGGCCTACGGTGAGGGCGCTGATGGTCGCAATGTCTTCGGTGGCTACCATCTTACGGATGGCGAGCTGCTGGGCCTCCTCGTTGTTGGCGTCGAAGACGTTGTTCCAGAAGCGGTAGTCGTTCTTCGAGAGGTAGAGCTTCTGGGCATCGGCCGTGTTGGCATTGGTGGCCACGGTGTTGAACAGCTGCGAGGCCATCAGGATGCCCGTCTGCTGGTGGTTGTCTTTATTGCCCGATTCATAGTAGTAATTCTCCAGGGCGGTGTTCGAGTTGTTGCGGCCGTTGTACTGCCACTCCAGTATGCTCTCGTGCGAGTTGCCCAGGTTGGTGCCGAAGACGGTCGACAGCGCCATGTCGCCGTCGGCCAGGTGGTAGCGGTCCTCCTCCTGGGCGGTGATGTCGCGCTCCTGGTACTGTCGGTAGTAGGCGTCCTTGGCATCGATGACCATGTCGGTGAACGCGATGGCCTGCTCATAGTCGGCCTTGCTGTGGGTCATGGCAGCGCGCCAGAGATAGATGTCGGCCATCAGGGCGTGGACGGCGTCGCGGGTCATGTAGCCCCAGTTGCGCCAGTCGGTGCGGCCGTATGAGCCCGACTTCATGATGTACTTACGCGCCTCGTCGAGGTCGTCGAGACAGTGCTGCAGCACCTCGTCGGGCGAGCTCTGCGGCAGCGCCGTCACCTGGCTGTCGTCCTCGTAGGCCTGAGTCGTGTAGGGCACGTCGCGGAAGGCGCGCACCAGATAGAAGTAGCACAGCGAGCGCAGGGCGAGCATCTGGGCCCGCACCACCTGGAAGTCGCCCTCGGTAAACTCGGGGTCCTCGGCCATGACCTGCGGCGCGTGGTTCAGCACGACGTTGCAGTTGTTGATCACCTTGTAGAAGTTGCTCCACGAGTTATATCGGTTCGTAGGCAGCAGGATGACGGCGTTGATGTTGTCGAGCGTATTGTCGTTATAGTCGGCCAGCTTCACCAGCTCGTCCGAGCGGAAAGCACCCCACATGATGGCCCGCTCCTGGATGCTGTAGTCAATCATGCTCAGGTAGCAGCCGTCGACCATCTGGTCGACGTCAGACTTCGTCTTCCAGAAGTCCTCGGCCACGATGCGGTCGGTGGGGTAGATGGTCAGGAAGTCGGTGCATGAGGTGAGGGCTGCGGCACCGCCGCAGCACAGCCAACAAGCGATGAGGGTATGTTTTATGCTTTTGGTAATCATAATTCTCAATTCTTAATACTCAATTCTCAATTCATTAGAATCCCACTTGTATGTTCAGTGTCACCGACTTCGAGCGCGGCGTCTGAGAGTTGTCGTAGGCGATGCCCCACGAACCGGGCGAGTGTTCGGGGTCGGTACCGCTGTAGGTACTCCAGCAGAACAGGTTCTGGCCCGAGATGCTCGTCGTCAGGCGGTTCAGGCCGATGGCCTTCAGCAGCTTCTTCTTGAAGCTATAAGACAGCTGGATATAGCTCATACGGACGAAGGAGGCGTCCTCGACGTAGCGGTCGCTGCCGAGCCAGTTGTAGCCCGTGTTGAACATGGCGCGCGGAATGGTGGTCACGTCGCCGTTCTTACGCCAGCGCCAGTTCACGGCCGACGACTGGTTGTAGGCGTTGAACATCTCCTCGAGGCCCATCTTGGCGGAGTTCACGATCTTGATGCCCTGACGGTAGCTGAAGCTGGTGCGCAGCGACCATCCGTCGTACTGCAGGTTCAGTCCGAATCCGCCGTTGAGGTGTGGGTTCGAGTTGCCCAGGTAGACGATGTCGAGCGAGTTGATCTGGCCGTCGTTGTTCACGTCCTCGTAGATGGCGTCGCCACCCTGGAACTTGTAGGTCGACGAGCCGTCGTCGAAGTTGTAGACCTGGCGTATGGGCTCGCCGTTGGCGTCCATCATGACGCGGCCCTCGTTGTCGATGGCGATGGGGGCCGTCTTGCCCTTGGCCAGGAAGTCGTTGTTGATGAAGTTCTGCAGCTGCTCGCCGCTCCAGCCGTTGCTCTCCTTCATGTTGAGCAGGTATTCGTAGGTGTACTGGTAGACGCCCTTGTAGCGCAGTCCGTAGATTGAGCCGAGGGGGTTACCCTTCTGTATGCGGTTCAGGTACTGTCCGCGCTTGCTGGGGTCCCACTCGCCGTTGATGCTCTCGAGCGTGCTCTCGTCCATGTCGACAATCTCGTTGAAGTTCTGCGAGATGTTGAAGTTGGCGCTGACCGAGAACTTGCCGATGTTGATGATGCGGTTGGCCGAGAGGTTGAGCTCCCATCCCCGGTTGGTCATCTCGCCGACGTTAGCCCATGCCAGCGAGCTGAAGCCTGAGGTCGAGGGAATGCCCACGCCCGACATCAGCAGGTCTTTCGTGCGCTTGAAGTAGTAGTTGAAGTCGCCGGTCAGCTTGCCGTCGAAGAAGCCGAAGTCGCCACCGAGGTTCAGCTGCGACGTGCGCTCCCACTTCAGGTTGTTCAGCTGCAGACCGTCGAGATAGGTCACGCTGCGCTTGTCGGCCACGCTGCCGTAGACGCCGCTGGTGTTGTACTTCGAGTACTGCAGGTACTGCGAGCCGGGCTGACGGCCCACGATACCCCACGACGCACGGAAGGCGAGCATCGAGAGCGTCGGCTTCAGCTTCTGCATGAACGACTCGTCAGAGATGATCCACTTGGTCGAGAGGCCCGGGAACCAGCCCCACTTCTTCGAGTCGCCGAACTTCGTGGTGCCGTCGGCACGCAGCGAGGGGTCGAGCACGTAGCGGCCCTTGTAGGCGAAGTGTCCGGTGTAGACCATCGACATCGAGCGCCACTCGCCGTTGCCGGTGCTCATGTCCTCGACGGCGGTGTCGACGGTGGGCGACGTCGTGCCGTTCGGCGCGTTGCGGTTCACCACCTTCTGGCTGTTGTCGTTGCCGCTGGTCAGCTCCCATTTGGCGAGCATCTGCAGCGAGATGTCCTCGTTGTTGAAGTGGGGTACGAAGGTCAGCTGGTGGCGGGTGGTGAAGGCCAGCGAGTTGTAGTCGTAGACCTCCGAGCGGTTATAGTTGCTGTCAGTCCAGCCGCGGGTCGACAGCGAGCCGGGCCAGTACTTGGGCTCGCTCTTCGAGAAGATGTCGATGTAGACCAGTCCGACGTAGTTCAGCTGCGTGGCCGAGTCGTCCTTGCTCATGAGGTAGTAGTCGAGACGGAACTCGGGCGATATGCGGTAGGTCTTCTCGTTGCGCCAGGCCTGGTGGGCAATGGCCACGGGGTTACCCAGGTCGCGCTGCGAGCTGAGCTGCAGCGACGACGTGCCTGCTGCCGACGAGCCGGCGTCGTTGCTGGCTCCCGAGGGCTGCATGACGTAGAACTCGTTGGTGTCGTTGCCGTTGGCATCCTGGCGGTAGACGGCCATATTGGGCGCCAGTTTCTGGGCGCGGCCCAGTATGTTGTCGTCGTAGTTACGCAGGTTGGCCGTGTAGGTCAGGGGGAAGGTGGTGCGGAAGGTGATGCGGTCCGACACGAAGTAGTCGAGTGCCAGCTTCGTGGTGAATCGGTCGAGCTTCTGCTTGATGATGGTACCCGTCTGGTGGTCGTAGCCGGCCGAGACGCGGAAGTTGGCCTTCTCGCCGCCGCCGGTGAGCGTCAGGTAGTGGTACTGGCTGAGGCCGGTCTGCTGCACCTCCTTCACCCAGTCGGTGTTGTTGTTCCAGTTCTCAAACTCGGCCCACGAGCGGTTGTAGTTAATCTCGTTGATGTTGGTGGTAGCGGTGGCGCTCTGTGCGGGGTTGTAGTACATCTCCTTGAGCATCATCGTGTAGTCGTCACCGCTGAGCAGGTTGTAGCCCTTCGGCTGCCACGAGGCCTGCAGGCGCAGCGAGTAGTCGACGCGGGTGGCGCCGCGGGCGCCGCGCTTCGTGCGGATCTGTATCACACCGTTGGCACCGCGCGAGCCCCAGACGGCCGTTGCGGCGGCGTCCTTCAGCACCTGGATGTCCTCAATGTCCGAGGGGTTCACCGACAGCAGCGAGGCGTAGGTCTCCTCGTTGGCGTTCTGGAAGTCGAAGTTCTCGTCGGGGTTGTCGAAGATGTTGCCGTCGACGACGATCAGCGGCTCGGCCGAGCCGTTGATGCTGGTCACACCACGCAGGCGCATGGTCGTGCCGGCACCGAGGTTACCCGAGTTGGCCACGATGTCGAGACCGGCAATCTGGCCCTGCAGGGCCTCGTCGGCCGAGGTGAAGGCCAGACCCTCGACCTCCTTCATCGAGAAGGTCTGAGCGGCCACCGACACCTCGCGCTCAGGGATCGACAGTCCGCCCTGGTTGAACTTGCGCTTGGCGGTGATGGTCACCTCCTTGATCTGTGTGGCGTCCTGCAGCTTGATGTCGAAGCGCGTGCGGCTGCCGATGGGCAGCAGCTGCGTCTTGTAGCCCACGTACGATATCTTCAGCTTGTTCTTGGCGTTCTTGACGGCCATCGAGAAGTTACCGTTCAAGTCGGTCTGCGTGAACGAGACGTTACGGTTGTTGCCGTCTACCTCGACGACGTTACACATCATCACCGGTCCGAAAGCATCGCTCACGGTTCCCGAGATACGGGCCTCCTGCGCAAAGGAATTGACAATTGACAATTGACAGATGACAAATATCAATCCCAGTATTCTGTATAGTCTGTTACTAATCATAATTCCCAATTATCAATTCTCAATTATCAATTCTCAATTCACTGTCGTATCTCTTATATAAATAGGTGTCGAACTGACGGCGCAGGGCAGCCATGCGCTGACGGGCGCCAGCGCCGGTCCAGGCCGCGTCGTAGCGGTCGGTGTCCTTGTGGGCGCAGAGCGGCGTGCTGATCTGGTGGACGACGGCGAACGACGATGTCGAGATAGACTTGCGCCGACTGTCGATGACGAAGTCGCGCGCCATCTGGTTCACCATCTTCGTGCCGTCGGCAGCGTCGACGACAATCTCCTGGCCGCGCAGGTCCTTCACCACCAGACGGCCGTTGCCGCCCGAGACGGTCAGCTTCTCGCGGATACCCAGCGTGTCAGAGCTGGCCGTGGGGTAGATGCCCGGCTCAACGGTGTTGTCGGCGTAGACGGAGTTGTCCTGGAAGTGGTAGCGGATGAAGGCGTTGATCTCCTCGACCATGGCCAGCGCCTTGTCGCGCGCAGCCTGCACCTCGGGGCTGATGCTGCCGCCGGCCTTCTCGCGGTCGAGCTGCTCGCTGTACTGGTCGTAGATCACCTTGATGTCGCTCCAGCGGGGCAGTCCGCGCTCGTAGGCCTTCTGCATGGCCTCGTTGTCGGGGGCGTAGACGGTGTAGTTATACGAGTTGAAGTAGTTCACGTTGTCGGTCAGTCCGCCCTTGGCGGCAAAGGTGTGGTAGGCCTCCATGCGCTTCTTCTTGGTCACCGTGTTCACCTCGACGAGCCGGTCGCTGGCAAACTCCATGATGGCGTCCATGTCGAAGTCCGAGCAGAGGTTCATGAACTCCGAGTAGCGCGGGTCGCTCTGCAGCACGTCGAGCACCGAGCGGTGGGGGCCCTGCACGACGTGGTCTACGGCGTAGGCCATACCGTTGGCCTGCTTGTAGGTCTTGGTGATGGCCGACGTCGGCGTCGTGCCCTCTATCTGCGAGCCGCTCTTGACGTTGCCCGCGGCGCCGTCGAAGAGCACGGTGCCGCCGTGCTTCGTCTTGTAGTACTTGTTCGTGCCCAGCGTCTCGCCGCTCTTGAGCACCAGCGTGTGGTAGTTCAGTATGTCGACAAACTGCGTGCGGAACTGGTCGGGCGTCACGCGGCCTATCGAGTCGGCGGGCGACGTGCCCACGACGCCCGTCTCCTTGTCGTAGTTCCAGGCCGAGCAGAAGACGTAGGGCGACTTGTTCTGGTAGTAGAACTTCAGTGCCCGCGGCTTGTCGCTGTTCAGGCTGGCCGGGTCGACATAGTAGCGGCCGAAGGCGTCGTCAGTGGGGATGAAGAAGGCGTAGTTGGCGCTCATGGCCAGCAGGTAGGCGTAGTAGTTCAGGCCCAGCGACAGCGTCGTGCGGTGCTTGCCGTCGTTCACGGCCTCGTTCATGATGCGCATGTCGGCGCTCAGCGTCACCGGGGCCGACACGGCAACGAGCGAGGGCGGGGCAAACATGCGGTTCAGCATGTAGGCCACGCCGTTGTTGGCTATCTTCACGTCGAACGTGCCGTCGCCGTTGCGGTTCAGCACGTCGAGCGTCAGGCCCATCGGGTCGTTGGCCTCGTCCATGACGCGGTTGAACTTCGAGGGCACGGTGCCCACGAACGAGCTCTTCATCAGGTTGGCCACCAGCTGCTGCACGTTCTGCAGGGGAATCGAGTCGACGTTCTCGGCCAGGTTCTCGCGCGTGTTGGCCTTGCGCCCGAAGGCGTTGATGAGGAATTCGCCCGCGCCGCCCGGCAGGAAGTACTCCTCCAGGGCCTTGTCCGTAGGCACGAACATGGCGGCAATGTCCTTTGCCGAGTTCTCGTTCGTACCGCTGTTATAGTTGTTCCAGCCCGGGTCGTAGGGCAGCACGTACTGGGCGCTCGTCTGGTTCGGGTCGAGCAGCAGCGTGCCGCCCTGCGAGCGCTGGCTCATGTAGCGCTTCTGGTAGATGGAGTCGATCAGCGGCAGGTTGTTCGCCGTGGCGTAGTCGTTGTAGTTCTTCGTCGTCGCAGCGTCGTAGTAGGGTGCGCTGAAGCGGTCGAGCATGCGGCTGAAGAGGTTGCTCTCGCCGTTGTTGCGTATCACCTCGGCCAGGTTGCCCGGCGGCACGAGCACGTCCTGCATCTGGTGTATGTAGCCGTTCTTACAGGTCACGTCGGCGTGGATAATCTTGTTGCGGAAGATGTAGGCCGAGTTCTCGTCGGCGTTGTAGGGCGTACCCGTCACCACCTCGAAGTCGCTGTTCTCGTCGCGCGTCTTAATGTTGTTGGTGGTCATCTGTTCCTCGGTGAAGTGTACCATCATCGGCCGCGTGGCGTCCATCACCATGTAGATGCCGCGGTCGTAGTACTTCTCCCAGTAGGGGTTGTTCACGGGCATGTCCTGACGGCCCCGCAGGTGGGTGATGGTGTCAATCACGTTGGCGCCGGTGGTGTGCTTCAGCGCCTGGCCGGGCGTCACCGCCGTGGCACCGTCCGACACGTTCGACAGCATCTCGACCAGCAGCGCGTTGTCGAGCATCGAGGCGTAGAGCAGCTGGCGCTTCATGGCAGCCGTCAGGCCCTCGTAGCTCTTGACGCCCCACGGGTTGCTAGCATAGAAGCGGTCGAAGGCCTCGTCGTTGGCAGCGAAGACGGTCTTCGAGCCCGTCTTCGACAGCGTCTCGCCGTAGCCCAGGTCGTCGATCAGCCGCAGGTAGTTGTTGAAGGTGCCCGTCAGCACGTTGCCGGCATCACCTTGCAGACTCTCCGGGTTCTTCAGTGCGTCATAGATGCTGCCGCCCAGCCACGAGGGGTAGTTGCCCTCGTCGTCCAGGTCGTAGTCGTCGGTACACGCCGTGAACCCACCACAAATGGCGGCCAGGCACACGCCTACACATGCGCTTCTGGCCATCTCAATCAAGCGGTAATTCATACAATTTAGGTATTAATATTTATTTCTGTTCATTTACAGTTATTGGATAGCGAGCGCAAAGTTACAACAATTATTTGAAACGAGTGCAAAAGAAAGCAAAAAAAATCTTCTTGCCGTGCGCACAAGCCTACCTGACCAGCATCTTCTGGCCTTCAACGATTACCAGACCGGGGCGGGCGTGGGCTGAGACGGGGCGGCCCGCCAGGTCGTAGGCGACGGCAGCACCGCCGCCGCTTGCACGGGGTGCAGAGACGGCGGTGACGTCGGCCTCGGCCTGGATGCCAATCTCGGCGGCACTGGTCCAGGCCTTGCCGTTAATCTCCGACTTGGCGACGAACTTCAGGTAGCGGCCCGTGGCGGGTGTCTTCAGCCGGGCCACCTGCAGGGCCGACGTGTTCTTGAACTCACCCGTAGCCACGGGCTGCCCCCACGTCTTGCCGTCGAGGCTCAGGTAGACGTCGTAGGCTTTCACCATGCCGTTCTGCGTGCCGTCCTGGCGCGCCATATAGGTGACGGCCGTCACCTTATATATTTTGTTCATATCGACCACGATGGTATGCGGGCACTGCGGCTCGCTGCCCTGGTACTCGGTATGCCAGAATGTGGAGGGCTTACCGTCGAAGGCCAGCTTGGCCTCGTTGCCACCGTGCTGGCTGTCGACGCTGACCAGCCGCCAGCCACTCTTGTCGACGAAGAGGTCGAAGTCGTAGGTCGTGACAGCACTCTCAAGCAGTCCGTCGGCGGTGCAGTAGGCCGTCACGGTGCAGGCGGCATTGTAGGTCAGCGGCGCCGTGTATTTCCGATAGTCGCCGCCGTCGATGCTGTAGTAGATGGTGGCGCCCTTGGTGGTGGTGCTCATCTTGATGCGCCCGTTCTCCTGGCGCTCACAGCTGACGGGCAAGCAGAGCGGCATGTCGACACGGGCTGCCGCAGCAGCGCTGACGTCCTTACCGAGCGGCATCATGAAGAAGCGGAAGGCGGTATTCTGGGCCTTCAGCTCGTACTTCTCCATCACGTCGGGGCCGCACGAGGCGTTGCCTAAGCCGCGGGTGGCGGCATCGAGCGAGACGACCGTCGTGGCGCACGTCTTGAACTGATAGGTGTGGCGCGAGCGGTTGTTGCGGTCGGTATAGTTATCCTCGGGGCGGAAATGTACGGCCGAGGCGGCCATCTGGTCGGGGGCGGCAAAGAGCAGTCCCTGGCCCTCGGCGTTGCGCAGGGCCAGCCAGCGCACCTCCTGCTTCGTGCCGTGTTCCTGCGGCAGGATGTACTCCTCGTACTGGTCGGTGACGGTACTCTTGTAGACAGCAGGCAGACAGGCCTCCTTGCGGTCGCGGTAGCTGTCCCACGGCCCGCGGCCGAACCACTCGAGCTGCTCCATCGACGACGGCATCTCCAGGCGGAAGCCCATCTTCGGCAGGACGGCACCGGTGGTGGCAGGCCGGATGAGCGAACTGGTCATGACGGTGCCGTCGGCAAAGACGTAGAAGTGCAGCAGCACGTCGAAGGCCGTGCCGTTCTTGCCGGTATGGGTGCTGGTCAGCGTGACGGCCACCGCCTTGTCGCCGTCGAGCTGGCGGACGTCGGCGCCCGTGCCCTTCACGGTGAGCTTGCGCAGGCCCTGGTTGTCCCAGTCCTCGGCGTGGCGCCCGTCGTTGTCGGTGGGCAGTCGGAAGACGCTCAGCAGCATGGCCTTGCCTATGAGCTGCTGACCGTCGAAGGTGTAGCTGCTCAGTGTGCCTTGCGCCTTGCTGAACACCACTTTCAGCCGGTCGTTGCTGACGGTGATGGCCGTGCTGGTGTTGCTGACGTCGAGGCTGCCGCAGTCTTGCAGGCGGCTCGTGTCGTACATCGGTTTCTTGGCCGTCTGCACGGACAGCTTCTCCTCGGCCACGACGTAGCCGGCATCGGCCCATGCCGTCGCGGTTTTCTGTTTGGCGGCGAAGTAGACGAAGGCCTCCTTCGTCTCACTCAGCGCCGAGAGTGCCGCCAGATCGATGGTGATGTCCTGCGTCGAGCCGGGAGCCACCTCGTCGGTGATGTCGCCGCTGCCCAGGACGTTGCCCTCTTCGTCCACGACGCTGTAGCTGACGTCGTAGGTGCTGGTAGGCAGGAAGGCCAGTTTGTTCTTCATCTGGAAGACGCCCTTCTTGCCGCTGACGGCGTGCCACTCTATGGGCTGGTACACCTTCTTGGTGTTATACGACTTGGCCGTCAGCGTCCAGTCGGGGCGCACCAGTCCGTTGATGCAGAAGTTGCCGCTGTTGGGGTTGTCGCCGAAGTCGCCGCCGTAGGCCCAGTACGCCTTGCCGGTGCTGCTCTTGGTCAGCAGTCCCTGGTCCTTGAAGTCCCAGATGAACTCACCCGTCAGGCAGGGGTATTTCTCGTAGAGGTCGAACATGTCGCGGACGTTGCCCATCGCGTTGCCCATCGAGTGGGAGTTCTCACACTGTATGTGGGGCCGGTTGTGCTGCGACGAGCCTATCCAGCTGATGGTCTCGTAGCTGCCGTACATCGTCGACGACACGTCGGCGAAGTTGCTGTTGCCCTCGTAGTGGGTCAACCGGGTCTTGTCGAGGGCCTTGATGGCCGTCTGCACGGCCTGGAAGTTGTTGCCGTTTCCACACTCGTTGCCGAACGACCACATGAAGATGCACACATGGTTGCGCATCCAGCGCACGTGGTTCTGCGAGCGTTCCACCATCGCGTTCTTGAACTTCGGCTCCGACGACAGGCCCCAGTTGCCGTGACACTCCACGTCGGCCTCGGCCAGCACGTAGAGGCCGTACTTGTCGCAGAGGTCATAGAACACGGGGTCGTTGGGATAGTGCGACGTACGCACGGCGTTGATGTTCAGCCGTTTCATGGTCTTGATGTCCTCCTCTATCTCCTCGGGGGTGATGGCACGGCCGTTGACGGGCGAGAAGTCGTGGCGGTTGACGCCGTGGAACACCATGCGCCGGCCGTTGATGAGCAGCGCACCATCGCTGCGGACGGCGACCTCGCGGAAGCCCACCTTCGCGCCGCGTATGTCGACGGTCTTGCCGCCGGCGTCCTTCAGCGTCAGCACGAGGTCGTAGAGGTTAGGCTCCTCGGCGCTCCAGAGGCGTGGGGCCGCGACGGGCATGGCCAGCGAAAGGGCGGCTGCCGCCGGCAGGGAGGCAGTGGCCACGGCCACGCCGCCACTCAGCAGACTGGCCTCGACGGTGGCGCCGGGCAGTGCTTCAAGGCCCGTCAGGCTGACCTCCACCTTGGCCGTGGCGCTCTTATAGCCGGCGTCGAGGTCGGTGGTGAAGAAGAAGTCGCGTATCTGCGTCTTCGGCGCGGCGTAGACGAAGCAGTGGCGGTGGATGCCGGTCAGGCGCCAGTAGTCCTGACACTCCAGGAACGAACCGCTGGTGAAACGGTAGACCTGCAGGGCCATCGTGTTGTCGCCCTCGACGAGGTATTTCGTGATATTGAACTCCGACGGCAGGTAGCTGTCCTCCGAGTAGCCCACGCGCTGGCCGTTCACCCATAGGTAGTAGCCGTGGCCCACGCTGTTGAAGCGTACGTAGACGTCGTGCCCGTCGAGCCAGTCGGCTGTCACGGTGAACGTCTTTCGGTAGGTGCCTACGGGGTTGGGCATCGAGCTGTTGTAGCTGAACCAGCCCGGCCGCTCGGCCATGACGCTGAACGTCGAGCGGTCGTACTCGAACGGATACTGCGTGTTGCAGTAGAGGGGCTTGTCCCACGGCTTGTTGTTGTGCAGTCCCCACACCTGCCAGCTCGAGGGCACGTCGATGTCGGTCCAGGCGGCGTCATCATAGTCCTTGGCACACATGGCGGCCGTGGCCTTCGACGGGGTGTTCACCCACTGGAACTTCCACTTGCCGTCGAGCGACAGGTACAGGGGCGAGAGCGAGGGGTCGTTCTTCACGGCGTCGGCCACTGAGGCCATCGGCAGGCTGACGGTGTGGGCCGTCTCGCGGTTGACACTGGTTGTGAGCGGGTCGTCCCACTCCTTGCCCGTCTGGGCATGCAAGCCTCCTGCAGCCAGGAGGACGGTCAGACTCACGGCGAGTCTGCGGCGGTGTAGCATATTCATTATAGTGCGTGTTTAATGAGGTTTCTGATTGCAAAGGTAGCAAAAAAAGGCTTACACTGCTTACGGAATCATCCCATATAGGGGACATTATACATACGGAAAAACATCTGAGACAAACGGCGTGCCCGTCTCTGAGTCCTTTTTTGTACTTTTGCAGCATAATTACGACTAAAATCACTAAAGACATGAAAAGACTACTATCGGCATTAGCCTTAACACTCCTGGCCACCCTCACGGCATGGTCCCAGGGCGTCAAGCCGCTGCCCTCGCTCCACGTCGAGGGACGCTGGCTGGTCGACACACACGGCAACCACGTCGTGCTGCACGGCGTGATGGACACACCCAGCATGTGGTTCAACAACAACCGCTGGACGGGCGGCTACAACGCCACCGGCGCCAGCAACTGCCAGGCTTACTTCGAGAAGCTCTTCAAGGGCCTCGAGCAGGCCAAGTGCAACGTCTTCCGGCTGCACATGGACCCCGCCTGGACCAACGACAACAGCTACACCTACCCCATCGCCCTCGGACAGTCGACGGAGTGGACCGGCGAGGCCGACATCAAGCACTTCAACCCCTCGCGCCTGACCACCTACCTGAAGTCGCTCTACTTCCCCCTAATGCAGCGCGCCATGAAGCACGGCATGTATGTCGTCGTGCGCCCGCCGGGCGTCTGCCCCGGCCAGCTGCAGGTCGGCGACTACTACCAGAAGTACCTCATCAACGTCTGGGACCTCTTCACCCGTAACGACTCCATACGCAAGTACGCCGGACAGATCAGCATCGAGCTGGCCAACGAGCCGGTCAGCGTCAAGAGCGCCTCGAACACCGACGACAAGAAGGCGCTGCGCGACTTCTTCCAGCCCGTGGTCGACAAGATTCGCGAGAACGGCTTCACCGGCATCGTCTGGGTGCCCGGCGCTGGCTGGCAGTCGGGCTATGCCGACTACAGGACCTACCCCATCATGGGCGACAACATCGGCTACGCCGTCCACGACTACACCGGCTGGTACGGCTGCAGCGACGAGAGCGTCGACCGCGACAATAACATCGAGACGAGCAAGAAGAAAAAGATCGAGCAGTTCCACAACCAGGTGCCCGTCGTCGACACCAACCCCATCATCATCACCGAGATTGACTGGAGCCCGAAGAAGCCCGGCACCGGCCACTACAACGAGCACGGCGAGTGGGTGGAGTCGAACTACGGCACGTGGTCCACAGGCTCCACGTCGAAGTGGGGACAGTGCTACAAGGCCATGCTCGACCACTACGGCAACATCTCGATGACGCTCTCGGGCACGCACTGCCTCATCGACGTCGACGACCTGCTGAAGACCGGCGTGGCCAAGCCCTCGTTCGGCGCTCTCGAGGAGGCCTGCGGCAAGGCCTGCTGGGACTGGTATGCCGAGTGGTACGACAAGGACTACCCGAAGGCCGACTTCACGAGCGTCCCCGTCAGCGACTTCGGCAAGACCTACCAGAACCCCATCGTACGCGCCGACTTCCCCGACCCTGACGTCATCCGCGTCGGCGACACCTACTACATGGTGTCGACCACGATGCACCACTTCCCCGGCGCCACCATCCTCAAGTCGCAGGACCTCGTCAACTGGGAGTACTGCGCACACCCCCTTGCCCAGCTGGGCAGCGACGCCGGCTACACCCTGCTCAACAATAAGAACGCCTACGCATCGGGCATGTGGGCCTGCTCGATGAAGTACCACAACGGCAAGTTCCACATCCTCATCAACGAGAAGCGGCCCATCGACGGCTGGAACCTCAACGGCTACCTGCTGACCGCTACCAACCCTGAGGGACAGTGGACGATGAAGAAGCTCTCGCGCAGCTACTACGACCCGGGCATGCTCTTCGACGGCGGCAAGGTCTACGTCGCCCAGGGCATCGGCACCATCTCCGTCTGCGAGCTCGACGAGAACTTCAACTTCAAGCGCGAGAAGGCCGTCATCACCGGCAAGGACGGGCTCGAGGGCAGCCACTTCTACAAGCACGGCGACTACTACTACATCTATGCCACCTACGGCGGATGGCCCTCGGGCCAGGCCGTGTTCCGCTCGAAGGACCCCTTCGGGCCCTACGAGGAGAAGATGGTGGTCGAGAAGAGCTACGACGGACGGCCTAACACCATACACCAGGGCGCACTCGTCGAGGACGTCGCCGGCAAGTGGTGGACCGTCATGCAGGAGGACCTCGGCGCCATGGGACGCTTCCCCAACCTGCAGCCCGTCAGGTGGACTACCGACGGATGGCTCATCGTGGGCAACAACGGCAAGCCCTACGAGACGTTCGTCAGCAAGGTGGCACGACCCGCCGCCTCGGGCGACAACGCCGTCAAGCGGCTGCCCACGACCGACGTCTTCCGCACCTACCCCATCGGCATGCAGTGGGAGTGGAACCACAAGCCCGACAACAACGCCTGGAGCCTCATGGAGCGCCCGGGATGGCTCCGCCTGAAGGCGGCCAACGTCACCACCGCGCTGCCCCAGGCCCGCAACATGCTCACCCAGCGCATCTTCGCCATCAAGGACAAGGAGACAACGGGCACCGTGCGCATCGACGCCACCAACCTGACCGACGGCGACCGCGCCGGCATCTGCATCCTCCAGGACCCCTACGCCATGATAGCCATCGAGAAGGCCGGCGACAAGATGCAGCTCGTCTGGGAACAGGACAAGGTGCGCGACGCCGGCAGCAACTTCACCCCTGCCTCGAAGACGCTCGCCGTCGAGCTGACCGACAGCATCGTCTACCTGCGAGCAGGCATGAAGTACGGCGACAACAAGGCCAAGTTCTACTACTCGCTCGACAACAAGACGTGGAAGCCCTTCGGCAGCCAGACCGCCCAGAGCTTCAACCTCAGCGTCTTCGTCGGCGCACGATTCGGACTCTTCTGCCAGGCCACGAAGAAGAAGGGCGGCTATGCCGACTTCGACTGGTTCACCACCGAGGCCGACTTCGACGAGGCCAGCTTCTGCCCCGAGACGTTCACCGCCCCCACTGAGAACATGTTCAAAGCCACGAAGATTGCACTGCCCGCCAACGTCAGCACCGTCGAGACGATGATCGGCAGCAAGGCCATACCCGTCGTCACGGCAACCTATGCCGACAGGCACACCGCCCTGGTGGGACAGCTCACGGCGTTCACACCCGAGACCGACGGCATCGTTGAGTTCTACAACGGCCAGATGCTCGGCGTCGGACAGGGGTCAACCAACGTCAGCATGACCTACACCGACCTGCTGGGCAACAAGCTGGAGGGCACCTTCGTGGCCAAGGCCAGCTATTTCCCCTTCGACTACCAGTACGTGCGCAACAACATCGCCGGCAGCGGCACCTACGTCAAGAACGTCACTAACGCCGCCATGAAGTTCACCTCGGCCGACAGCCAGATAGGATGGGTCTACGACAGCAGCATCGACTTCTCTGGCTACAAGTATCTCGTCGTCCGGCTCAGCCAGAAGCAGCAGGCCGAGGCTCGGCTGAACCTCTACACCACCGACAAGGTGACCGGAGCCTGCTGCTCGACGCCCCTCAACGTCAACGAGTCGCTCACCGTCATCGACCTGCAGAACGCCACATACACCTCGAAGACCAACAACGGCAAGCCCTTCGACGCCTCGAAGGTGCGCATGGTGACCTTCTCGGGCGGCGTCGTCAACAAGGTGGTCGCCGTCAAGGAGATGTTCCTCAGCAACGACAGCCAGTACGACACGACGGGCATCGTGGAGGCGTCGCCACTGCCGGCTGCCGACAGCCGGAGCGTCAGCGTCTACACCCTCGCCGGACAGCTGGTACGCACCGCCGCCGACCGCCGTAGCGCCACCGCAGGCCTGCCCGCCGGCGTCTACGTCGTGGGCGGTAAGAAGGTCCTTGTGCGCTGAAAGCAGTGTCCCTCCATGTTTTTCCGTGCCTAAAGAGAACGCTGCAGACGACCCCACCCCTGGCCCCTCCCCTGCCGCTCGGCCCAAAGGGACGCTTTGCTTGCAAAGAAGCAAGGGAGGGGAAGGCTGCGCCGTGAGCAGCGGAAAGAGCGGTGCCAGGCGGAATCTGATGATTTCCGCCCAAAAGTTTGGCCGTTTCGAAGAAAAAGAGTATATTTGCAGCCAAATTGCATCAAGTAGTAGAAAAGTATGAACGTAACAAGGAAAGCTACCACCATCAGACTACCAGAGTATCTCCTGGCCGACCTGCACAGCGAAGCACGGCGACGCAACATCAGCGTAAGCCGACTCTTAGAGCGTATCGCCGAGGAAAACATCTACCACCCCAATGCCGAGACAATGGCTGCCATTGAGGAGGCGAAGTCGGGCGTAGAGATGGAAGATTTTGATCCAAGCGAACTTGACAAGTACATCTATGCAAAAGAGGCTGAAAAAGTCGACGCAATTTAAGAAGGACTTAAAGAAGTATGTATCGAGTGCCATATAGAAGACAACTTCCTCCTGATCTGGATTGACGAAACAACAAATATTATCAAGCTGCTGCGACTTGGCACTCACCACGAATTATTCGGGCTATAGCCAGGGGTGGGGTCAGTATCTTCCTAAGCCGACACATTATTTTAGGCACGGAAGAACACGGAAAACACTGTTTTCATCAGCCGTTACCAGTGTCCCTCCGCGTTTTTCCGTGCCTAAAAAGGAAAGGGGGCGCTACATGTTCGGCGTGTCCCAGACCTTGGTCTTGGTACAGCTGACCTTCTGTGATAGGCGGGCGATGCGGAGCATGAAGTCGCCCTCCTCAAGCGTCCACTTGCCGTCGGCTCCCACAAATGCCAGGTCGTTGGCGGGCAGGCGGAAGGTGACGGTCTTGGTCTCGCCAGGCGCAAGCTCCACCTTCGTGAAGCAGCGCAGGCGGCGGTTGTCGGGCACGATGGAGGCCACGAGGTCGCTCGAGTAGAGCAGTACGGGCTCCTTGCCGGCACGACTGCCCGTGTTGCGGACGTCGACGCTGACGGTGAGAACGTCGCCGGCAGCGAACTGCTGGCGGTCGACGCGCAGGTTGGCATAGTCGAAGGTGGTGTAGCTCAGTCCGTAGCCGAAGGGCCACTGCAGGATGACCTTGGCGTCGTAGTCGTAAGCACCCGCCATCGTACCGACCTTCTCGCTCACCTTGTAGTCATAGTTGATCAGCGAGTTGATTTCCTTGGGGTAAGTGTAGGGCATCTTGGCCGAGAAGTTGGCATCGCCGCTGAGCAGGTTGGCCAGGGCGTCGCCGCCGTAGTTGCCGGGCAGTAAGATGTCGACGACAGCCTTAGCCAGCGGCTCGATGTCGGCAATGAGGCGCGGACGGCCCTCATTGAGCACGAGGACGACGGGCTTGCCCGTCTTGGCCAGCGCCTTAACGAGGTTGCGCTGGTTCTCCGAGAGCCACAGGTCGGTGAGGTTGCCGGGCGTCTCGGTGTAGGAGTTCTCGCCTATGCAGGCGATGATGACGTCGCAGTTGGCAGCAGCCTGGACGGCACGGTCAATCTGCGGTGCGTTCTCCTGCCAGTACTGTCCGCGCTCGTTGTAGGTCACGCCCTGCTCCAGCGTGATGTTCTCCTTACCATATTTATTACAAAGGGCCTCGTAGATGGTGTTGTACTTCTCGGCCAGGTCCTCGGCATTCGAGCCCTGCCAGGTGTAGCTCCAGCCGCCGTTCAGGCAGCGCATCTGGTTGGCATTCGGACCAGTAAGCAGGATTTTCCCGCCTTTGGCCAGCGGCAGGATGCTGCCCTCGTTCTTCAGCAGGACGATGGTCTCTTCGGCGGCAGCAAGGGCAGCGGCGGCATGCTTGTCGGAGCCGAACTGCTCGTAGCCCTTCCCGCCCGTGTTGGGCTCATCAAATAGGTTGAGACGATACTTCACGCGCAGGATGCGGCGCACGGCATCGTCAATGCGCGACATGGGTACCTGGCCCTCCTCGACCAGCTCCTTGAGCAGGATGCAGAAGTCGACGCTGTAGGGGTCCATCGACATGTCGATGCCGGCGTTGATGGCCAGGCGTATGGCGTCCTTCTTGTCCTTGGCCACATGCTCGCGCTGGAACAGGTTGTTGATGTCGGCCCAGTCGGTGACGATCATGCCGTCCCAGGCGAGGTCTTCCTTGAGCCACTTCGTCAGGTATTCATAGCTGGCATGCACGGGCACGCCGTTGATGCTGGCCGAGTTGACCATGATGGTGAGCGCCCCGGCACGGATGGCGGCGCGGAAGGGCTCGAAGTACTTCTCGCGCAGCATCTGCGGCGAGAGGTAGGCGGGCGTGCGGTCCTTGCCGCTCCAGGGTGCGCCGTAGGCGAAGTAGTGCTTCACGCTGGTGGCCACGTTGTAGGGGCCCAGGTGGTTGGGGTCGTCGCCCTGATAGCCGTGCACCTCGGCCTCAGCCATGCGGGCGTTGACCAGTGCGTCCTCGCCGAAGCTCTCCCAGAGTCGGCTCCAGCGCGGGTCGCGGCCCAGGTCGACGACGGGATTGTAGACCCAGGGGCAGTTGCCGGCGCGGCTCTCGTAGGCCGTCACCTCGGCCATCTGGCGTGCCAGGTCGGTGTTGAACGACGCGGCCAGGTTGATGGGCTGGGGAAAGAGCGTGCCGGCCTGGGTGTAGGTGACGCCGTGGTTGTGGTCGAGTCCGTAGACGTCGGGTATGCCGATGTGCTTCATCGACTTCTGCTGAATGAGCCGTATCCACTTCTGCCACTCGTCGATGGTGTGGGCGCGGGTGCCGGGGGCGTTGAGAATGCTGCCCACGCGGTATTTGGAGATGAGCGTGTCGAGCGTCGTCTCGTTGAGCTGCCAGCTGCCGCCGTCCTGGTAGCGGCCCATGATGTCGAAGTTCAGTTCGAGCATCTGGCCCACCTTGTCGTCGAGGGTCATCTTGGCGAGCGTTTTCTCTACTTTGGCCTCCAGCGCGGCGTCGCGCGGGATGGCCGGTTTCACGTTGCTCTGGGCCACGGCCACGACGGCGGCCGACGCCAGCAATACGGTCAGAAAGGTTGTCTTCATCGGTGTTTTTAGCTATTTGATTATCACTTTTGGGTGCAAAGATACGAATAAATTACAATAAAACAAAAAAAATTGCGTTATATTAGACGTGCTTAGACGTTACGCCATACTTGCCGCCGTACTCATGGCGGGACTTCATGCCCGTGCACAGTACCACCCGTCGTTCAGTCATTACTGGGCGATGGAGACGTCGTTCAACCCCGCCGCGGCGGGCAAGGAGCAGAAGATGAACGTGGCCGGCGCCTACAACATGACGCTCACCGGATTTGAGCACAGCCCGAAGACGATGTACATCGGGGCCGACATGCCGCTGTACTTCCTGCGCTCGTTCCACGGACTGGGACTGCAGATCATGAACGACGAGATAGGCCTGTTCTCGCACAAGCGGCTCACGCTGCAGTACGCCTTCAAGCGGCGGCTGCTCGGCGGCATGCTCAGCATCGGCGTGCAGGGCGGACTGCTGAACGAGACCTTCGACGGCAGCGGCGTCGACCTGGACCAGCCCGAAGACCCGGCCTTCATCAAGTCTGAGACGACCGGCAACGCCCTCGACCTGGGCGCCGGCATCTACTACAGCCACAGCCGGGGCTGGTACGCCGGAGCATCGGTGCTGCACGCCCTGGCCCCCGTCATCGAGCTGGGCGAGACCAACGAGCTGGACGTCAGCCGGACATATTATTTTACAGGCGGATACAATATTCGGCTGAGAAATCCGTTACTTATGTTGCAGACATCGGTCATGGGGCGTACCGACGGCGTGGCCTACAGGGGCGACGTCACGGCACGGCTCCGCTATCAGCATGAGAAGCGGCTGATGTACGCCGGAGTGGGATACAGCCCCACAAACTCGGTGACGGTGTTCATAGGCGGACAGTTCCACGGCGTCATGCTGGGCTACAGCTACGAGGCCTACACCAGCGCCATCAACATCGGCAACGGCAGCCACGAGCTCTTCGTCGGCTACCAGACGGACATCAACTTCGGGAAGAAGGGCAGGAACAGACATCAGAGTGTAAGACTATTATAACAACGATATGAAAAGACTGACAATAGTGTTTTGCGCCACGGCGGCGATCTTGCTGACCGGCTGCTTCGGCAGCAAGGTGGCATCGGGCAGTGGCGGCGAACTGACAGGAAGCAGCGGACGGGCCTTCTCAGAACCCGCCCCCTACGGCATGGTGCTCATCAAGCGCGGGCACCTGAAGATGGGTATCGACAAGCAAGACTCGCTCTGGGGCAAGGACACCCCCGTGCGCGACATCTCGGTAGACGGATTCTGGATGGACGACACGGAGATCACCAACTCTGAATACCGGCAGTTCGTCAACTACGTGCGCGACTCCATACTGCGCGAACGCCTGGCCGACCCGAACTACGGCGGCGACGAGACCTACAAGATAGAGGAGGACAAGAACGGCGACCCCATAAAGCCCCACCTGAACTGGAAAAAGTCGCTGCCGCGCAAGCCCAACGAGGACGAGCAGAGGGCCATTGAGAGCCTCTACGTCACCAACCCCGTGACGGGCGAGCGGATGCTCGACGCCTCGCAGATGAACTACAAGTACGAAATCTATGACTACACCACCGCCGCACTGCGCCGCTACCGCACCGACCCCGAGGAGCGCAACCTCGACACCGACAAGTGGAACGACCAGAAGCAGGGCGGCATCTACGACGAGAAGGTCATGATATCGAAGGACACCGCCTATATCGACGACGAGGGCAGGATTCACCGCGAGACGCTGAACCGCGAGTACACCGGGCCGTGGGACTTCCTCAACACGTACATTATAAATATATACCCCGACACGACGTGCTGGGTGAACGACTTCCCCAACGCCGACAACGAGGTGTACATGCGCAACTACTTCTCGAACCCCGCCTACAACGACTACCCCGTCGTGGGCGTCACCTGGGAGCAGGCCAACGCTTTCTGCGCCTGGCGCACGGAGTACCTGCTGAAGGGACTCGGACCGGCAGCACGGTTCGTACAGCGCTACCGACTGCCCACCGAGGCTGAGTGGGAGTACGCCGCCCGAGGAAAGGACGGCACGGAGTTCCCCTGGGAGAACGAGGACGTGGCATCGGGCAACGGCTGCTTCTTTGCCAACTTCAAGCCCGACGACGGTAACTACACCAAGGACGGCAACCTGATAACATCGAAGGCGGGCATATACGCCTCGAACACCAACGGGCTGTACGACATGGCGGGCAACGTGGCCGAGTGGACATCGACCATCTACACCGAGGCCGGCATCGACGCCATGAACGACGTCAACCCGCAGCTGAGGTACAACGCCGCCAAGGAAGACCCCTACCGGCTGAAGAAGAAGTCGGTGCGCGGCGGCTCGTGGAAGGACCCCGAGAGCTACATCCGCTCGGCATGGCGCTCGAGCGAGTTCCAGAACCAGCCCCGCAGCTACATCGGCTTCCGCTGCGTGCGCTCGCTGGCCAACACCGTCAGCGACAAGGCTAAGCCCTCGAAGGGAAAGAAGAAATAAACCGCAAATCGTAAATCGTAAATCCGCAAATCGAAAATACAGACGATGACAAAGTATAGCAAATTCAACGTCATATACCGCTTACAGAAGTGGTTGGACAGCGTCCCCGGACAGACGTTTATGAACTACGCCTACAGCTGGGGTGCATCAATCGTGATCCTGGGTACGCTCTTTAAGTTGACCCACCTGCCGGGAGCAAACTTCATGCTGTTCCTCGGCATGGGAACAGAGGTCGTCGTGTTCTTTATCGCGGCCTTCGACCGACCCTTCGACAAAACTGCCGACGGCATGGACCTGCCCACACACGTGCAGGTGGCAGGCGAAGCCCCCCTTTCAGCCCCCGAGGGGGCTACTATGGCTGGCACGCCCGGCGTGGCTGTCGCTGCCGACGCCGAGGGCGGCAGCGGCACAGCTGTTGTTAGCGGCGGCGGTGGAGCTGTTGGTGGCGGCGGTGGCGGAACGGTCATCATCGGCGGCGGCGGCATCATCGGCGGTGGCGTTGTAGGCGGCAGCGGCGTGGCTGGCGGAACAGCGGCCGACGGCGAAACCGTTGCACCGGCAGCCGGTCAGGAAAAGGTTGACACCGAGGCTATCGCTGCCGTGGCTTCGTCGGTGACGACGATGGCCGGCGGACAGATTGTATCGCCCGTGCCCGAGGTGAACCCCGAACTGGAGGAGGCTACGGCCAACTACGTCGACGAGCTGAAACGACTGACCGAGATGCTCTCGAAGGTGGCCGAGCAGAGCGAGCGACTGACGCGCGACAGCGAGGAGATGGAGAACCTGAACCGCACGCTGACCGGCATCTGCAAGATCTACGAGATGCAGCTTAAAGGCGCCAGCCAGCAGATTGGCACCATCGACGAGATTAACGAGCAGACGCGCCGCATGGCTGACCAGATAGCCGAGCTGAACAAGATCTACGCCCGCATGATTGAGGCCATGACCGTGAACATGAAGGTGGCTGCGCCACAATCGTAAGCAGATAATCAGTAAATCGAAACGAAAATCCGTAAATCGTAAATCCCCATCATGGCAATAAAGAAAAGACCGGTCTCGCCGCGCCAGAAGATGATCAACCTGATGTACGTCGTCTTGATGGCCATGCTCGCGCTGAACGTCTCGAATGAGGTGCTCAACGGATTCTCCATCGTAGAAGAGAGTCTGAACCGCACCACGTCGAACGCCGCCAAGGAGAACCTGGCCATATACGACAACTTTGAGGAGCAGATAAAGGCCAACCCGCAGAAGGTGAAGGAGTGGTACGACAAGGCCATGCTGGTGCGCCAGATGAGCGACTCGATATTCAACTTCGCAGCCGACCTGAAGCTGGCCATTGCCCACGAGGCCGACGGCTCAGACGGCGACCCCAGGAACCTGCAGAACAAGGAGGACCTGGAGGCGGCCAACCAGGTGATGCTGGCGCCCGGCCGCGGCCAGGGCGGCAACCTGAAGGCGGCCATCGACCAGTACCGCGAGCGCATACTGAAGATGATTCCCGACACGGCCAAGCAGCGCACCATTGCCAGCGACCTGACCACCGACGTCCCGCCGACGGGACTGGGCAAGAACTGGCAGGAGTATATGTTTGAGTCGATGCCCGCCGCAGCCGCCGTCACGCTGCTCTCGAAGCTGCAGAACGACGTGCGAAGCGCCGAGCGCGAGGTGCTGCACACGCTGGTACAGAACATCGACGTTAAGGACATCCGCGTGAACGCCCTCGAGGCCTTCGTCATACCTAACTCGCAGACCATCGTCCGCGGCGACAAGTTCTCGGCTAAGATTGTCATGGCCGCCGTTGACACCACACAGGTGCCCGACATCTACATCGGCAACCAGAAGGTGAACCTGCGCGACAACGTCTACGAGCGCATCTGCGGCGCCACGGGCGACTTCACCCTGGCCGGATTCATCGAGACCGTCAACGGCAACGGCGACAAGATAAAGCGCGACTTCCAGCAGAAGTACACCGTCGTCGACCCGTCGGCCACCGTCTCGGCCGACCTGATGAACATGCTCTACGCCGGCTACTCGAACCCCATCAGCGTCTCGGTGCCCGGCGTGCCCCTGAACAAGATACAGGCCTCGATGAGCGGAGGCGGCACGCTGCAGCCCACCGGCCCCGGCAAGTACATTGCACGGCCGACGAAGGTGGGCGAGAACGTGACCATCACCGTCACCTCGACCAACACGGGACGGCCGCAGCAGATGGGACAGTTCACGTTCCGTGTGCGCAAGCTGCCCGACCCCACCCCGTTCATAGCCATGAAGGACGAGCAGGGCAACCCCTCGCGATTCAAGGGCGGCGGACTGGCCAAGGGCAACCTGATGGGCATCGACGGCATCGGTGCCGCCATCGACGACGGCATACTCGACATCGCCTTCCGCGTCGTGTCGTTCGAGACGGTGTTCTTCGACAACATGGGTAACGCCGTGCCCATGGCCAGCAACGGCGCACAGTTCTCTGACCGACAAAAGGACACGTTCCGCAAGCTGGCCCGAAACCGCCGCTTCTACGTATCGCGCGTCGTCGCCGTCGGCCCCGACGGCATACAGCGTACGCTACAGAACCCAATGGAAATTATCGTAAAGTAGAATAGAAGATATGAAAAGACTATTGTTCTTATTGATGATAACGCTGACGGTCGGCTCGGCCACGGCGCAGCCGAAGCGCAGCCGCGTACAGCAGAGACAGCAGGCGGCCCAGCAGAAACAGCAGGGCACGCAGGCTAAGGGCATGACAAGCCGCATGCAGATCAGCTATCCCGTAGCTCTCGACATGCCCGAGGACGTGGTGTGGCGCCGCGACATCTACCGCGAGCTCGACCTCAACGACGATGCCAACGCCGGACTCTACTACCCCGTACAGCCGCAGGGCAAGCAGCTGAACCTGTTTACATACATCTTCAAGCTGGCCCAGAACGGCTACATTCCCATCTACGAGTACTCGGTGGCCAACGACGGCAACGACGACTTCTCGGACGCCGCGAAGGTGAAGCTGAAGACCGTGCTCGACAACTTCCACATCTTCTATGAGGAGCAGGACGGCAAGCTGAAGATCGACAACAGCGACATCCCCTCGCAGGAGGTGATGAAGTACTTCCTCAAGGAGAGTGCCTACTACGACCAGAGCAACGCCACGTTCCACATCAAGCCGCTGGCACTGTGCCCCGTCATGCTGCGCGAGGACGACTTCGGCGGCGAGGCGGCCCAGTACCCCCTCTTCTGGGTGAAATACTCTGACCTGGAACCCTTCCTCAGCCGACAGACGGTGATGACGTCGAACGTCAACAACGCCGCCGTCATGTCGATGGACGACTTCTTCACGCTGAACAAGTACAAGGGTAAAATCTACAAGACCAACAACATGCTGGGCAAGACACTCGCACAGATTGCCGGAGGCGACTCTACCAAGCTGTCGAACGAGCAGAAGCGCATCGAGGCCGAGCTGCTGGCCTTCAAGAACAACATCTTCGGCGACAAGCTGAAGCGCGACTCGCTCGACAGCGTGGCCGACGCCAAGGCCAGCGTAAAGACCAAGAGCAAGAAGGAGCGCCGCGCGAAGGAGAAGACCGAGAAGGCCAGCCGCCGCTCGAAGTCGTCGGCCTCGTCGTCGTCGTCACCCGCTGCCGCCCGCGTCTCCGTGCGCCGGCAAAGACACTGATGAAGTGAGAGGTGAGAGGTAAGAGGTGAGAGGTGAGAGGTAAGAAGTAAGAAGTAAGAAGTAAGAAGTAAGAAGAATAAGGTGAGAAATATGAGGTTGATGGTTCTACTGGCGGCGGTGCTTTGCCTGCTGCCGCGGGCCGAGGCTCAGGTGAGGTTCGGTCTGAAGGGCGGCTTTGAGCTCACCGAAATGAACTTCAGCGCCAGCGACCTCAGAGAGGCTAACCGCGTAGGGTTCTACGCCGGACCCGCCGTGAAGTTCACCCTGCCCGTGGTGGGACTGAACGTCGACGCCTCGCTGCTCTACAGCCAGCGCGACCTGAAGGTCGACGGCGAAGGCATCAAGCAGAAGAGCCTGCTGATGTCGGGCAACCTGCGCTATAGCGTCGGGGTGGGAAGCACGCTGGCCATCTTCGCCAGTGCCGGACCTCAACTGAGCCTCAACATCGGCGACGACGTGTTCTTCTGGAAGGACAGCGAACAGCACAACCACCAGTATGCCCTGCAGAACACGATGATCAGCTTCAACCTGGGACTGGGCACCACCATCCTCGAACACTTCGAAGCTGGCATCTACTACAACATACCGGCAGGCAAGACTGCCGACTTCACCTGGGACCAGATAGGCTCGGAACTGAAAGAAATCAGCTGGAACCGGGCTAAGACCAAGACCAACGCCTGGCACGTCGCCGTGACCTATTACTTCTGACAGCTCATCAACATTGGACTTTGCCGACATCATATTGCCCGTGCCGCTCGACGGCTGCTTTACCTACGCCATACCTGAACAGTGGCGACACAGCGTAAAGGTAGGACAGCGCGTGCTCGTCAACTTCGGGCGTAACAAGCAGTATGTCGGCATCATTGCCAAACTCCACGACACAAAGCCGCAAGGCTACGACGTAAAGGACATCCTGCAGCTGATGGACGACGAACCCATACTGCTGCCGTCGCAACTGGCGCTGTGGCAGTGGATCTCGACTTACTACATGTCGCCCATCGGCGAGGTCTATAAGGCGGCCCTGCCCGCCGGACTGAAGGCTGAAGAGGGATTCCGGCCGAAGACCGAGACCTACATCCGGCTGACCGAAGCCTACCGCAGCGAGGCGGCTCAGCACATCGCCCTCAACATGCTGCAGCGCGCCCCAAAACAGCTCAAGGCGCTGACCGACTTCCTGTTTCTGACCTCATCAGACCAGTCGCCCGAAGAAATCACGAAAGACGAACTGCTGAACGAGGGCCACACGCTGCAGACCGTCACGATGCTCGTCAAGCGCGGCATTCTCGAGACCTACGAGGTGGAGGTGGGACGCCTGAACCACGGCGGCGAACCCCACCCCGAACTCATCAAGAAGCTCAGTCAGGCCCAGGCGTCGGCCTACAACGAAATACTGATGTCATTCCTCAAGAAGAAGGTGACACTGCTGCACGGCGTCACCTCAAGCGGAAAGACCGAAATTTACATCCACCTGATACAGCGCGAGATTGAGCAGCACCGGCAGGTGCTCTACCTGCTGCCCGAGATAGCGCTGACCGTACAGATGATGGACCGCCTGCGCCGCGTCTTCGGCGACCGCCTCGGCATCTACCACTCACGCTACAGCGACGCCGAGCGCGTGGAAATCTGGCAGAAGCAGCTCTCAGGCCACCCCTACGACGTCATACTCGGCGCGCGCTCGGCCGTCTTCCTGCCCTTCCAGAACCTCGGGCTCGTCATCGTCGACGAGGAGCACGAGACCAGCTTCAAGCAGCAGGACCCCATGCCCCGCTACCACGCCCGCTCGGCAGCCATCATGCTGGGAGCCAAAGTGCTGCTCGGCACGGCCACACCGTCGATGGAGTCGTACCACAACGCACAGACGGGCAAGTACGGCTACGTGCAGCTGACAGAGCGCCACCAGGGCATACAGCTGCCCGAAATACAGGTTGTTGACACGGCCGACCTGCAGCGCCGCAAGATGATGAACGGGCCCTTCTCACCCCTCTTATTAGCACGCGTACGCGAGGCTCTTGAGCGCGGCGAGCAGGCCATCCTCTTCCAGAACCGGCGCGGCTATGCACCGATGATTGAGTGCAAGGCGTGCGGATGGGTGCCCCACTGTCAGAACTGCGACGTCGCGCTGACGCTCCACCGGCAGATGAGCCAGCTCGTCTGCCACTACTGCGGAGCGGTCTACCAGGTGCCCGTGGAGTGCCCCGCCTGCGGCGGCACCAACCTGCAGACGCGCGGCTACGGCACGGAGAAGATCGAGGCCGACGTGCGCGACATCTTCCCCGAAGCACGCATCAGCCGTATGGACCTCGACACCACGCGCACCGCCGGGGCCTACGAGCGGCTCATCAGCGACTTCGGCGCAGGCCGCACCAACCTGCTTATCGGGACACAGATGATTTCAAAGGGCCTCGACTTCGACCGCGTCTCTGTCGTCGGCATCCTCAATGCCGACACCATGCTCAACTACCCCGACTTCCGGGCTTACGAGCACGCCTACATGATGATGGCCCAGGTCAGCGGGCGGGCAGGCCGCAAGGGCCGCCGCGGACTGGTCATCCTCCAGACGCGCCAGCCCAAGCTGCCCATCATCGAGCAGGTGGTCAGAAACGACTACGAAAGTCTCTACCGCTCACTGTGCACCGAGCGGCTCCAGTTCCATTATCCCCCATTCTACCGCCTTATCAACGTCTATCTGAAGCACCGTAACGACCCGCTGGTAGAGACCGCCGCCCAAGAACTGGCTTTCCGTCTGAGGCAGTGGTTCGGCGCCCGTGTCCTCGGCCCCGACAAGCCTGGCGTCTCGCGGGTAAAGTCGCTCAGCATCCGCAAACTTGTGCTCAAGCTGGAAAACGGGCTCAACCTGGCCGACGTCCGCAAGTATCTCGTCCTCGCCCAGCAGCAGATGCTGCAGAACAAGCGCTACGCCTCGCTGCAAATCTACTACGACGTCGACCCGCTATAGCCTCCCCCAGTTGGGGGGCATAATAGAAGGGACTTTTGTTATACAGAAGGAGGAACTCAAAGGGCGCATCGAGGACTACGATGCCGAGCAGTTCGGCTTCACATCGATGGCGTGCTACTACACCGACGTCTTCGAGAAGGGCAGCACGGTGCTGGTGCTCGACATCGCCGACGACGGCACGTTCTGCAAGAAATTCCTTGCGAGCTACCCCATGCACAATTCGTTTATTGCCGACGGCTCGAAGGTACGGTTCAACGCCATCCGATTCTTCGCCCGTCCTGGCGAGACTATCGACATCACCGTGCGGAAAGGTACATTCGGCAAATATGAGTGCGTCTATAACAACGGCAGCAGCCGCGACGTGGAGCGCTGGCTCCGCACATCGGACAAATTTGAGAAAGTTTTGAGGCCGTTGTGGAAGTTCGAGGGCAAGTTTGACGATGCCAACGAGGTGGCCGACGAGGTGTGGAAACGCTTGATGGCCAAACTGCAATCCATCAGCCGCAGCGAGAACTACACGCCGATGGAAGTGCAGCTGGCGCTGGCCGACATCGAGGCACACTTCGGCATGGACTATATCGGCTGCATCGAGCGGCTGGCAAATAACCTGGTAAAGCACGAGAAGCGCGACAGTACGTGGCACACTGAGATTCTCGACAGCGCGGAGTGGAAGAAATATCTCGACAGCAAGACTTACGAGCCCCTGCGCCGCATCGACTACGATAATCCGCTGCTCTTTGCCAGCAGCAGTTACGACTTCCTGCAGAACCGCATCCAGTATGCCAAACCCGTCCGCGAAGGCCAGTACAAAGGAATTCTCAGCGAGGACGGTGGTATGCTAATCAATGCTGAGAACTTCACTAACAAACTCAACAACGGCCTCACCGCGCTGCGCGAATTTATGAATGCAGGCCACGACAATTTAATGTTGCAAATGTGCGTCTACAATGACATCATGAACAACTTCGACACTTGGCGCTACGATGAGGATTGCATTCCGAACATTCTTTCCGACAAGACAATGACTGAGGCTGAGAAGAAAGAGTCTTTGAACAACCTCCCTACACTCACTCGTATGTTCCCGCTCTACCTCGACGCCATCAAAAACCCATACATCCGTCAGAAAGCCGAGCATTTCCGTGACCGCCGTTTGGCGCAGAAAGACCTCGCCACGCCCCTGCCCTCCACGCCCGAGGCAGAATTGATTCGCAAGCTCGTCGCCAAGTACCCTGGACGGTTCCTTTTCATCGACTTCTGGGGCATGACGTGCGGTCCCTGCCGTGCAGCCATCCAAGAGAGCAAGGAGCTTCGCGCCGAGATTGCCAAGCGCGACGATGTGAAGCTTATCTTCATCGCTGGCGAACGCACCACCGAGGGCAGCGACGCCTACAAGCAGTACGTGGCCGAGTGGCTGTTCGGCGAAGAGACCGTCTGCCTCACCAACGCTGAGTTCAGACGCCTGCAAGAGCTGTTCCAGTTCAACGGCATCCCGCACTACGAGACCATCACCCCCGATGGCCGCCGTGTCCGTGAAGATCTCAGCATCAGTGGCTACCACGACTTCAAGAATGAGTTGGAAAGGGTCTTGGAGAAACTGAAATAAATCGAAATTGAACCAATCAAAGCTTTTCTTCCTCCCGATTGCCGCCCTCACATTTACTACAAATACAAGGATGGATTACCTTCCTACGCGGCAATCAAGAGCTAAGTTTCTGACTCCATTTATTACAAGCCTGTCAGTATACCTTTGTTTTAGCCTATAGTTCATCGACTTACTATCTCCCCCATCCAGTCTTTTTCTTCGTACCGTCCCAGTTGGTAAGTTCACCATTAGAGCCACCGCCACCTGTACTAATGCCAGCCCTGCCGCCAGCGGCAAGGAGTAAGTTCTCCATCAAATCTTTGGTGACCGTCATGGCATCACAGAGTTGCCGAGTGCGAGATGCAGTAAGACCAGCTTTGAACTCGGACATACCAGTCCACAACACCTTCTCTAACAGATATGCGGCAGCCATCCTGCGTTGCTTTTCGTCGGTTGGGTCAAGGCCATACCTGAATGCCTCAGCAATGATATCTATAAGTCTTCTTTCCTCTCAATCTATTACCTCCCAATGACCACCCTTATTTGGGCCTATATGCTTTATTTTACCAGACTCTTGTAGTAAATGAAGGTGCTTGCTGATTCCACTTCTGGCCATTTTCAGCCTCTCAGCAATCTGTCTTGATGTTATATCCGGAT
>OCTX011698337.1_pt1 | contig 50206 bp, 63 predicted proteins | sample 1539691 | NCBI WGS metagenome assembly OCTX01 (sample SAMN02144231, study PRJEB22623) | gut metagenome | biome: sheep rumen | host: Ovis aries | place: New Zealand
TATCTTTAGATATACTTTATAACTTTATAATTTAATTAAAAAAAATGCTTTACAAGTTTTTATTATTGCTTTAATATGTAGTTGTCGATGAGATAAAGCGACACAAAAAAATTGATTAAAAAGTGAGGTAAAACATTATGAAAAAGAATCAATTTAAAACTTTATTAGAGTATATCCGCATGTCAGGCGGTGCGACTCTAAAATCTAACGGGGATCATTTATCTTTAAATACTGGTTATATGGTCTCGCTCGCAGGCTATGAAAAACAATTAAAAATTGATAGCTTAGCACTAAACGAAGTTAACAAGTATTTATTACTTGCTAAAAAATTAAAAGCCTTCTGCGGCCTCTGGATTGACAACGGCGTTTTATTCCTTGATATATCAATCAGAGTCAACGACTTAAAACTTGCTAAAAGTTTAGCAATTAAAAACAAGCAACTCGCTATTTATGACTTAGCGACAGCAACAACAATTTATATTAAATAATTTATTAAATAAACAATAGAGAGGTAAAAAACACTATGGAAAACTTAAACACTTTAAACACTAACACAACACAACAACCTAAGCACTGGCTCCCACTCGACTATTTAAAAGACCTTGAAGAGAGATCTAACGGCCTAACAGCTAGCGACATCGACCATCACGCCTTCATGGCTACACAATACGAGCAATACGGATCTATCGACTTTAAAGCGTATATGCACGAGGTAATCTTTGAAAACATGGATGATGACGACATCATAAGAAAATACTGTGAATATATGCAAGAACACGATCCAGACAATGAACCATTCGATATTGACTTATTATGCGACTACATCCAGGGTATGGAACCAGAAGACATATTGAGACTTGGCTACTTTGCTAAAGACTTATACAACAGCGACTTCTTAAGATTCAACGGTTATGGCAACCTTGAAGGCGTGTCAGAATACGAGCTCTTAAGAGAAGCTAAAAACGATGATGACTTCTTAGACTGGCTTATTGACAACAGCGACAACGACGAAGTGCAAGCCGCCAGCGATGACAAAGACATAATTATTGAAGGTGCTTTATATCTAGTGAGTGAGGGCTTCTAAGCTCTCACCACCAGAAAGCGAGGTAAACAAACATGGCAAAAAGTAATTTCAATTATATTTATTCAACACTACCTAATTTATATTTCATGACTTTTGAAGAAGTGCTCGAAGGTGCATATAGCATATACCCAGACGATGAAGAGAAAAGAGAAAACTACATCGATCACACTTGCGACAGCTTGCGAGTATTAGATGAAGAAGAGATAAAAGAGCTTCAATCATTCATCGATGAGATCAACGAAGTTATTAAAAATAAAGGCCACCGCCTATATTACAACTCTTACAGAGAAGTAGATCAAAACGAAGGATACACACTAAAAGATATAAAAATCTTTATTGAACCTGGTGAATATCAAGGTGCACAACTAGCGGTTAGTAATGATTATAAATACTTGAATAAAACTAATAAAAAACTAGTTAGAAAGTGCTTAATCAAGATAGCTAAAAAGTTTAAACTCTGGGCTTATGACCTAGCGTATAGATTCTCTAATGGTGAGACAGGATTCACCAAAGTGAGAGAGTATTAAAAGAAAGAAGGTGATTCCTGTGGCAGAAATTAGAACATTTAAGAGTTATGAAGAACTCAAAAACAAACATCATGAAGAGTTTAATCAATTCCCTTTAGGTGCAGCATTTAGCAACAAACAGTTTGAAGAAATGATGACAAAGTGGGGACTTGATCCAGAAAAAGACAAAGACAAAATCATACATATAGGTGCAGGTGCATTTATTAGAAAGAGCGACTTAAACGAGTTTAACGCTATTATGAAACGCTTTAAGGAAGAAGAGGATCTATTCAAAAAAAGTGATGATAACCTGGTCTCAATGTTTAGATACGAGTTATCAAATCATGAGTATATATGCTCACATGATCCAGAAGACACTTTAGAAGCATGCGGCTTTACGCTCGAAGAATACGAAAAAGATTCAAGACTTAAGGCACTGTTTGAAAAAGCAAGAAGACTATATTTCAGAGACATGGCAGCTCTGGGCTATTAGAAAATACCTCACTATAGATGAAGCGATAACATCTATAACAACACTACTACTTATTTACACTATTGAAATAAACAATAGAGAAAGCGAGGACACTACCGATGATGAACATTTTATACAACGATATTTATAGCAACTTAATGTTTGCAGTTAACTTAAACGATGAAAGCGTCATGATTATTGACGACGACCTTAACAAACACTTTGAAGTAAGTTTTAATCCCTGGGAACCAGAAGATGAAGACTTAATCAAAGCATGGACACAAGCGGTCAGAAAATACTTTGAACTCGATAGCAACAAAGATGAAAGACATCTAGGTTATAGAGAGAGCATGGCCGAAAGAAGTATTAACGGTTTTAAACAACATCTTATCGAAGCTAAGAAGCCACAACTTCCAGACTTTGAGAAAACAGTTAAAGACCTTGCAAGACATTATGTCTATAACATCTGCGAAAACGAAAACCGTTTAGACTTCTACAACGATGAAGACTACGAAGTGGATCGTATCATCGACTACGCTTACAACTGGTTTATTCAAAACAACGACATGGTTATGTATCAAATCGTAGCAACAATCATGCACTTTGAACTTGAAGAAGGCATGAGCATGGCAGCTGTTGAAAACTTCCAAAGAGATATGGATGACTACATCTGCTACAACTTTTAAGGGGGCGAGATTATGAAATACGAAACAGATAATGCTTTATACATCTTAAAACATCACAACAAAAACTTAACAAAAGAGCAAGAAAACGCTATCGATGAAGTCGATGAATATATCAAGGGTAAATATTCCTTCGATGACATCAAAAACATGTTAGACAACGGATCTAATCTCGAAGACCTTAATATCTACATTCAAGCTCATGGCGAAGAAGTCTATTCAAAAGAGACGCTCATCAAAGTTATTGATTCAATAGTTTGTGCACTACTTGAAACTAGAGACAACTTCTCGCTTCAAGGCGTTCCAGAAGCATTCCTTACAGAATTAAAATATCAAGTCAGCCAAAGGAAAGAGGGGTGGTATTAGTGAAACATCCAGTCATTAAAAAACTTGAAAAGTGGCAAAAAGAAAAGTTATTAGAGTGGGGTTATAAAGAAGAAGACATCGCTCAAATCGAAGAAGCTCTAACAAAAACAACATTCACTATGCACTTTAATAAATTAGATGGCATGAAAGATAAAAAAATAACACAGTATGAAGCAATGTGGCATTTAACACCAGAAGACTTCTTATCTGGGTTAGGTAGATCAGCATTCCACTTTACATCAAGTAGGACATCTAAAGAAGGCGACTTCACAATTCACTTTGATAGCAGCAAATTGTTTGGTTATTAAAAATGGAATCAGTCATCAATAGAGCGGCCTTATGCGGTTATCTCAAAAAGATATTTATCAACGAAGGTGAAAGAGGTCTTAAGAGATATAAAGCATACTTAGATAAAGAATATTCTAAGAAAAGAAACACACTACAACGCAACCTAGAACTCAACGACCAGATTATTACTTTTAACTGGTGGATACAAAATGTTAAAGGGTTCATCAATCCGGTTGCTATCAAGAACAAGCAAAACGAAAGAGCGAGAGCAAAAGAACAAAAGCTACTCGACTACTTATTCCAGGAAGTGTTATCTGGAAGAATGACATTTGAAGATATTAAAAGTCCTATCTATCGTGAGATGGTTCAAGAAAGATGGGATGAAGAGATACCGTTTTAGGTAGAAAGTGAGGTATAATAATCATTATGGGTGAACAATTTGAAGTATTTGAGTTTAGATACATCGATAAAAGAACCAAGACTGGCTTCTGTGTATATGCCAGGAAAGAAGAAACAGCAAAGCAAATCATCGACATAGAGAACGATCACAATGTCTATCACTATGTGAAACCAAGATTTAAAAGATTTAAGAGAAAATACATCTCTGAAAAAGCACCTTATGAACTCGAGCAAGAGCAAATCGAAGTTGCCACCACTCGAAGAAATAAGAGATATGAATATCTAGCACAGAATGGGGGTTTATTATAATGGGTAGAAAGAAAAAAGACGGAAGAACTTTAGGAAATCATCGTGTTTATAAGAACAAGAGAGAACGAGAAAAGGGCACAGCAGAGAAAAGCGATGCCTGGAGAAAAGCAAACACTAAAATTGTCAACATTCGTTTTAGACTTGAAGAAGACAAAGATGTGTTAGCAAAGTTAGATTCTGTTCCAAATAAAGCCGACTACATAAGGCAACTCATCTTACAAGATATTAAAAAGCAAGGCGAATAACCTTGTTTTCATTTATGGTATAATTAAATAAACTATGAGAAAGAAAATCTGGATTGCACTACTAATACTTATAATCATCATCTTTGCATTTATGATGACATTCATAATTATGCAAAAGTTCACTATAGCAATTATCTTTGCGGCGATAGGTATAGTTTTAGTATTTCCAACATTCATATTGCAGCCTAAGAATCATCGATGGTAATAAAAAGAGGGAAGAATAACTTCTCTCTTTTAATTAAATTGCCTTGTTTTGCTATCAAATCTCTATTCTAGGACACTTTTTTGCCTTTCGAGTATAAATTATCAAACAAAGATTTTTCGCTTGTCTATTGCCTTTTCTATGCTTGAGCACTTTTACCAGCGATACCTGGGTGATTGTCAACCCACTCATCGATGTCTTTTTTAACATCATCGAGTAGCTTCTTATAATCTCTTTGTGGGAATGCTGTTGTATAAGCAGTCTTACCAGAGAAACCACCGCCAAGGAATTGATGATTATAGATGATGGAGACACCAAGTTCACCCCATAATCTAATCTCGAAGACAAGAACACTGTTTTGCGTATCTTGCTCAATCTTTAAGTCTTCTTGACTATCTACATAAGATAACAATAAGTCTTTAATTGCTTTATCAATAAACATCGGTGGAATATCAACCATAAAACCAGCATATTCACCACCATCGAGATACCTTTTATCAACGATGGCCACTCTATCGGCAACTTTAGGAATGTATTTCAATTCTTCTAACTTGTGGAAAAACTCTTTTGATTTTTCCTTGTGTGTTTCAGCAGGGAACAGGCAACCAAGCCAATTTCCATCACCAACAACGCTTTGTCCAACACTACCACATTCGGTGGCAGTTTTGATAATCAAGTCTAGTTTTTCTTTTGCTTTTTCATCTGGTTCTTTTGGGTATTCACAACCAACTTCTTTAAGCGATACAAGAATAACGATACACGCTAACTCATTCGCTAATATAACAGTTTTTTTGGACATAATTATTCCACCTTTCTTATTTGATTTTCGGTGCAATAGACATCTGTATCTTTGCCCCATACTTTGATAGTGACACAATATTTATAATCACTATTTTCGTTGATAGACTTTATTTGCCCTATCTCAACATGACGATCACTAAATGTGACTTCTACTTTATCGCCTACTATCATATAGAGCTCTCCGCAAATACATATTGCCATGATTGTGGGGCACGAGTAAGTCTCCACTTGTCTGCTTCACTTGTTCGCATTGTTTGATATTGAAGCGTTTCGTAACCAACTTTGCGGAAATCACTTAGTGGTTTAGGTTTATCGAAGACTTCTAATCTAGTGATATGAATAGATGAGAATGCTAAGTCGCTTGCATAAGCATATAATTCATCTTCACTTAAGCAAGATAATTCACAAACATTGTCTTTGACAAAGTCTTCGTGATCGCTTTTTTCTAATCTATCGCAGTTAATACCATGAATGTATTCATCTACACCATCACACCAGAAACGAGCAACTACTTTGCCATTACCACTTTCAAAGTCTGTGAGTGCTTTATATGTTCCGTCTTCTTGCTTTTCAACTTCAAATTCCCAAGGGATGAAGACAGGTGCTCCACCCTTGCAACAATATAGATAAATCCAACCACGATAATCTTTAGGGAATTTCTTTCTTATCTCTCTAAGTTTATCTTCATTCAATATGTTAATTAAAGGGTTAGAATGTATTGACATTAAAATAACTTTTTCCATAGATTTCTCCTTATTTGACATCGATTTCTACTTTGATGGCGTCTTTAACCATATAGTTTTCGATAGCGTCTCTTAAGTCAGTTTTAGACTTATAAAGATTAGCGTCCGCTACCTTGATTAAATCTCCATAAGCAGAGTTTTGTTCTTTTAGTTTTGAGATTTGAGTGGTTAGTTCTTTTATTTGTTCATCGTTTGATGAGATTTTTTCTCGCAAAGATTTCTTTTCTTCATCGACTTCGATGGACTTTGTTAATAACTCTTCTTGGAGAGTGTTGATTCTATCTAAAGACTTTTTAATGAATGCTTTATTTAATTCTTCATCACCTACTTGTAAGTCAATCTTATAAATAGTGATAAGTATCTTTTCGTTATCGTTAGAGATAATCACCCAACCATGTTGATTAACATAGACATCGACAGGTTTTGTGGAATGTCCAATAATGCCACTATAAATCTTGGTGCAATGAGTGAAGAGTTTTTCGATTTCTTTAGAATATTGTTCTTTAAGGCTATCGACAAAAGGTGTGTTCTTTTCTCTAACTCTTTCGTGGTATCTTTGATAACAGTGATTACTTATGTTCATCTTTATTCTCCTTTTTAATTTCTGTATCAATTTCGACATTTAGAATTGGTTTACGATTTTCAAGTTCAAGGTAGAAACTCACTAACTGTATTTCTTTTGCGGACATTTCAACAATATATGTTGGCTCTTTACTAGGAACACTCTTGTATTCACTTATGAGCATTTTGCTCATTTCGTTTTTGCAATCATCTAGTTCTTTTCGCAATTCTTTTTTGGTTTTCTTAACTCTTTTTTGTGTTTCTATATGTATGATTTTCATAATAATTCCAGCTCTCCTTTGTCGTTCATCTTTGCAATGTAGATAAGACCTTTATTAGTCCAGATAGCACCATAGATTTGATGTCCTTTTTTGTAATCGCAGCATAGATACCACAATCCATCACCTGTTTTTGGTTTGATATGATGTTCTCCTTCTGGTGTTACCCAAATAAATTCATCACATAGTTCATCGATGGCGTCGGCTTGTTTGATAATGTCACTTGGATTAACTTCACATTCTCTATCTCTACAAATTATTACTAAATCAGTAGGAACACTCGCATTTCTATATATCCCATCTTTCGTTCTAATGTATTTCATTTATTTTTCTCTTCCTCAACATACTTTGTGCCATAACCTTTATCGACTACATAGCTTCTAAGGGTTTCACAATCAAGTTTTCTAATCATTCTTATTGTTTTTTGTGTATCTCTATCGCAGCAATCGCTCCATAGCATATAGATGAGTGAACCATATAATTCTGCACTATCTAGTTTGAGAACTATTTCACAAAAGACATCCACACTTTCTTTTTCAATTACTTCAATTAAGAACGATAAGCAACCTGGATTTCCATCGCTCATTTTCTTTAAGATGGTTTGTCCATCATCTAATAAACTAAGTCTGCTCATATAGATACCCTTTCTATATGCTCATACCAAGGAAGTTTATCTTGTCTAAAGTCTTTGCCCATAAGTTCTCTTAAACTTTCTTTCATAAAGACTTTGATGTGTCTTTTATTGCAATATTTAACTAGACTTAAAACCCATTCTTTCTTTGGAATGACTTTGTCTTTTCTATTGCCTGTTTCTGCACCAATGATAATCGCCTTTAAGGTTTTCATTGCTGGTCTTATATCGAAATCTGGTAAATCAATTTTTTCTAATAATGGTTCGATAGAAAGAAATTCATATCCTTCGCCGCCTATATGCCATAAGTCGCTTTGCTTTGTTATAGACCTTCCACAAAAAACATTTGGTTCTAATCTTATTGGTTGAATAACACTACTGAAAATAAGGTTTTTAGTAAGAAAAATATAAGCGTGTTGAGGATTGTTTAATATTGCTTTTCTAATTGGTTCACCCCACTCTTTTTCCCAATGACCAACGTCGCTCATTGAATCCATGAAGATTGTTTTTGGAGTTTTTGATTCGAGTGCCTTTAGTCTCTCTGGGAAGAATTGCGGTTCTTTCCAATTAGGAATGAATCCAAATCTTTTGTTAAGTTTTTCGGCATAGCAGTATGGACATCCATTTTTGCAACCCACCACTGGGTTTATAGTGCAATCGCACCAATCAATCTTTGTTGTTTTCATTTTCAAGATCCATCCTTAATACTTCATGGAAAGATATTTGCCTTTTCGCTTTAACTTTTCCAATCCAACCAATCTTTTACTAGCAATGTATTTAGTCATATCAGATCTAATTCCAATTATTTGGAAAAATCCTTGAATTGAAATAGAATAACCATCATATTCGCCACCAGTAATCAATCCAACATGTTGGTCGTTATTCATTTGAATATCTTTTGCTTTAATTAAACCGAACTTGTCACCATAGAAAGTAATTGCGAATAGTTTTAGTCCAGCTCTTTCGGTTTCATATTTTAATTTTTCTAATTTATCAATTTTCTCATCTTTCCTTGTGTTTCTTAATCTTTCAAGGATTAACTCTTTGTTATAAACTCCTGTTGATGAGCAAATCGAACTACATTTTTGACTTAATTGGAGATATGTGTAATAAGTAGTAACCTCTTTCCCATAAAAGTCTTTACCTGTTTCGCTATATGGCATTATGTGTGAGGCAGGATTCCAAGTTAATTGACAGTTATAACCATCACATAAAAATTCAAAGTCATAAGCGTCTAATTTAATGCCTTTTTCTTTTGCGAATTTCTCGACATTTTTAATTGCTTCTTTATAGTCTTTAATAGCAAATTTCATTTTAGTGTTTACCTTTCTCTATTGTGTCACCTAGGGGAGAATTATCTCCCACTAGGTTGTTCGTGCTGGTCGCACTCGAGATTTTGAGATTTCGCTTCGCTTAAGATTGGAACACAAGCGGGGACAACACCGGTACTGCCGTAAGCATCGTAGTCGTGCAGTTCTCCAGATGGGTTGATAATACGCACGTAGTAGGCAAACCAAGGGTGTTTTGACTTTGTCCAAACCCAAGTAGTTTCTGGTCTTTCGTGATGGCCAAATAGTCTATTTCTCCAATCTTTATAGATTTCCCATTGTTGGTTTTTGCCTTTTAAGTCTTGTGGCAATAATTCATCTGGGAAGATGTTATATGCTTCTGGAATAGTGATCTTGTAATTATCTTTTAAGACATCTGGGGCATTTTCTTCCCACCATTTTTCAAGTAATGGTTTAAGAGTGCATTTTTCCCATTCATTAGTCGCTTTGTCCCAATCTTCTTGTTCATCGAATGGGGCAGAGAAGATACTATCTCTAAAGACTAGGATTCCGTTTTCTCCAGCGAGAGCAAGCTCATAGTCTTTGCCATTTTTGAAATGGTATTTTTTCCAAATTGGTTTAGAGAAGTCTCTTTTAGAGTTTTCTTTTTGTTCGTTCTTCTCGACAACGACATTGCCTGGTTTATTGAGTTCTTTTAAGAAGTCTTTATCGAAATCTGGTTTGCAAATAACCACAGGCATTTTGATCCTTCTTAATAGGGCATTTTCTCTTTTGAGTGAGAGAATTAACTCATCGGTGTAATTGATTTTTTCTTTTGACATAATTAGTGTCTCCTTTACTCTATTGGTTTATTAACTTTTTCAAGTGTTATTTCCACTCTTGGTTGTTCATCATAGAACTTCATTACTAGCAGACAAGTGACTTGACTATCATCTGGGTAAGCTATTCCGTTAAGAGCGTCCAAACATATCTTTGCTATGTTGTCGCAATCTGGTGTCTTCATCGGTCTAATCTTACCTGCTTTCATTAGTTCTCCTTCCTTATCAAGGTCAGTTGTTTGTGTCCTTTTATGGAAGCGATAATGTGATTTTGGAATCTTGAAGTATGCCATCACTGTTGCCCATATCTCTTCACCTCTTTCAAAAATCGGTTCTTGATATTGTTCTTTATAGGCATTAACAACCATACTTTCATAACTAACGGTTTCTTTAGGGGTATAAGTCCTAACATAACCATTGATTGATGTTGCTTTTGGTCTTTGTTTACCCATTGGTTCGCCTAAGATTTTAAGTTTTACGGTAATTGACATTCTTTCAATCTCCTTGCTGCGATTTCGCAGTATTCTGGTTCGATGTCCGTTCCTATAAAATCAATTCCTAATTCCTTACAAGCTAGGCCGGTTGTTGCAGCTCCACAGAATGGATCGAATACTAGAATGTCTTTTGGAAGAATGCCTATTACTCGTTTCATAACTTCGAGCGGCATAACACATGGGTGGTTTATTTCTTTCTTTGAAACATTTTTAACCTGGTTTATTTCCCACCAGTCATATAATCTTCCGCCCATGATACCTCGAGCCATTCTTTCTTTGATTCTTTTATCTGTAGGGTTCTTATAAGGTTGTTTGACTTGTCTAAAGTCTGGTTTGATTTTGAAAAACGCTATATCTCTATGTTGTTTTCCTGTGTTCGAGTTATACACCCAACTGACAACTCTTTGCGGATATATATATATATATATATATAGCAAGTCGATAAAGTTGTTCTGGGTAATGAACACAAACGAAGGGGATGTCATACATAGTGAAGACTTCTTTAAGCATTTTGTAGTATGCTTCTTCTTTCATGCGGTCTTTGTAGCCCTTGTAGTGATAACCGATATTGAACGGTGGATCAGTTACGATGACTACTTTTCTAGTCTTAACTATTTCTTGAAACTCTTTAGATTTCATATAGTCAAGGCAGTTAGTGTTAATTATTTGCTCCATTGTGTCCTTTCTAATCCCATATTGTGAGATTGTTATTAAGGCGGAAACCTATTCTGCGATACTCGTCATAGACTTTCTTCCAGATGATTTCACATCTCCTTCTTTCTGCTGGTAAGAACATAGACATTGTTTCAAGCTGTTCTTGTAAATGAAGATTGAAGGGACAGCCAGCACATCCTGTCCTTTTGAAGTTATAAGGGTGGCGATATAGAGGACAAAGTTCTATCTTCTCTTTCTCTATTAGCCAATCTTCCCATTCATCACTAACGACTGCGAGTGGATGGAACTTGACAACTTTTCCATTTTTATCGGTGAGAATGCAACCTAGTGTCGTTCTCTGGCCGCCCTCTTCTCTTCTCATTCCTGTAATAGTAATTGACTTCTTGTTTTCTTTAGCCCACTTCTTAGCGGGTTCTTTCTTTAACTTATGGCAACAGAATTGAGATACCTTAAGGTCGAAGTTATCAGAGAATTGATACAGAAGCATGTCTGGACATTGGAACGGTGCTCCACTTATATACTTCTTAATTGACTTTGTATCTCTGTTACCTTGTTGCCACTCATGCAATTTGGTCGAGTGTTCTTTGCTTTTGAATGGGTAGCCATATTCTTCGAGAATCTTCTTAATGGGTTTAGAAGGTTGAACGATAACGAATCTATCATCTTTGGCCGCTAACTCTTTTACAAAGTCCACTATCATTAGATATTCGATACCTGTGTTAATGAATACTCTAGGTATCTTGTTTCCTGGCAACGCTTCATCGATGAGCCAAGATAATAAGGTGCTATCTTTACCACCAGAGAATGATAAGTAGAAGTTTTCTTCTCCGTATTTGATTATCGTGTCCTTAATAACTTGTAATCTATCGAATAGAAGTAATTCATGATCCATAGAAGTCTCTTTCTACCATTTTCTAATCTCCAGAGAGTATTTTGTTTATTTGAACACCATCTAAGATTAGAGACATGATTATTCGTTTTATTGCAGTCAATGTGATCTACTTGAGGAAAGTTTTCTGGGTTTGGAATAAAAGCTAGTGCTACCATTCTGTGAACTGCGAAGTGTTTCTTCTTGCCATCGACAATAATTGATAATCTTCGATAACCTTTTTCTTCACTTTCACAAGATATGATTCTTTGAGTTTTAGCGTTTCTAACTCTTCCAAAGCTAGATACTTCATAGCCATTTACATAACTTTGTTTCCAGATTTCTTGTTCCATAAACTCTCCTTTCTTTTAGATGTCGAATAGATTCATTTCACCTTTTTGGTTAATTCCTTGAAGTCTATCCTTTGCTATCTTGTAATATGTTTCATTTATCTCGAACCCAAGATAGCTAAGTCCAAGATGTTTCGCTGCGAGACAAGTTGTCCCACTTCCTACAAAGGGATCGAACACCACTACTCTCTCTCTCTCTCTCTCGCTGCGTCTCGCTTCGTTCAACTTGCGAGGAAGAGGTCGAGTTCTTGATTAAGTTTTCGATGATGTCGATTGGTTTGATTGTTGGATGTAAGTAATTGTCTTTATCATCTATGTTAGTGCCTTTAACATAGTAGGTTTTGAGTGAATGATAATCGCCACCTAGCTTGACACCTTTTTCCCAGAAGAAGAGACAATACTCTTTGTCCTTTAGGTAGTGTCCATTTGTGAATGGAGCGGGATTTGGCTTCGCCCACACTATGATTTCAAAGTTGCATTTCTTCTCTTTGACGAAGTATGTGAGATAGTCATATATTTGTTCTTTGTTACACCATAGGTAGATGTTTATTTTCTTCATTACTCGAACAAACTCATCGAGTATTTTTAAGTCAATTCCATCGCCTAAGTTGTTATCTCTTAATTGAGAGTTGTGACTATTCTTTCTTCCTTTAAGAATGCCAGTGTCTTTATGAAGTCCATCTATTTGATAAGGTGGATCAGTCACTATAAGGTCAACACTTTTATCTGGAACTTCTTTAATGAGCTTGTAGGCGTCACCTAGATAAATCTCATTTAGTTCCATCATCTTCTCCTTCCTTGATAACTTCTTGGTCTTTAAGTTCTTCATAAGGTAGGTAGGTGATGAGTTCTTCTCGCATTGATTTAATTATTCTTTTCAAGTTCCTTAAGTCATAAGGTAGCATTATCGCAATGTCTTGAATTGAATACCCATTGATGAAATACATAAACCAGATTTTCTTCTTTTTAGGTTTGTATCTATCAATGATGATTTCTAATCTTTGCCAAGCGTCATTCTTGCCTTTTTTCAATGCAATTAGATATGTTTGAAGTTTTCTTAAGTTGACAACCGCTCCAAAGTAGATGTTCTTTCCTTTTTTAGTGTTATCATCTCGATACATCTCTTCTCTAGCAGCGAAGAACTCGCTTCTTGAAACAACATTTGCTATTTCTAAGTCATAATTGAAGAGTGTCTTTCGATAGCTTTCAGCAGGGTTCTTGGGGGTTTCCACATCAGTTGCTTTTTGCTCTATTGTGTTATCTTTCATTTTTCTACCCCCTAGAACGGTAAGTCATCTTCGGTGATGACAGAAGTGTCCATATCTTCGATAGGTTCACTATCTTCACCATCGCATATTGTGATGAATTGTCCTCTTAGTTGAAGCCACTCTTTAATTTGGTGATTTTGGTTTGAATACATCTTGCCTTGAAGTGATCCATTAACTTTTACTTTGTGGCCTTTATAGGACATTCCTGTTAGCTCACTATTGAGTGAATAGAAGTGAACTCTTAATTCCACTGGGTATTCACCATCGGTTTTGATTTGGAGAGTATAGTTTTTCTTTCCATGAGCGTCTGTTTCTTCAATAAGTTCGGTTAAGCAAGTGCCTATGATTTGAAACCTATTGAATTGTTCATTTTTTGCCATTGTTTTTCTTTTCTCTCCTTTCGATACCTTCAAGGGAATAAAGCTCCACTACTTTTTGGAATCTATCTTCCACTTCTTTAGGTTTTGTATTTTTCTTTACTAGTGAGTGATTAGTCACCCATAAGTGAGTTTTTTGGTTGATGGAGATAAACATTCCATCTACTACTATTTGGTCGCCTTTAGCGTATTTAGTGGCGAATACATCGCAATCTCTACCAGTGATAATCATTGGAATTGTCACTGTGGTGTTATTGAACCTAGTTTTGATTTTGAAGAAGACAATTATTTGATTATCTTCGTTAAGTTCTTTAACAGGATCATCGACTAACTTTCCTTGAACATGGAAGTTATTGATTTTCTGTTGATTCACTAGTTTCCTTATCATTGTTCGCCGCTTTCTTTCTCGCTTTTTCTTCTTGTTCTAATTGCTTAATGGTAAGAGCGATGTTTTCATCAGAGAATGCGACGTGCCACGCCTTAGTGTTAGGTGCAGCTTCACTCATAGGTATTCCAGCATTACTTAATAATTTGAATTGCCTATTTTGTTTAATCTTGAACTTGATTTGTCTAATCTCTTGCTCTTCCCATCTTGTTCTTGAGATGAGACTCCATAATCTCTTTAGGACATCTAATTCTGTTCCAAGTCTTATGTGATTATGTTTTGGGGTAACAACCATATCGACTTCATCGGTCATTGTGATTGCTTTTAAGTCTTCATAAACCTTTGGACTATTAGATTTATTTCCTTCGGTGACTTTTAGTTCATACTCATCTGGGAACTTGTCCACGATTTCTTGAATAGTTGTGGTTCTATTGTTCTCGGTTTCAACTAAACTTTTTAGGAAACCATATAGTGCCCACTGTTGAGTGGTTAATTTAGTGAAAGTTTTCTTTTTCATATTTACCTCTATTGTGTTTAAGTCCTTTATTGGTCGGGGGACTTAGAATGGAAGATCATCATCACCATCATCTTCTTTATTTTCTTGATTTTCTTTTTTTAACAATTCATCTAATCCTGGCCATGGATTAACTGGTTCTTCCCATGCCTTTTCAAGTGCTTGTTTTAAGTAGATGAACTTATTGGCGATTAGTTCGCTATCTCTATATTGATAGTCGTATAATGGTTTACCCTGCTTATCGCTTTCACCTGTTGGTAAGTAGTGACATACAGAGTGAATGAAGTAATCTAATTTGACTTTTACATCTACTACTTCATATTGCTTAAGGTAATCATTAAAGAGTTCTATATAATCATCGGTATCGAGCTCGAAGAGTGAGATATAACCACATTTAACAAGTTTTAAGAACAATTCACCGGCAAAACCTTTTGCTTTTATCTCGTTATATCTAGTTTTATCATCTGTATCTTTCTCTATATCTATCTCTAACTCTTTATCTTTCTCTATATCTATCTCTGTGGTAAGATTTACCACCGAATTACCACCTAAGAGTTTTTTATCACGAGATTCAATCTTCCTAAGTGTTTGTCCAGTAGCACTTCCTATCATCTTTTGAACTTGTTGAAGATAGAATGTTCCATCATCTAGGACTTCCATCATTTTTAATTCAGTGAAGATTTTGATTGCGGATCTAACAACATCAACATTTGTATTTGTGATTGTCGCTAACATTTCTACGCTATAAGGAATTGTTGGGCTAAACCTTAAGTAACCTTCGTGAGATGTAGATTCGCATAAGAGCTTTAAGTAGAAGAGAATGTAGTCTTTTCCATTAGGCATTGCTTCGACAACTCTTATGTCGTGCCTTTTGAAGAAGTCTTTCTCGAGTTTCAACCAATAGAACCTTTTATTGTCTTTTTCACTTGGCATTATCTTCGACCTTTTCACTATGGTAAGTTGACTTGTTTCTCACTGGCATTTTTCTTACGATGAGATGGCCTGCTTTGGTAATATCGAAGTAAACTTCATCGCCAGGTGTCGCCCATTCTCTTGGAAGTGCCACTCTGCAATGAGAATCAATAACTTTAGTATTTCTAACTATTGCCATAATCTTTTGTCCTTTCTATTTGTTCAAACTTTTTGAAGTAATGGTGTTTATTCTCTTGTGTTATCGCCTCACAAGGCTAGTTATTCAGTGACAGGAGGCGTAAGCAATGCACAAACTTACATCATTTAGTCACATCGACCACTATTTTTCTTCGTTGCTTTCGGCAACTTCTTCGCTAACTTCTCCGTTAGCTTCATCTATTGGTGTCTCTTCGAGTTCTTCTTCATCAGCGATGTTAGGAACTACGATATTGGTTTTAATACCCTTTTTAGGAGCGACAACTTCTGGTTGTTCATATTCGTTCTCGGTTGTTCTATTGAATGCAGCAACGAGTGATTCTGTGAAGTTCTCACTTGTATTAGCACTATTGAAGAGCAACTTGACTAATCTACGAATAACAGTTCTTTTTGCCATCTCTTGTGGGAAGTCTTTTTGAACTTGGTTATCTTTGGTCGTTGATTTCGCCCAGTTCTTATCGATTTCCTTTTTGGTCATAACGCAATATCTCTTCGCACCTTCTGGAAGAATTGCTACTGCATAAGCACCAACGATTTCGTTATCACGATTTTTGAAACTTGTCTTATGAACTAAAACAACTTCTTCATCGTTTTCGATACCTGTTTCAAACTCATCGCCATCGTAGATAACTACTGCTTTGATGTCCTTAACAAGTTTTGTTTGCATTGCGGCGGCCACATCGCCAAAGTATGATCTAAAGAACTTGAGTTCATTTCCATACTTGATGAAGTAACCTTGTTTTCTTTGGACATCGAGACCTTGAAGTGCCATATCGCTAATTGCTTGAACGACACTTGCTTTGGTGCAATCTTGAAGTCCTTTTGTTTGGGAGATAACTAAGGCAGCGTATTTAACTGCATTGATATAGTTATAACCATCTGGGAAGAATAATTGTCCCTTAGCGACTAAATCACTAAATTGGTTGATAACGATGTCTGCTGGTTTGCCTTGTAATACCGCTGGGGTATTGCTATTTGGTTGATTAACAACTACTTCTGTGCTTTTTTCATTACCCATAGTTATTCATCCTCTTCTTTCGGTAATTCGATGTTTTCAAACTTGCTAGCTCTTATTTCAAGAGTTGCTTTGTAAAGTTCCATAGCTAGAAGTTGTTTTTCGAGTAAATCTACTGGACAATCATGCTTTGGTTCTGGTTGGTCTGCATATTTGGCATATTTGATTTTTCCAACAAACTTTTTGAGTTTATGGATTCTAATTGATAATTGCCTATATTCAGCGATGAACCTTTCTTTATAGTCGCTAGAGTTCATTTGTTCGACAGTATCTTTTAACTCGGCCATTATTTCACCTCGCACCCTAATTTGAGTGCATACGCTTTAACCTTTTCTATGACTTTAGCGTCATAAGTTTTGACTGTGATTGAAAGAGCGGTTGGTTTAGCAACCTTGTTAGTAGTTGCTTTTAACCATGCTGCCTTTTCATCCTTACAAGACTTATCAAACTCATCTAATAGAGCTTCGATTGATTTTGCTTGTTCCTCGAATGTTCCCATTGTGGATTTGATAATGCCTTTTCTAACTGTGGAAACGAGTTCTTTTAAGTTAGAAGCGACAACTCTTAATGAGTAATTGTCACCTTCTTTTAAGACTTTAGGTTTGTCTTTTAAGTAGTAGTCAAAGTCGCCTTGATTGTTGATTTTTCCTACTGGGTTATTGTCTTCGCACCATTTCTTAATTCGTGCATATAAGACATCATAATTTTGAATTGAGAAGACCTTAGTGACTTCATCTTGAACAGGAATGATGTCAAAGGTTTTAGGTTCTTCTTCTTCGATAACTTCGGCTTCGATTTTTTCTTCTGCCATAATTTTTTCCTTCTTTCTTTAGATTGTGATTTTCATTGCTGGTGGAATGTGTTTTGTGACATTCTCTTCCCAGAACTTTGTTTCGGCATTTTCTAGTGCGATCATTTGCTTTTGAACTTCTTCATCTTTTCTATCGATGTAGTAGTATCTTGTTTCGGTTCTTAATAACTTTTTGCCATCTTCGTGGTAATAATCGAAGAACCTTAATCTCGCTACTAGAATGACACCTTCATAGTCATTCATTACATTTAAGTAATGTATGACTTGAATGAAGTAGTTAACAGGTATTGTTACTTGCCACTCTTCATCATCTTTACGGTTGCGAATATCGTGAGTTTTAATTTCTAATATCAGTTTCTTTTTGCTAATCTTATGGATTAAATGTCCATCGAGTGTAGCAGTCATCCAAGGTTTGTCATACCTAGCGAACATTTCGTGTCCTTTAGGTGCTCTAACAATATATTGTGGGTGATCATAACCGAATGCTTTTCTAATAAGTGGTTCTAGGTGATTACCAAATTCCATTGCTTCGTTAGTGGCTTTCTCTGCTATTTTGCGATGTGATGTCAAATCGGTATAAATATCAAACTTTGACTTATATGGGTTTTTACCAACAATCGCACTAGCACTACTTCCACCAATTACCCTAGCTCGCAACCATTCCTCACGAGTTTTGAAGTGAAGTCTTTTATACTTCTTTCTTTTGTAAGCGATAACTCATCTCTCCTTTCTTTTTAGATGTAACCTTTGGCGATACCGATGTTTTTCATTTCTTCTTCAATCGTTGTGCCTAATGCCAGGCATAGAGACTTAGGGGTAATCATGTCACTCATCGCACCTGCTCTTCCATTGAAGTCATCTCTACACATTTGCATAATTCGATAACATTTCTTTTTGGAATACCCAGTGAGAAGTTCAACATCATCAACTCTTAATCCTAGTTTTGATAGAACTTTTTCCTTAACCTCTATTGTGAGTTCAGGCATGTGTATCACTCTCCTTTCTTGTGGCTATTTTGGCAACACATATAAGTATATTAAAAAATACTCTTTCCAAAGATATTAAAAAGAACAGAGATTTCGGCTTCGGTGAACTTTCTTTTATTATTAAGTTTTAATGAAAAAGAACTATTATCAATACCTAATTTTTCTGCTAATTCTTTAGATTTTATATCTCTTTTAATCATTTCAATCCTTAATTTTGTTCTATCTAAGCCCATCTTCTATTCTTTCTCCTTTGTTGCCAGATTGCTCACAACAATATACTAATTGATTGTCAGCATAGTGTCAACAAATTATTTTCAATTTTCAAAAAAAGTTTGCAGTTCGGCAACACGATGATATAATTTAGACGAGGAATTGAAATGAACAACTTAAAATACTTGCGTTCACGATTAGATATACCATTAAGAAAGTTAGGCGAATACACACATATCGCATACACAACTCTTGGTAGATTAGAAAAAGGCGATAGGGACTTTAGGCTAGAACATATCAATGCCTTATGTGACTTCTTCAAGGTATCAAGCGACTTCTTATTGGGCAAGAGTGATTATGGTATCTTCATAGAGATTAAAAGTGGTTTTGTCGCCATAAATAAAAAAGACTATGAAGACTATCTCATAGACAACTTACTAAAGGAATATGTCCAATGTGGGAGCGTATGGAGAATACCAGACGATAAACTTGAAGAGCAATTAGATCCTACCATCAATCAAGACATTAGAGAGGAGATAACTAATGAAATGAAAACAATGTCACGAAAGGAACTCGAAAAGGTGCTTAAGTTCATCAAAGAGTTCGTGAAATAAAAAAGGTCTCTACTTCTTCCGACCAAAGAATCTAGTAGAGACACACAATAGAGCGGTAAAAGACACTACCCTTTTACCATTCTCTATTATAACAAAGTTATTGTTAAAGGAGAATAGAAAAATATGTCAATTCACATCAACAAAGCAAGGAAGCAATACTTCATTTGCTACAAGAACTTCGATGAAGTAGATGGCAAGTATAAAACCATCACTATTACCAATTCTAAATGGACTTTAGACAAAGGACTTAAATATATGAAGTCCATCGAACAAGAAGTTGTCCTAGAAGACAAAAGAAAGAGAAAATTAAGGCTTTCCAAGGGTAAAGACTTGACTTTAGAAGATTTAATCAATCTTTATGACAAGACACTTGAACAAAGTTATAAGAACCAATCTTGCTACAATAAGAGACTTATTATCTCTAAATATATTGTTAAGTTATTCCCTATCGAAAAGGACTTAAATAGTGCCTTAACGGTATCTTCAATCGAAAGGTTCAAGAGCAAGATATTAGAATGTAATCTTGGTCATAAAAGAGTTAATGAAATCTATAAATTAGTTAAAGATTTATTAGACTATGCCACCGAAAGAGATTATATGACTTATGAACTCGCTAATAAGTTCAAGGCAATTCTCAAGAATGTAAAAGCTAAAGGTAAAGTTAAAGAGAAGTTGTGCTTCTGGACTAATGAAGAATGGGACAAGTTCATCAACTCATTCGATGAAAAAGATAAGTTTAAAATGCTCTTTGAAGTCGATTATAAATGTGCCTTAAGACTTGGCGAATTACTCGCTCTTAGATGGAATGACTTCGATAGCGATAAAAAGACTATTCTAGTCGATGAAAGCTATGACAATTTAGGAAATCTAACTACCCCTAAAAATGATAGTTCTTGTGCAACAGTAAGCCTCTCTAGTGATCTCGTAGAAAAATTACAGCACTTCAAGGAAGAAACTTGCGGCAGCGATGATGACTTCATCTTCTTCCCAGATAGACATACATCAAGAACCACTATTAGAAGAGTGATGGAAAAGCATATCGCTATAAGTGGTGTTCCATATATTAAGTTTCATGGTTTAAGACATAGTTGTGCTAGTAGAATGATCAATGCCGGTTGTTCTCCACTACTTGTTTCTAAACACTTAAGACACTCATCAACACAACAAACACTAGATACCTATTCTCACTTATTTCCAAATGAAACAGTAGGACTAATGGATAAGATATTCTAGTGTCTAGCAAATAGGCAAATTATGTCTAGCATTGATTAACAACTTTGCTAGACATTTTTATTGAAAACTAGGGCAAACTAGGGCATTATATATACAACCTAGGATTTAAAAAGGTGTAAAAAGTAGCGAAAAAGCACAATAAAGACTAATTCGCTCAAAACCGGTCCCGGGCACCAGTAGAAAATTACCCTATACATAGTATAGGGTTTTTCTTTTTTTCATCGATTTTTAGACAAAATGCTAGACATTATGCAAGACATTTCTTTTTCTTGCCTTTAGAGTGGTTCAATTCCTAATAGTGTTTCACTTGATGTTTTCCAAGTGTCCTATTTCTATTGTTTGTCTTCATTTTCATCTTTGATTTCTCAAACTCTCTTGCTCTTCGGCAATAGTATTTTTGAGCGAAGTCATCTCTAGGACAAAGTTTTTTGTATGAATTGTCTTTACTCATTTTAAAAGCTCCTTAATATCTTTCTTATTGCCACCATTCTTAATAAGGTAATTGCCAAGGAGAACCTTGTTTTCGTTTGTTAATGAATAACCGCACAACCAAGCGATTAAGAGTTTCTCTGCTTTGCTATAACCTTTTAATTTATTGATTTGTGCTAAGACTAATTCTTTACGAGATTTGTCTTTAGTGGCCTCTATATTATTTAAAGAAGATAAGACACCAAAGTAGCGACTAACCTTAACACCATTGCCAGTCTTTAACATAACATTGAGTGCTTTGTTAGATGTTGAACCACCAACAACCTTGATTTTTGCATAGTCATAATAAGTGTCATAAATCTTCTTGATGTTTTTTGCTTTGTATTCATCATCTAAAGACTTGTAGGAAGAATCATTGATTAACTTCTTGATTTCTTCTGTGGCAAGGCCATAGTAAGAGACAAACTCATTTCTTTGTCCATCTGTGAGTTTCTTTTCAACATCTTCTTCCACTTCATAATATGTCATCATATTCTTTGGAAGAGCATTATAGCCTTGTTTCATTAAGCGATTGATTTCACTATTGACTTCATCATCATAATTACCAACTTTATAAGTCTTCATTAAGAGTTCGAGATAGGCATTTGCTTGCTTCATTTGCCCTTTATCGAGTTGTTCTTTATATGCTTTGCGAATATATGTATCGCTATAACCTTTAAAGATTGCTTCGGCACTATAACCACTTCCATCAATGTTTTTCCAAACACCCATGACGATGTTATAAAGGTTCTTAATTGGAATACCGGTTAATTGTCCTAAAGTGGTGAATAAATCAACTAAAGCACCTGGTTCAAACTTGCCTTTTTCAATCATTGACTTGACATCTTCAATGATGTCGATTGCACTATTGATTAAGGTAAAATCATAACCACCGACATCTTGTTTATATTCAATGGCATTAGCGATATTAGATCCATAAGGAATGTTTCCAATAGTTGTTTCTAAAATTAAGTCTTTAGCGAAGTCATCGAGAGTGTTTTCATCCCAACCTTTTCTTCCATAAAGTCTTTGCACTAATTGGTCGATACCTGCAACCATAGCAGCACTTAATAAGACAGCGATAGCATACTTAAGAGCTTCGGTTGCTCTTCTACCACCACTTAAAATCTTCATTTCATTTGCTTTGAGTTGTTGAACAATATCTAAATTATCTTTCTTAGATTGAACAATGCTCTCTAATCTTTCCACTTCTTCGGCAAAGTTTTCCACATCTTTACTATCGACTTTAAACTTTTCCAAATTAGCAACAGCACTGTCGTATTCACTTTGTGCTTGGGTTTCAGCGATTGTGACGCCATCTAATCTTTCTTTAGCATATTTAGCTTCATTCAAGATTCTATTAAGCCTTGATAACTTATTTTGTAAGTCACTACTAAAGTAAGACAATACTTTTCTAACATAACCAGCATTGCCACTTCTGGACATAGACATATTTAAGGTAATCGCATTAGATTGAGTATTGGCAATAATCTTATTTAATATCTTAATAGCTTCGGTTTGATTGGAAGTTGTGCCAACATCACCAAAACCCCTAATTCTCGCTTCTTCTTGTGCAGCAGTCCAACCAAAGAGAACGATGACACCTTCATCCATCTTCTCCATAGGAATACCAAAGAACTTGCCAACTTTTCCAACTTCTCTTTGAAGTGTATTAGCGGCCACACTATCGAAGTCTGCCCATCTTTGAGCAGCGATACCACTTTGATTTTCAAGGAATTGTCTAGTGGTTTTATATTGAGAAAGATTTTTCCAACCTTTCATTAAAGACTTCGCCCATGCTCTTGGAGAGACTTCAAGCATAATTGTAGGTAAGGAAGCAGTTTGTTTTAAGACAACACTAACATTGCCATATAAGGTTGCAGCAACGAGATTTCCAAACATTTTTCCTTGCAAAACCCCTGTATTTGTTCCTAAAATTTGTCCAATTAAATAATCTTTATAGCCTTTGTATTGACCATTCTTTGTCCAACCAGGAATGTTCTTTGCGAAGAGACTATCTCTACTCATAGCAACACCCTTATTATCGGTTGTCCATTGTTTTAATAAGGAATCAAACATCTTTAAAGTTTGTGTCATTTCACCATATTTAGTTAAACCATCGATGTATGCTCTTGCTCTATCAATAATGTCCATACCCTTTAAAGCAAGATGAGCAGTATTTTCGTTTCTTCTCTTATTGAACGATTGATCGCTTAAATCAAGAGATTGGAAATCAACACTGTCCATCGATGAAGTTGAAGACATATCTGCCTTATTAGTTGGGTAATAAACTTCTTCTTCTAAAACATCGGTAAAACTTCTAATTTGAATATCTTTATCACTCTTATATTTCTTCCAAGAATCGTTATATTCTTGCATAACTAATTCTTCTACAAATGCTCTTTCATTGTCGCTTAAGAGTTCATCTAATTGCATGATTAAATCACCATCTAAAACGATGTGTTGTCTCATTGTCTTGTTATCTAATTTATAGACATAACCACCTTTTTGGAGAGTTGCTAAACCTTTAGAAGTAAGAGTTTGAGCATAGATGTCCATTAAAATACCTTTAGGAATTTTCTTACCAGCAAACTCGACAACTTTAGTGAATAAACCTTTAGCACTAGATGTTGCCTTAGACCACATATTGTGCTTTTCAAGTAATTCTTGAAGTTCATTTCTCATTCTTGATTCTTGTAAGTATTTATTATCTAAAGCGGTGAAGACATCATCATACATAATGTGATGAATGTCACTATCTGCACCAAATAAGTTTGCTAAAACTACATCCATAGATGAGTTGTAGTTGAGTTCGCTTTCTAAAAGTCTTAAAACACCGTTTTTGGAGAACTTTTCTTTGAAGTTTGACTTGTCAATCACTCTTAACTCTAAATCGGCTTTATAGAGTGCTTGTTGTCTAGCAATACCTTCTTTAGATGTGAGTTCTTTCATTTCACTATTGATACCTTGTAAGATGGTTCTAACAGCTTCCATTTCTTCTAAGGTGAGTGATCTATTAGGGAATTTCAATTTGCCATCTTTTTTATCGGTTTCAAACTTGCTCTTTAAGAAGTCTGCTTTTTCTCTAATTGTTTCGTTAGAGATACCTCTTTCGCCTACTTCTTCAACAGTTGACCAAACACCACCAATTTTCTCGATGTTTTCTTTGGTATAACCATCTAAACCATTAACAATGTTTGTGATTGTTCCTGGAGAGACATTTTTATATGTTTGAGAATAAGAGAACTTACCCTTAAAGATATTCTTATAGAAATTGAGTTTAGCAACATAAGTATCGCCAACTTTAGTTGCTCTTGCCTTGTTATCATCAACAAAAGTTCTTCCTTTATCCCAGAAGTATTTTAATTTAATGACATCACCGGCAACTTGCTTATAGTAAGCAACCTTTTCAACGAGTGCTTGAATGTGATTACGATAGAACTCTTTAAGTCTTAATAATCTACTCTTCTTAGATGTCGCTTGTAAGACCTTTTCAAGAGCTTCGACACTATCGTGCTTAAATTGTTCAACATCTTCGCCACTTCTTTCTAAAACTTCTTCAAGAGTGATTTTGACTTTACCAGTGACAGGAGCAGTTTCACCACTCTTATCTTCTAATAAATATTCACTATCGAAGTTGACTTCGGACTTTAAGAAAGCATTTACCGATTCGGTTAATTTTGTTCTTAATTCTTCTGGTTTATTTAAGAGTGTGTTGAAATCAACAAAGGTTTCTCTAGCAAAGGTATATCTACTCTTTTTCATAATAATATCTTTGCCAACCATTGCTTTCATACTGTCCATCATAACCTTATAGACATCTTCAACAGTCTTTAAATTGACATATCTATCTTGGAAAGATTGAGCAGCGTCTTTGATAATATCGGCATGAACTTCAACACCAGTTGCTTTGCCTTCTTCTTTATAAGTTTTAGAGAAAGCAAGTCTTGGTTTATATGTATTCGCTTTTGGTTCAATGCTTTGTTGAACTTTAGCGATTGCCTTTTCAAGTTGATTTAAGAACTTAGCATTCTTACCAATATTAAAGTATTTCTTAATCTTATTTAAGATGTTTAGTATCTTATTGCCTTGATTGATATTTAAAACTCTATTATATGTCTTTTGGTCTTTGATGAAGTTTTCCAAGAAAGAAGCTAATCTTTCACTCATCATTACTTCTTGGCCTTGCTTTCCATAAAGTTCTTCTAGTTGAGTGTCATTCTTATGGAAGAGTTCGTTTAAACCATCGTTCTTCTCGATTGCTTCGACGAGTTGTGCTCTAACTTTTTCGTTTGTATCTAAAATACCATGAGAGATGTTTTCGTGTGCCATCAACTCATAGAATTGTGTTTTATATGCTGGGTTGATTAAAGTGACTTTGGTATCTGGATCATAATATGCCTTAATCTCTTGACCTTCGGTGATACCATTCTCTTTCAAGAAGTCTTCTTCAAAGTTCTCAACATTAAAATCTTCGGCAGAACCTATTCTAATTTCACCATTTTTATTGGAATTAAGTTCGGCAATCTTTGTATATGTATCTTGATTTAAAGACTTCAAAACATCTTGATAGTTCTCTAAATAAGAGTTCTTATAATCTAATAATTGTTCTTGAGTTAACTCGCTATTAGACTTTTTGAGTTGTTCCATAAATGCTTTAGGGTTCTTAATCATTTCCATTAAGTTCTTGAATTTCTCTGGGTTAGATTCTTTGAACTTTTCCATATTGACTTCAAACTCTTTAGTTAACTCGCCAATTCTATTTTCATATTGGGAAATAAGTTCTTGATTAGCACCATTGCCCTTTTGAGCTTCTTTGAGTGCTTCTTCGTGTAAAGAAACAATCTCACTATATTGGTTCGCTAAATCGATACCAGTGTTAGATAGTTTGCTCTTAACAACAATACCTTGAACACCTGCACCAAAAGCACCACCGATAGCACCAGCACCAGCACTAACAAAGGCATTTTTCCACATCTCTCTATTTTCTTCACTACCAACCTTGAACCAAGCATTTTTAATAGCGTCTTCTTTATAGACTTGTTTAGCAAGTGGAGATAATAACTCGGAGATAAATTCTTCTGTTCCTTCTTCAAGTGCTGCTTTACCAATTTCTTTAGCGGTTAATTTACCTAATTGTTGACCGAAAGAAGCAGCACCTACTCTTGTGCCAAAAGTAGTCGCTTTTCCTGCGATTTTACCAACAATTTTACCAGCACCCCAAGATAATGCTTCTGTGCCTAATTCGATAGCACCTCTAACTAAACCACTTTGTCCTGCTTGTTCATAGGTAGCACCATCGTTTAATGCTTCGGTTGTTCCACTACCAAAGGCACTAACACCAGTTGCAGCAAGAGAGATACCAGCAGCGGCTGCTTGAACACCTGCACTTGCACCACCAGTAAGAATGCCAACAACAACTGTAGGAAGAACATAACCAATACCTTCTTCGGCAGCACCTAAAAACTCTCCAAATCCACCCCAATCACTTTGATATGAACTTGCAGCAGTTTTATTTAAGTTATCTCTACTACCATCTAAGGTAAAAGTGTCTGCCCAGTTTTGCCAATATTCGCCACCGAACATATCGCCTGTTAAGATAGCATTGCCGAGGTTTAATTGTTGGCCAACATTCAACACATGTTGTTGCCAATCATAATTCATTACATCTTGGACACCTTGTTTAAACTCATCATCTCCAAAAAGACCAACCACATAAGCACCAGCGTCAAAAATGCCATCAACAAAATTAAGGACACCTTCGGCAACCTTGTTACCTACATCTTGAACTGTGTCCCATAATCTTTGCCACCAGTTCCTACTCGCTTTATATTCGTTATAATCTCTTTCAGCATTAGCTTCATTGATTTGAGTATCAGTTACCCATTGAACTGTATCGTGAGAAGGACTAATTGGTTGATAAGCATAAGAAGACAACTCACTTCCAACATCGGTTGAATCATCGATATTGTTAATGTGTGGGTTGCCTAGTGTTTGGTTAGAATCTCTCATTTGATTGAGAGACTTATAGAAATCACTTCGTTTTTGTGCCATAGATAATTACCTACCTATTTCACTTGGTTATAGATGTTATTCTTGTTTTTACCTCTCTGTAAGGTATATTGATGACCGGCATTATCATATTCGCTTTGGCCGACCATTCTAAATCCATTAGATGTCCATTGCATATAGATGGTTTCACCTTGTCCATTGGTGATTTTGATACAATCTCCATCTTGATAATCTCCATTACTAGCGTGGTGCCAGATAACTTTGATTTCTTCATTATAATTGCCCGCTAAAGTTCCAACATTGCCAGATGATTTAACATAGGTTGCAGCACCTAATTGGTCGAGAGAACTATAGACTGCATAACCTGGGTTAGCTTCTTCTTCTTGTGCTTTTAACTCTTGAGCGGTGTCGTTTTGTAAATTGTATAAGTATTGAAGTTGTGTCCAATCAGCTTGAGACATACTTTCTGGTTTTTCACCAAAGATAAAATTGCCTTCCTCATCGAAGTCACCTAAACCAACACTCTTTAAGTATTCGTTTACTCTATCCATATTGGTATTGCCACTAGACATTAAGGTGACTACTTGTTGATATGCTTCTTCTTCGTTGTTATTGAGTTCTTGTCTTCTTGCTTGTTCAAGTTGATCTACTTCTTGTTCATAGTCTCTTTCGTTTTCATTGAAAGCATTCATATAGCGACCATAAATGCCACTTTGGAGAGAAGAACCATAACCTTGACTACCGAAACCGGCAGCATTGATAGAATTTTGGGTTTGTTTTAATGCTTGTGCTTTGGCGTTTTCTAATTGAACTTCTTTATCAAGTAATTTATCGAACTTTTGCTCTTTGACCATATCATAATAAGCATTGGTTTCATCATTACTTTCACCAAAAGCGTCTTCGTATTCTTTGTATTTATCACCATCAAAGAGATGTAAACTTAATGCAAATCTAAAAAGGTTCATAATAATTACCCCCTTATTATTGATGTTGATGGTTTTCTTGTTCGACATCTGCTTTGACTTCTTCAACAGCATTAAAGTAAGAGATGAAATCAGCCAATTCTGGATCGTTTTCATCGCCATGTTTTCTAATTAAATACATAAGTGCTTTTCTAACGATGGCATTTTCATCACCTTTGGTAATGCCTTTTTCTTTTAAACCACGATTGACCGCTTTACCTTTTTCTGTGTTTTCATCGGTAAATTCGGTTTTTGCCATAACAGTGTTCTCAAGGTCTGTTACTCGTTGTTCTAGTGTTTTCTTTTCTAGCATGTCTCTTTCCTCCCACAACTTCTTATAGTAGTGAATCATCTTAGTCACTTGACTTCGATTGTTAGATTTCTTAATGTGAGCGAGAATAGCTTGTAATGCGTCATCACATACTTCTCTACTCAATTTCTTAACAAGAACCATCTTCTTAAGTTTTCGCCTATTCTTAGACATTTTCTTTTGAAGAACTTTCATTGTTACTCTTCCATTCTCGTGAAGTTGGTAACTAAACCCTAGAAAATGAAGTGGTTGAGTAATCTTTTGAATGTTGGTCTTATCATCGTTGAGAGATAGACCTTTCTCATTAAGGTGTTTGACTATGGACTTTCTACATAACTTTAGATACTCTTTGCTTTCGTGCATTAAGTCAAAATCATCCATATATCTTACATAATGCTCAATTTTTGCTTTGAACTTGATTGCCTTATCTAATGGATCAAGAACTGCTAATTGAACACTTTGTGTGACCTGGCTGCCTAAACCCATACCAACATCTGGATTTTCTCCTTGAGTGAAACTGTCGATAATTCGATACAGTTCTTGTCTCGCCCACTCATCTCTAACATAACTTGTCGATTCTTTTGCAACTTTGTGACTTGTGCTACCAAAGTAATCGTGAATATCTGCTTTAAGAACATAACCGTTTGTTCCATGTTCCAACCAGAATGTATGTAGATGATGGAGAAGAGCTAGTCTTGCCACATCATTTCCTTTACCTACTTGACAAGCAAAATTGTCTTGAATGAAATCCTTTTGAATTTCGTAAGTAAGGTAGTTATCACAGAGTGACCTCTGGAAAACTCTATCAACGAACCTAGTAGATACGATATTCCTTGTCTTAGGTTCATGGACTTGGAATTGAATATACGCCGATATTCGATATGTCCCATCTAAGTGTCTATGTTTTAATTGATAACACCTAACGAGACCATGATTGATGAAGGTTGCAACACTATCTTTCCATGAAACACCCTTCTTACACTTAAGCATTGCTTTGTGCAGGTGTTTAACGCTGCAAACTTGGTCTTTGATTGTCATTATCGCTCCTTTATTTCAAGGGCTTCGTTTCAATTTCGCCTTTTTAGGGGACTGGGTGACAACTCCTTGTGTAAATTGCATTGATTTCGGTCTAATTGACTTACTTTTATACGAGCCGAGGTTTACATAATCGGGGACAACACCGTTACTGTTGTTAGCATTGTTGTTGTTCAGTTCTCCAGATGGGTTGATATTACGCACGTTGTTGGCATTCCAAGGGTTAGGAGAGCGGATTAGTTGTCAACCATTTATGAATTAGAAGTCTTTTGCTCTTCGAGTGCCTTTCGATACTCTTTAGCGTCGGACTTAATCCAACCTTTTAGTAATTGGCGAACCTCTAAGAGAAGTTGTAACCAATAATCTAGTTTCTTTTCTGGGAAATTAGCACTAATAGTTCTATAGGCAATTTCCATATCGACTTCGATGTCATTGGTTAAGTCTAGTGCTTGTTCTTGAATTTCAAGTCTTCTAGGGTAACTTCTCTTTGTATTCGCTAAATTTATCAATTTTGCAATCATCTTCACTTCTTTGATGATGTCTGCTGTTACTGATAATCTATGTCTTTTTGGAAAAACATTATCATTGTCGCAAATCTTGATTGTATGTGCTGCGAAGTCTATTGCTTTTGTCAACACTTCTAATTTGCCTTGAGTTCTATCACAAACTTTTACTGACATATCTTTCCTTTCTTTTTATTACTACCTTGCGGTAGTTGATTTGTGATTGGGAGATTAACCCAATACACAAGCGGGGACAACACCGTAACTGATGTAAGCAGAGTTGTGGTTCAGATCCCCAGATGGGCTGATAGAACGCACGAAGTTGGCATTCCAAGGGGTAGGAGAGCGGAGCCACCAATATCTAGCGGTTGTTCCTTCATATTTGATTCTATCGGCTTGAGCATTATGTCTTTGCCAATATTCAAATACGCTTCCTTCGGCAACGCCATCGTTATTCCCTAATCCCATTTCGGTCATTGATAACAACCAAACACGATCATAGGTAATTTCGTATGTGTCATTACCAGTTCTATCGGCAGGGTGTAAATATGTCTTAACCGCTACTGGTTGAATGAGTTCTAAGATGTCATTAGAAATACCATGTAAGAACCCAGCCATTTTTCTAACACTTTCACTTGGTGGCATATCGAAGTTATTAACAGGTCTATACCAATAAGAGAATGTTGAATCACCACTTTTAACCGCTTTGCCGGTTGAGTTTAACCACATTCTTTCGTGAGAAGTTGCCCAGTGGTTATTACCATGTCCTTGTCTTCTAGTAAGGTTATTACTATCGGTAAGGTATGTTTTATCTTCGGCAGCAAATGTGCCTAAATCGGTAGCGTCACTATCGAGTGATTCATCATATTCTCTAACAGCGATACCACTTTGAACTTGTGTTCTTTGAGGTTGAGCACCATAGGTTGTGATTGTTCCTGTAGTGACATCTGTTTTAGCATAAGCACTTTGCCAGACACCAACTTTAGAGTGTTTCCAACCACCACCAGCAGGAATGGCTGATGTGATTTCAAAGACGTAAGTGCCGTTGTATTCATTACCAGCACCATAGGTTGCTTTATAGAGTGTGAACTTATATTTACCTATCGCTAAACCATTAGCAGAGTAATACATAAGTTGAGAAGGTGAAAAAGGTAATACGCCATAGTTAAATAGTTTTCTCATTTGAATAACCATACTATGTGTAAGACTTGTATTTTGTAATGTGTGCTTGTCGTGATCGAGAACATCGAACACTAATTTAGCAGCACTTTCAGTGACAACAATGTGGTCTCCTTCTGCTGGTGTTCCTGTGATACCAATACCATAGTCAGCAAGAATGATGTTTGTGCCATCCTCTTTGTGCCAAACACTACCATCAAAAGTCGCTTCGTAAATACCTTCGTGTGCTTCACCAACAGCTTCTAAAAACACATCTTCATCGATGGTAACACCGGTGATACCAGTGCTATCTCCTTTAGAGACTTGAATGGCAGTTTCTCTTTCAATAGTTAATTGACTTTCTACTGGAAGAACCTTAGCACCTAAACCATTACGAATTAAGGTTTGTAATTGAGCGGCAGAAGTTATCTTTCCAACATTAGAAGAACCCGCTCCACCCATCGCAGTCGCAATGATGAGAGCGTCCATTTTTTCTTTAAAGACATCTTCACCTATTAAAATTTTATCTAATGGATTTGACATAAGTTGTTCTCCTTTCTTTATTCAACTTCTGTGGCAATTAAATGTGCCTTACCATTTTGAATCTTGATTTGATATGTATAGTTTTTGCTATTGTCTTCATCAGCGATGACATTTAATGCACTAACATTGGCAAGTTTGGTATCGATTTGAGCGTCAACTTGGTTTTGAGTTCTAAACTTGTCATCGGCCTCTGTCTTTGTATAAACTTGCAATTTTGTATAAACACTATCAGCGTCCGCTTTATTGAGTGCTAAGTCATCGATTAAACCTTTTAAGATGTAACCTTGTTTAGCACTAAGTGGAAGAACTGAACTTTGAGTTGTGAGATTATCGACAATATCTGCAATCGCAACTTTAGCAGCAAGAGCACCAACTAAGTCAGCACCTTCTGGGTATTGGTTGAAGATTGCTAATACTTCGTTAATTGTGTTAACAACATTATCGCCATCGGCACTATCACCTAATAATGCAAACAATGTATCTAATCTCGCCTTATCGGTTGCACTCATCAAACCATTTAATGATTGACTAGCTTCGCCTAGGACACTAACTAGATTTGTTCTAGTGACTTTATCATCGGTATATAATTTTGCACTTGCCAAGCAATCAGCGATGTCACTTGCAATAGCATTGATTTTTGCCTTATCTTCGGCACTTAAAAGACCAGCACTTGCGGTTGTCGCACTACCAAACACTTGGGTTTCTGTATCTAAGACATTGCCACTCTTATCTAATAACGAGAATGTAAATGTCCATTGAGTTGTGCTACCTGTTAAAGAGTGAGTTAATGCTTTACCATAAGTTTTAATGCTTGTGCCATCTTCATCTTTAGACGCTTTAGCAACAACAGTTGTGCCATCTTTAATCTTGTCGATTTCATCTTTATTGGCATTGAACTTCGTTGTAGCGTCAGTCTTGGTTTCGTAAGTAGCATTGATGATGTTGCCATTTTGATCCTTGACTGCGAAGTTTGCTTTTCCTTCGGTGAAATAACCATAAAGAACTTCAATTAAGTCTTCATCATCTGCTAATTCGAGTTGAGATTCTTTTAACCAATTAAATAAGAGCAAAAGACCTTCCCAAAACTTTGCCTTAATCTGTGCAGCACTTAAACCCTTATCGCTAGGGTTGTCTGGTAATGAAAAAGGTGACTTTTGTTTGAGTAAATTTAGTTCTTGATTCCCTAAGACTTTGCCCATATATTATTCTCCTTTCTTATTTTGCAAGGTTTTCTTGTTCATTTTGAGTGGCGAATAAGGTGGTATTTTCTCCCTCTTTTTCTTCCACTTGCTTTTTATGTCTATTCTCACTTAGATACTTATTGATTCTTTCTTTCTTGAGTTCTTCAAAACTCTTAGCAACGAAATCACCATTTTCTGTGTATCTTCTATTTTTAATGAGAACAGTCATTTTCTCGCCTAAGACTTTGTAAAGGTAATTAACATCGCTAATACCAGCAAAACCACCTAAGATAACACCTAGAGTGGCACTTCCAAGTCTTAATAAGAGATTCCAAATAGCTTCACTTGTGCCAACACCTTCATTTTGTTCAGTAACTAATAAGGCAAACATTGTTGTATAGATAACACCTGTAATAAAGGCACTAATGAATGTTTTAATGAGAGATTTAACTCTTTCTCTTTCGGTTGCTTTCGCTCTTTCAACGGAAGATAAATTAGAGTTATCACTTCTACCAATAGTGATGTAATAAGAAGAATCTTCACACTTAACAGTAATTGATCCATCTAAAACATCTTCGATATATGGTGCTAATACATCTTTAACAGCAGGAATTAAGGCCATAGAACCATCTTTGAGTTCTCTAACGATGTCTTCACCTTCGTGGCCTAAAGGTTTTTCAATAACGGTGACTTTGTGTTTCCATTTCCAAAAACCTTTTTCAGCTTCGACTTGCTTAATGCCTGTGATTGTTGGAATATCATCGATTTTAGCAAACTCAACAATGAGCATTGCTTCATCGGTTTTAGCACCATGAATAACTAAATGTTTGACTTTCTTTTCTTTAAGTTCCTTTTCAGTTAACCAGATTAAGAACTCATCAAAGGAAGCAAATCTATTTGTTTCATATAGTTGGTTGACTTCTTCGTTGAACGATTCAACCCTTTTTTGATACCGACCATTCTTAAGTGACTTTAATAGTTCAGCAACGCCAATGAAACCTAATACCATCGTGGCAATTTTGATTGAGTTATTGAAAACCGCTCTATTTGCCCATTTAACGATATTGAAGTTCTCTGGGTTGAAGATTAAGTCCCAAACATAAGAAGCAATAATTGAGACTAAGACAAGGATAAGTCCAATGACGACAAATCCCATCTTCATAATAAATTCTGGGTTTCTTTTATTCTTGTCCATCGTTTCCAAAGCTCCTTATCTTTTTAACAAAACTTATTAACCACAAGATTGCAGTCGCAGTGAATATCACTAGCACAATAACAAGGGTAAACCACTTGCCTTTGAACCAATCAATAACTGCTTGAATACCTTCTGTGCAGGCAAACACTATAAACATCATTATGATGGCAAAGCATAATACTGCTAAAAGTATCTTTATGGTTGTAAAAAGAGAGTTATAACCTTTCTTTTGTCTATATTTTTTATACACTTTACTCATAACAAGTCCTTCTTCCTATCTTTCTTGTATTGTTCTTTAGCTTCATCTTTGAGAACTTCATCTCTAGCACTTTCAAAAAGAAGAACTTTCTTTCTTGCCTTCTTGTCAGCGATGTTGAGACCATAAGCGGCTACTGCACCACCAAACTCGCAAGATGTGATTAAGAACATATCATCAATGATGACTTTGAAGAAGAACAAGAATGCCCACAAGATGGCAACAAAACCAACATAATGTAGCATTGAGTATTCTTTCTTTTGTTTCTCTTCTACCTTTGCTTTTTTAACTGCAAAGACAATACCGAGAACGATTGCGATTACACAACCAATAGTTAATTTGACACTTCCATCGGTGTTTCCAATATAGTCAAAGTATTCATTCCACTTGACACCAAAAACAGCGATGATAGGTGCTAAAGTCGCAGCCCAAGTTCCAGCATAAAGTCCATAATGGACATTACGATAGTATTTATATGGATCACGAGTTTTTAGAGGTTCTTTTGTGACTTTGTTTGCCATATCATTTCACCTCTTCAACTAATTTTTTGACTTCTTCTGCGATACCACTCTTAACATTTTCTGGTGTGAAAGAGATTTTATCTAAGATGTTAATAACAGTTACTAATCTTTGGTTGAACTTCTCATATTCTTTGAGTTGTGGCATAACATCTCTTACTTCTTTCAAGAGTTCAGAGCAATCTCTAGTAAGAGCATTCATTTCATCGCAACCTTTTTTCAAGAAGTTTTCGCTTGTGTTTTGGATTTCATCGCACTTTTTAGCAAGAGCGTTGAACTTGTCTTGTAAGGCATTAAATCTTTCGCTATAAGAATCTTCTCTCTTCTTTCCATATCTCCATCTCAATATGACAAGAAGAGCTTCCATAGCAAATAAGATTGCACCACCAATAGTGAGACCAGAAACGAGTTCTCGGTTCCAGATTTGGTTTGCTTGTGCTTTAACCAAGTTTTCTAGTTCTTCGATTTTCTCGGTAAGTGATTTAACATCTTCTTCACTAGTAGGTGTTGTTTCACTTTCGGTTGGTTCGCTGGTCTCTGGTTCGCCTTCTGCTAACACCGCCATAGGTTTTTGCCTAACATTGATGGCAGCAGCAGTCCCAAAACAGGAAACCCCTAATAATGCAACTACGATTAACAATGTTTTAAACTTTTTCATATTCTTTTCTCCTTTCTAGTCTCCGCCATAAGAAGCGTGAGGTATTGAATATATGATGGACATTGAACTTAATACCGAATTAGTGTTGTTGTAGTTTCTAAAACCGAAACAGATGAACTTTTGTCTTGGCAAGATACGAGAGTTCGTATAGGTTCTAGGCGTCACATTCTTATCGAAGTCAACTTTTCTAAAGTCGAATGAATCGAGTGAGAATGAGAACTTATCAACACTAATCTTTGCTAATGTTTTTGTGCTTTCATAAGGAATCTTATTACTTGCGTAGGTGAGCTCTAATTCACTTGGAATGTTTGTGTCATTAGTCAAGGTATATTGCCATATAGTCTTGAAGTAATTTAGATCACCTAATGTGTATGGTTTTGTGATATAGAATGCTGGAACAGGTTCGTAAGATTTAATCTCGGCCTGGAATGCTCTTGAGTAGAGTTGGTCGGCATATCTTACTAAGTCAAGTTCTTCGCCTTCTAAATGAAGTTTGAATGAGCAGTTAGTCTTATCGATTTCTACCACATCGTATTCTTCATCTAAGCGATAACATAAGACTGCTCTATAGAGTTCATTCATTGAGATTTCTTCATTGGTTTCAGCGTCGTATAACTTATATAAGTCGCCGCCTTCGTGAAGAGTATCTGGAACATATCTCTTTAAGTAGTATTTCTTGTAATAAATTGCTAAGTCGCTACCAACTGCACAACCAATCGTGCTTTCGCTTTGAATATGGTTGAGATAGACATTTCTTCCCTCTCTAATAAATGCAGTGAATCTCTTTTGTTCATTGAAGTCTTCGCTTCCATTTCTTAAACATAAGAGTTCAAGAGCATTGTGTGTGAGATTAACATAGAAGTCTAAGTTGCCACTCTTAACATTCGAGATATTGCCTATTGAGTAATACATATAGGAAGTATCTTCTTTGCCACTTGGAATGATGGAGAACTTATACTTGCCATTCTCATCGAGTTGGTTGATAACTTGTTGAGAAACAACTACTGTGTTGTCTCCTTCACCTTCACTAGCGAGAATACCGCCACCGGCACCAATGAACACTTTCTTGATGTCATCATAGATGTCATTGAACTTATAGAACTCACCATAAGAGTTACCGAAGTAGATGGTTTTACCAACTTTAACAACAACTTGAATGTCTTTGACATCGATTGCCCACCATTCGTATTGCTTTTCGCCCTTAGCTTCAAAGTGAGTGACATAGGTTTTATCTTCTAAACATAAGAAGAGATATTTGTTATCGCTCCATAACCACGCTTTTGATAAGTCTCTATCTTTTAAATCTTCATCGATGAAGTAAGAACGAGAGTTAGCATATCTTTGGTTATCGCCAATAATACCTTGTAAATCTAAACCAACTAGGTTGTTATCATTTGACAAGAACAAAGAATCACCATTGAAATTGAGAATTGATTTTGGAGAAATACCAGCAATAGAGTTATTGCCTTTAACAAGCGAGAACTCTTCTTGATATAGTGTTTCTCCATCAATACCACTCATTTGTGTTCCAGCACCATCGATTGCAGTGACTAAAACAGGGGTTCTAAAGTAAACCGTTGTTTCTTTGTCAGAGTGGTCTTTTAAGACTAATAATTTATCGTTAGATACAATATCGTAACCAACTACTTTATTATCGGTTTCGCCATAGTAACACCAAGATGTATCTTCAAAGTAACCAAAGTTACCATTAAGCATAGATTCATCTTCGATATTCTTTTCATCAATCATTCCACTATGCCAATCGCAGTTTGGTTCATCTGGGTTGCCACTAACGAATAATCTATTCTTCGCATTGTTGTTGCCAAAGAGAATACCAAAGTGACATTTGTTGATTTTGTCTGCATAACCTGGAACATAACAAGGGTATGTGACTTCGATGTTATTAGAACCATCGATAGGTGGAATATAATCTTCAAATAAGATGACACGAGCATTCTTGCTTTCATCCATAATGTCTTCGAGATAACCATAAACTTTGACATCTTGAATTGTTTTACCTGTGGCAAGAACTCTAGCACCACTTGATAAGATTTGAGTGTTAGGAATACCATTTTCATCATTTCTATCAATTAAGATGTAGTGATCTAAGATGGTGACACCATTTGGACAAGTATAAGAACCTTGCTTGATTGCCACTAAATCGTGTGCAACTGTATTATCGTAAACATATTTCGCAGCAACGGTGATTGTGTATTCAGCAGCAACATTGTAGTTACTAGAAGATGTAACTTTAATGGTTCTTAAACCAACTTTATTGAACTCACTATTCTTTGTTGGAAGAACATTGATTGCAGCAAAACCACCATTTAATTTAGTAATGAACTTCTTTTGGACTTGATTAGTGTCCTTATAGAAGATTTGAATCATTGTGTCATCGTTCTCGTTTAAGAACTTATCACCAACATGGTAGTCATTATAGACACTTAAAATTGAGATACCTGTAACATCAAGAATATCAAGAACATGAATGACTTGATTTGCACTAGCTGTTTCATTCTTAAAGATGGACTTACAGGTGAATGTGAGTGTGACTTCGACTTCACTATCATTGCCCATATCGATATTAAGACTTTCGCTACCATCATAATCGAAGTTAACCATATCAGCATGATCGGAAGAGATTTGATAATGTTCGGTATCTTGAACACTATCACTATCGAATGTGCATTCTTGGACATATTCAGCATTTTCATAAGAGACTTTAGCAACAACACCACGAGCGTCAATTTCATCACTTTGGTTGTTGTAAGATGTTTGAAAACCATTCAATTCTAAAGTGACACTATCGATGTCTGGAGAAGTGAATGTGATTAAATTATCATCCAAGTCATATTCGGTTTCATCGACAATAACTGTAATTGTCTTAGTTACGAGAATATAACCAGTATCTTTAAAAGCATAGTCATCAACATCACTAATTTGTCCACTAGCGTGAAGAGCTTTAATTTCAAAGAGACTTCTAAAGGCATTTAATCTATTGCCTAATACGAAAGTAACACTATTGTTTAAATAAACATTAGTAATTGTATCTTCATCAAAAGAGATGATGTAATAACCACTAACGCCAGTATTAGGATCATATACATAGATTCTGGAACCTTCGCTACTTCTAATAACGCTAACACCGACAGTTAATTGAACAGTTAATGCTTCGTTTCTATAGAACTCTAAACTAGTTAAATCATTGAGTGTGACTTCGGTATTATCGGTATATCTAACTTTAATGGTTAAACCAGTTGGGTAATGGAACTTTTCAACATCATTGTCATAATAATGTGTGCTATCTCCAGCACCAACGATAACGAGTGATTCTGGTTCAATTAAGATGACATTGACATCATAAGACTTGGTTGATGTTTGTCCATATTCATTGGTATAAGAAACAGTAATTGGAACAACTCTATTGCCATGTTCTAATACAAATGGTGAATAGCTTGTTGTGTAATCACTAGATGAAACAGTATGTAATGTGGTTGTTGAACCAATGCTATTGTTTGTATGTCTTCTTTCGGTAACGATAAGACCTGTAGTGTCTAATTCAAAGTCTTCTGCACTATCAACATAATATGTCTTTTGAGCATTTGTTGTGTTAAGAGCAAGACTTGATTCCATATAGGTGACATAAATTGTCCAAGACCATTGTCTTAATGTTCTAAATGTTCCAGTTAAGGTAATAGCACCATCGACACAATAAGCAGCACCGATTGGTTGTCCATAACCATCTGGGTAAGAAGTGATATTTCCAGAGAAATTAGTAGCGGTAACGGTTTCTTTTAAGACACCATTAGCATTGTAACATTCAATATAAGCGTCGTTGCCTAAAGAGAGAGTTTCTCCGGCATGGAACTCTGTTTTCGCACCTTTTAAGACTACCATTGTGATGTAATCTTCGGTTTGTCCGCTAACTGTGCAGTTGAATTGGAAAGATAATGAACCAAAATATTGGGTTGGCATATTGTATGTCATTGTGAACCCTAAAATTGTTTCATCTAAGTAATAGGAATTATCATTTCCTAAAGAACAAACAACACTTGGTGAAGAAATAAAGTCAACTTCGCTTAAAGAGATAGATGTTCCATCGCTATAAAGCAAAGAACCACTCTGTGTGATGTCAATATCACTAATAACAAGTGTTTCACCTTGTTGATAAGAATTTTTATATGTAATTAAATTAAACTTTGTGTTACCACTAGCAAGATTGATGATTGTCTTGTTAGCGTCGCTAAAGGAAGCACTATTGCCATTATAAGTATATGTGAATGAAACATAAGAATTTTCACTATATTTGGTTACACTTAAACCACTCTTATCTAAAGAAGATTGAACTACTGTGTTTTGGCGATGATAATCGTTGCTTTGAACATGAACAAAACTAAAGTGTTCTAAAAAGTCACTACCGATTTCTTTACCAGCATAGACTTTATAAGATGTGGCATTTTCAGTGATTTCATAGTAATCGTTTTCCCAAGGATCAATAGTGATTGAGAATTGGTATCTATAATTTTGTAATGAACTATCAGAGAAATATGCACTTGCGTATCTCGTTCCTGGAGAGGAATAGTTACTTGAAAAGTTAGTTGTGCAAGTTTCAGCAGTTCCTACTGTTGCACTACCAATAGTGTTAGAGTTATACACTCTTGTCCAAGGTGTGCCGGTAACACTTAAAGTTCCTAAAACCTCATGAACTGGTTCATAGGGTTCAAAGTGAGTTTGTGCTAAAGAAGTAGGATTAGACCAAGTAACTGCACCAATATAACTATCAATTTCATTATAGACACCAACATATCTTGTGCTATTACCGCTGGTAATCTTGATCCAATAATCTGGAGCAGATGGAAAACTAGGACTAGCACTTGTTGTGCCTGTTCCACTTTGAGACGTTGGTTTTTTAATGCTATAGTTACTTTTGCTTGAATACATACAACCATCATTGGTTTTAAAGAAACAAATAGCACCATTAGTGATTGCCATAACACCACTAGTTAGTTTGTATTTATCATAAGTTGTTCCGCCAATGGTAACAGAACCAAGGCGTGTTTTTGTCATGTTTGAGTTATCTTCTATACCTAAACTAGTAAAATGATTACCTACATAAGTAGGAAATGTGCTTTTGGTAAAAGGAAAGGAATAAGAATTATACCAGTTTGCCATAATTATTCAATTTTCCCCCTCTCTTTAATTTGAATTGAGAAGTTAGCCATATCTCTAGCTTCATTTTTACAAATAAGTGGAGCGTCTAATGTGTAGTCATAGAAGTCGCTCTTGGTTTTTTCATCTTCATCTTTGCCAATGCCACTAATAAGGCGGTTTTTACGAAGAACATTGAGTAAATTAACATTATCTAGGTTTGCTCTTTGTCCTGCTCTTGCATTCTTATAAGTGATGGAGATTTGTGTCACTGGAATAGGTGAAAAATCGCTATCTTCGACAGGAACAACCAGTAAACCATAGTTTTCCAAGTAGCGAATAAGCATATATTTATTGCCACCTAAGAACCAAAGTCTATCGCCACCATTAAATGCGAATGACTTAAAATCTTCATATTCGTAGCATTGATAATAGTATTGACCTTCAATTTCAACTTTGTTTTGACTATAAACAATAGGTTCAAATGATGGTTTTCCATCTTCTAAATGCACCACTTCATATAAGAGTTTTCCAATATGAGCGATTGTATGGAAGTTGCCATCTTCAAATCTAAGTCTCCAAATACCATTGAAGTTGATAGGGTTTGTATGGACTTCTAGGACATCATTGCCATCGAAGTCTTTAGGTGCATAGTCAAATGACTTGATTTGGAATAATTCTTCAAAACCATGTCTTTTTTGAATAACACCATCTTTATATATATAGTTCAAAAGGTCGATTGCCCTGCCATCTCCAACAAGGAATTTTTGTGAAGAGTAATCGACACCTAAAAACTTTTTAATCGATTTTGTATATCTAGTTTTTGGAGCGAATTTACCACTATTTAACATAAATTAGTCTCCAATGCGATAAACCGCTTTAATAACTTTTTGAGTAAAAGATGTCCCATGATCTGGAAGAGAATCAAAGTATTGTTCGGCAATATTTTCTTCTTTAGCAGCGATTTGTGGATCTACCTTTGTAAATAGTCTTGCACTAGCATAGAGAATGATTTTTGAACACATAGATTCATTGATTCCATAATCACTTAGTTCGACATCTTGATATTCGCCTGTTTCGGCATAATTACTATAATCGAAGTCATCATCGGTAAAGTTTGGAATATCTTCGACATATTCGACATATAGTTTTTGAGAAGCTTCACCAACACCTAATAGGTTGATTTTTGTTGCACCAATAGTTCTAAATGGAATGTTTTTATAATCCCCATTGCTCTCATTTAATTTGACTATGGCGATAATATTTTTAATTTTTAGTTCAGTGGTAGCAAAATCAAAGATTGAACTACCTTTATTAGTCTGGAAAGATTCTACCTTGTAAGGTATCTTTCTTAAGTCACTTAAGCGATGAATTGCTTGATTGATTTCGGTATAGCAATTATCGATGTCGGCAGAATAGTCTATATCACTATCAAAATCTTTTTGTCTAAATGCTTCATAGACAAACTCGCTATTTCCTAACTTAAGTGCCGATTTGACAACTTCATAAGCTAATCTTGATAATTTCATAGACTTCTCCTCGCTATATTTCGTTAATTGTGACTTTTATGTTCTCTGGGTATGTTTCTTGAATAGATAATAATTGAATGAGAATTGTATCTAAGACACATTGATCGTGCCTTGATAACTTTTCTCCTTGTTTATAGGAAGTGTTTCCTGCTTCCACCACTAATTCGTGTTTACCATCTAAAGCATTGAAACCACCTGCCAGGACTGCACTAATTGCACTGCACACAATGTCTTGACCATGTGGAGCGTAACAGGCATGTCCTTTGGCAGATAAGAATACAATTTTCTCTTTAGATGTCTTTACTTGGACATCGACCATTATTTTTCTTCGATTTCAATCCAAGAACGAATGTCACCAACTTCTTTAGCTCTTTCAGCAACCCAGAATAAGTCTTCTGGTAACTTTTGTGGAATACCAACTGCTACTTGAACAGTGACACCATCTTTTTGATAAACTCGAACTTTTTCGACACCTTTGTCATCGCCTTCGAGTTTTTCGAGAGTAATAATTCTTACTTTTGCCATAATTGTTTCCTTCTTTCTCTATTGTGTTAGGTAAGTAGGGGTTAGTTTAAGGCCAACCCCTTGGAAATGCCTATTGGTTTGCTTTCGATTAAGCAGAAGCGGTTAATGAGACCACTAATGGGTTGTCACCAGCATTTGCTGTGATGATGAGTTCAACAGCGACATAGTTGGTTTTTTCAACTTTGACGTAGTATTGGTCACCAGCAACAACAGGGAATGTAGTGCCACTAGAAGCACTTACGCTTGTGCCACTAGAAGATTTCTTCTTAACAGTAACTGTTGGAGAAGCAATCGCAGCTCCATCAGCGGCTTTAACAGCACTTACGGTGATTGAAGAGACAGGGGATGTAGAGACATATCCACTTCTTTCAGCAACATTGATAACTGTTTTAGAAATTTCGTTGATAGAAACTTCACAGTTCAAAATTGCTAAGTCATCGGAGATACCAACACCAACACCAAGAGCATTGATATAGCAAGAACCTTTTTGTTTGTTCTTGTCGTTGGTTAATTTGCCGTCTTCATCATAGATGAGACCATCGCCTAAACCATTGTCACCAAATTCAGTTTTGCCATAGCCTTCCATTTTGGAAACTTCGACACCACTTTCATTGTCAATGCCTCTACGACCTTGTAAAACAAGGATTTGAACAGAAGCACTCTTGTAAACAACTTTGGAAGTTGTGATGGAGAACATCCAGTCACCATAGACATGGAACTCTTCTTCCTTGCCATTGATGTTGACTTTTGTCTTTTCATCTAATGATTCTTTGTTTGCTCTAACTTCGGCCTTGAGCTGTTTCCACATCTCTGGGGTTAAGTGAGCAAGGTAGTAACCATTAGCCCAACGATTGACTTCGTTTTTACGGAAGATAATCGCAGCATTTTCGAGAGTGTTTAAGAGAGATGTATCGTAAGTGATAGTCGCTCTTGAAGAGATGAATGCTTTACCTTTAACGAGGTCGAGCACTTGTCTCATTTTCTCTTTTAAGGTTGCAGTAAGAGATAAAACTGTATTGTCCAAATGGAACATTAAGTCTTCTCTTGTGTATTCACCATTTTCGCCATAGTTAGCAACACTCTTTTCAAAGGTTGCTAATGCGATTTTGGTTGGACGTGGAGCAACGAGTTCTGCCATTTCGTGGATGTCTTCTGGGCGGACATCTGGGCGAATTAAGCGTCTATAAGAGAATTTCTTATGACCTTTTTTAACTGTTGAGTGATGGCAGAATCTATCCCAATATTCAGCAGTTTCGATAAATTTTTCGATATTGTCACCAATATCTGTGACACATTCATCTGGTAATGATGTGCGGGTGATTGGATCAGGTAAATCTGGGTTATCGAAGAGATGTAAACTGATTCCAAACACTTTTTTGACTAAGTTTTTCATGTAAATACCTCTTTCATAAAATTAGATTTAGCCATGATACTTCTTCTTCATATAGTCATCGTGTTCTTGTTGAGACATCTTCTTGGTGTCTGGTTTTTGGTCATCGTTGCCAGAGTTTGCTCCAGGGACATCTGGTTGATTATTCTTATTCCCTTTACCAGAGAATTTCTCTTTGAGAGACACGAAATCATTGTAGATAGTAGTAAGTGGCTCTTTGCCAATTCTACCTTTGGAGAACATTTTGAAGTCTGGATCCTTGAAGATTTCGATTGCCTTATCTTTACCACCAACTGCCTTAACAAAGTCAGCTCGGTCTTTCTTCTCTTTTTCGAGATCTTGGGCTTTCTTGTCTTCTTCTGCCTTCTTTTTCTTCTCATCATCGGCTTCTTTGGACTTTTTCTCCCTTTCAAGGGTGGCCTTTGCTTTTGGGAAGTCTTTGATAGGATCTTTGCCTTCATCTTTGAGTTTTTGCATTAACTCATAGTCGGCCATATCAATATCATCCTCAATAGGTTCACCAGTGAATGGGTTGGTTTTAAGAGCACCACGTTTGCCTTCTCTAAGACCTTTTTCATAGGCCTCTTTGGTGGCTTTTTCGATGGCCTCTTTTTGTTCTCTTTCCCTTCTCTTTCGAGCTTCTTCGGCATTCTTTTTACGAGTTTGCTTTTCTTTCTCTATCTCCTCTGGGGTTTTGTCTTTTTTGCCATCACCTTTGTTTTTGTCTTTTTCCTCTTCATCTTCTTCATCATCGAAGTCATCGAGGTCTAATTCATCATCATCGGTTTTGTCATCATCGCCATCAGCGAAGAATTGAAGGTTCAATAAGAACGGTAAGATTTTGTTTTTCATTTTCTATCTCCTTTAGACACGCCATGAATGGCGAATAAACAACGGGTTTTTTCACGCTATCCCAAGCGAATTTATAATTTCTAGGCTACTGCTAGATAATTAACTTTACTGTGGAACAATTTGTCCACCTTCGACACCAAGGGCATTGTTAGATTTAACTTCCCCAGGTGTTCCTGGGTTTCCACCACGAAGTTTGGTAATTTCATCGTTTTGAGCAAGAATTGTCTTGTTCGCAGCGTCGATTTTACCTTTAAACTCTTTTTGAAGATTTTGGTTGAATGTGCCAAGACCTTTGTTTTGAGCGGTGAGTTGTTGAATGAGAACTGCTGCTTGTTGAAGTTTGGCAGTGAGTTCTTCGTTTTGCTCTTTAAGTTTGGTGTTTTCTTCCTTCTTCTGTTTCTCGACAATCGCTTTAAGAGCTTGTTTAGTTCTTGTGGTCATAACTGGATTGCCTTCGAGATACATTTCAAGCATTTCTGGGGTAAGGTTTTGAATACCACCGTTCATGATGAGAGTATCCCAAGTTTGAGATTCAGCGAGTTCACTATCGACAAGACCTTGTTCGACTTCTATGTTAATATCGAAGTTAGAACCATAGATTTGGTCTCCACTAATCTCTTCAACTACTCTATCTTTGACTTCGGTAGGAAGTTTGACATTTCCAATAGCAAGTCCTTCGTTTTCTTTCTTCTCATTGAGTTGGTCGAGAGCACCTTGTTGTTTGGAAACTTCCGCTTCGCCAATTCCATAGGTGTATTTCGCTTTATTAACATAGAACTTATAGAATTGAAGTCTAATTGCTGCTAAATCTGCTTGGAATTGCCAGAAGATTTGTTGTTGTTGTTCGATGGAAGTGTTTGCTTGTCTAATCATTTGTTGAATAGCGTAACCACTAACATCTTTATTACTAATAGATCCATCCATAACATCGTTGAATCCATTAACAACTCTAGTCATACTGATAAGTTTTTCGGTAAATTCGATTAAACCATTAGGCATTGGTTGACTTTCGGCCATCTTAATGCCCCAACCATTGCTCATCTTGGTGTGGTCAGTAATGACTTCACCTGGTGTATTGGTAACTTGTTGGCCTTGAAGTGCACCTTCTTTAGCAAAAATCTTTTGATATGCTGTGTTTTGGGCACATTTCAACATCATGTTGTAACCAAAGTTGATACCTTGTTGAGTAGGAACTAATTGGCGAGTGTCAATTCTTCCGTAGAATTTGCCATTGATGACAAATGGAACGAATGTAGCGATTGGGTAAAGTGAGAATTTTTCCTTTTCTTCGGCAAATTCTTTTTCATCCCAACCTTCATCGACAAGATATGGAAGCATTGCGTCTTCATAGTCCATTTCATAGTCTGGGTATTCTTCATCGGCTTTTGTCGATGTATCAAGGGGTTTAATCTTGATTCTTTTAGCGATGATTTCATTGATTTTAGGGTTCATCGCTTTAGGGTATTTGAACAAATTAGTTGTTCTAGTAGAACACATAAAGAAGACCTCACCATTCACTCTAAAGAAACGAGTGTATAGTTCACATTGTCTATGGTTAATTGTGTCTTCACTTGACACTTCACCATCGGTAAAGTCATCTGGTGTGAGTAACTTTGCTTTTTCTTTGTCTTCACATAACTTTTTGATGTGTGCTAACTCTTCAAAAGAGCGATACATCACCCACTTTTGATTTTGAATATCTTGAAGTGAGATATTAGCGACAGCGAAGTCTTTAGGGCGAATATGTTCAAGGACAAGTCCACCTTTATAAATACCTTTATAAGATGTGTCATACTTATCCCATCTCAACATCGCAATATCGATACCATCATTGAAACCATTTAAGGCACTTTGATAGTTTTCTTTCTTGAACTTTAATTTAGAAAGGTTATATTGGTCGAATCTCTCTAATCGAATACAAGAGAAATCGTCATTATCGCTTGTAAACTTGATATAGAAAGGTGTTCCACATATTTTTGCAGCTTTAATCGTGGCACTAAATGAACAAATGTTGATAACAACCCTTGGATCGTTAGCAGCATTGCTAGAGGCATATTGTTCACCGTTATAGAACTTTTGAGAAATCTTGACATCACGCAAAAATTTGGTAATATCGCTATTTCCACTAAATCTTTGCCATAATTGATAATTCAAACTCTCTTTTTGTTCTACTTTAACTGCCATAATTAGTCATCCTCTGGTAATGTGAAGCAATCTTTCGCAATATCTGCGACTTGTTTTTTGATTTTGTTGTCTGGATCATTGAGAGTGAGAAGAGTGTTCTTCAATTTCTCAATTTCTTCCTTACAATCATTGACTTCTTTATGAAGTTCTTTGTTTTCTTTTATTAAAGAAGGCAAATTACGAATATCTTCTTCGGTCAATCCATAAAATTCCAAAGCAGCAAGTGTCTTTTGGATGTCTTTAAGTTTTTTTGGAGATAGATTTTTCATTAAATCCATTGGTCGTTTCTCTCTTTCTTTTGACTTTCTTCAATTCTTCTTTGCCTATTCAACATTCTTCTTTCGGCAAGTAATTCATCATAACCTTTAGGTTGAGAAGTCACTTTCTCATCAACCAAAGTGGTTTGAATCATACTTCTACGAGCAAGGAATATTCCAAATAGTGCTGTGACATGGTCATCGTGGTTGCCACTTGTGGCTTCCGCTTTTTCCTTGCCGGTTCTTTCGTTTCGCACCACTTGGAAGTTTTCCATTTCGCATAGGGTATCCCAGTCGCTAATCATTTGATAATCATCTCTATAAGCCTTGACTGTTAAGTTAATCATGTATTCACGATTACTTGTCTTGGTCTTATAACCTCTTCTATCTTCGTAGTGGTCGCTTAAGGTATCGACCGCATTATCTTGATAGATGAAGTCATGTCCACAAGTTTCAGCGACTTCAAGGATGAATGTTCCCGTTGGGTTATTACATTCAGCATTGAGGAATGCTCCATTGTAATATCTACATAAGCAATAGATCTGTTCACCAATCCATTGGTAGTTAGAGTTGTGATTGATACAAAGTTTTGCAACTTGTTTACAAGTGTGATTATCGAATACTTGTGCTACGAAGTTATCTTCGCCACCCATAGCAGGATCTACGTTGATGATATAAGGGTGTCCTTTTTCGACTTCCTTAAATATCGTGATGAGACCAATCGGGTTTTTAGATAATCGTGGGTTCACAAGTGTGATGGAATCTCCTTGCTCATTCACAATCTTCTTATCCCATACGAACTCGTATGTCGGGAACTTAATATCGATGACTTCTGCTTTTCTTTTGAGAACTTGTTCCATAGGGAATAAGCTCGCTCCAGTTGTGATGAAGGCTTCGATTGGTGTGCTTGGGTATTCTTGTTGGAGAGACTTTAAGTCACCTTCCATTTCATTCAACTTGAACCTATACCAAGCGATTTGGTGCAAGTCGAGATGTAACTCTTCCATCAACTTCTTCTCGTGATCCATTAGTTCAAAGCCCCAATAGTCCATTCGATAGTCTCTGTCGAGATACCAAGGGTAGAAAACCGCCTTGAATGAAGATTTTCCACCGACAGCATTGTCATACATCGATTTATACTCATTGACACCATTTGCGGTAGTTTCGTAAATGATGATTGAGAATGGGTTCTTAGTGGACACAGTTTGGTTAAGAGATTTGATAACCGCCTTGATGTCTTTCCAGAATGCGACTTCTGACAAGTGCAAATATTGACAAGTAGTGCCACGACCAGCGTGGTCGCCTACTGTGACAACCCTAATTGAAGATTTTCTCGTTCCATAGGAGACAACCAACTCGTGGGCGTTATCCGCTTTAAGTGGTATCGCCTGTTTAATCCAATCTGGAAGAGACGCATACATGAATTGATATTTTTCAAATATCTTTTTAGCGTTCTCCGCAATATCGGCCACGACGACCGCTCTTTGTCCAGGAACAAGAAGTGCTAGGACAATGTATAGAGCAGCAATGAATGTGGACATACCAAGTTGTCGAGCTTTGAGAATGTTGATACGCATTCTCTTGCCCGCTCTTTTTTGAAGACAAAGTTCTTTATAAAGGTCGATTTGTGCGTCATTCAACTCGAATGCGACAATGTCACCTTCTTTGGTGTCGATTTTGATGTATCTTTCGATAAGCCACCAAACATTTACTCTTCTTTTTTGCTCTTGACCTGGAGGTTTAATCCAGATTTGAAGATCATTAAAGTCTTTTAGTTCGACATCCGCTTTTGTCTTTTTAAAGAGTGCTTTACCGTCTTGGTTATAAGTCTGCTCTCCTCGCTCATCAAGAATTGGAATCATTAGGCTCTTTGACCTCTTCTTCCAAGTCTCCATCTTTCACAATGCCTAGGAAGATGTCACTACCACCTTCGACTTTAGCGTCAACAGTGATTTTGTCTTCTCCCATAATGTGAGCGATGTCCTTAAGTTTAGAGGTAGATGGGTTTTGCATAGCTTCTTGGAATGTTCTTGCCGCTAATCTTTCAGCATTAGTGACTACAACTTCTTCTCCATCAATAGAAACTGTAGATTCCATACCTAAAACGACACCTAGTGCCTTACGAACCCCGTTTTCTTGAAGTGCTTTTGCTCTTTTAGTGTTAAGACCTTTGAACAATTCCCTTTCAGCAGGGGCTAATAATTTGAAATCTTTGAACTCATCATAGACTTCGACAGCGACATTGCGTTTTTCGACAGATAAACCCATACTATTCTCCACTAGTATTTTCGTTGAAACTTTTTAAAAAATAGAGTGGCGAAAAAGGTGGTAAGATTTACCGAGAAAATTTTTTTGAAGTTTGAATTATCTTGATTGTGGAAATGTGGAAAAGTCCAAGGGGGTGTCCTTTAGCACTCTATAATGGAATGTGCTAGTTAATGTTAGTAAAAATTGGATGATATTTAGAGGTGGACATTGTTTTATATTGACGCCCCTGGGGGTGTTGCCAGGCCTAGGGTGGGGTGTCTTGCGTGTGTGTATGTGTGTATATGTGTGTGAGTGTGGGCTTTGTTTTCTGGTCTCGTGCTTTAATTGTCTAGCGATTATGTCTAGCATTTACTCTTTTATTTATATAATAAATAAACAATAAAATGTTTCAATTCTCTTGTATTGTGTCATGTGTAATAAAATAAACAATTAAAGAACACGCTCATGTGCATATACATATACGTGTGTGAGGTCTCTTTTTTTCTGTTTTACAATGTTTTAACCGTCTTTATTTACTTATTTACTAGATAACTTTTTAATAAAATAAACTATTTTTAAATAAACTATAAAAGAAGCTAAAAAGATCCATTTTTTTATATATGCGTATATTGTTTATTTTTTAATGAATAAATACACAATTAAAAATATAAA